>OGFY01001670.1_pt1 | contig 15413 bp, 10 predicted proteins | sample 1570951 | NCBI WGS metagenome assembly OGFY01 (sample SAMEA2581942, study PRJEB24529) | metagenome | biome: Human gut stool | place: China | collected 2011
CGGATAAGTACTCTTCAATCAACTGAATAATAGGATCGTTCACTTCAGACATTTTTCACTTCTTTTACATAAAGACAACAAGAGATGCCAAAAGGGGTACGCAAAAAAGTTAAAAATGAATGTTAAAAAACAGGAATAGGATTTTTTACAACCAACATTCTATAGATCAACAAAATATACAACAAGCCAAAATCTTGCATTTTTTCACGAATATATCGAAGCGCTTTTTTTTTCTGTGTTTTGACTGTGAGCAAAGTTATTTTTAACTGGGCGGCTATTTCTTCATTTTTCTTTCCATCCAAATGCAGTAAAAATATTTCTTTACAACGGGGTGGTAACTCGTCTATCGTCTTGAAAAGCCATCGATAGATCTCTTCTTCCATGACATCATAATCGTCCAGTTCCGGATTCTCAGGATGCAACTGTCTGTAAGCAGCATATTTTTCCTCGACTTTTTTATGCTTTATTTGTTCTATGAATATTTCCTCTTTTTGTTTTCATCCTAAGCTGCCAATGAAAAACAAAAATAATGCTTTTTAGAGGATTAGAAAGCAAGGAGTTCATAGTTAATTCTAAAAATTCAAAAGAAAAGCTGTGTGAATGCTCGATTCACACAGCTTCGCTTCTATTTCGGACAGAACTATTTACCTACTTTTTAGCAAACATAGATTCGATATATTGTTCCATTTGCTTTGCCATGTCTTTATCCTCACATTTGGCTACCAGTTTCTGACCGATCTTTTTCCAACGGTTGATCTGCAGAGGAGTAGCTTTTTCTTTTGCTCCGGCAATTATCGAGAATGGGAATTCTTCCGGAGAAAGGTTATTCACTTCTTTTTCACAGACTGTAAGCAGCTGATTCGGATTATTGGCTAAGAGTGCTTTAGCGATATTGATCTGCCCTACCAATGATTTTTCATTTTTCAATTTCAGACCGACAATCTCTTTCTTCATCTGATCCAGGTCGGCAGCTGTTGTCGATTTATCCCGTCCGTAGAAAATCATCATCAATTTACGTTGATACCCGCTGGACAGTCGTTTATCGACAGCTTCTTCCGTATTATTTTGTGCAAACTTCTCCCGGTTTGCCAACAAATATTCATAAGCTTCAGAGCCTGCCGGAGCTAAATCAGGATTATTGAAAATAAACCAATAATCAGCCGATACTTTCTCTTCATCGGTGAGTTGTCCATATAATTCTGCAGCTACTTTCGAAGCATCCGGAGAATACATAGAAATCAAACTTTCCACATATTTAACCAGGAATTCCTTATCCCGGACTCCTTCTGCATATTTTGCTTCCAGTACACCGGTTGCTTTATTATCGTCGAAAGCATCCTTTACCCGTTCGATAAACCGGTCCGGTTCACCACCGCCGACAAATTTATGACGCACGGTTCCATCCGTATTCAAAATGACAAAAGTAGGATAAGCGCGAACACCGAATTTTTTAGCTAATTCAGGTCCTTCTCCTTTTTCCATATCATATTTAACACAAATGAATTTCGGATTCATATAATCTCCCATTTTCTCCTGTGGGAAAACAGTGTTACTCATATATTTACAAGGCCCACACCAGGAAGTATAACAGTCGACAAAAATCTGTTTACGCATCTTAGCAGCCTTTTCTACTGCCTGTTCAAAAGTCAGGTCCTGGAAATTAACCCCTACATGAGCTAAATTCTTCCAGGATTCCACATAATACTCCAGGTAATTTTTCATTTCGCTATTAGCCGGGTTAGCCATCATTTTTTCAGCGGCAGCAACCATACGGTTATAATCTGCCTTAGTCGCTTTATCCTGCATAGCTCCGAAGGCCATCAGCATAGACGATAAATCGTTTCCAGTCAATGTAGCAGCCTTTTCTTCCACTTTAGATACCAACTGATTCACATCTCCCTGAGCCACCAAGCCGGCAATATCACATAAAGACAACAAATCGTTCTTTTTCTGAAAATCCAATTTACCGATCTGTTGTTTCAGTTCATCCAAAGATACGGTTTGTCTTTCTTTATTTCCATAAAGGTGTGGAGACAAAGCCCGGCTATAAGCAGAGAATAAAAATTCATCCAATTTTTCTTTCCCTATATTTTTTTCGAAGGTCGGAATATTGGCCAAAATCAAATTAAAATCGGGAGTTCCAACCGTACAAGTACCGTCCTCAAACAAGGGCCAGAATTCTTTTTTCAATTTATCTTTCTCGGTGACCTGAGACAGTAATTCTTTTTTTACCTGCTCTGCTTTTTTCTGATCGTAAGCATCATCTAAAGCGACCTTATAAGCCAATAATTGCTTTTTATTCATTTTTCCTTTTTCGTACTGTTGATTCAGATACAGCAAGGAAGTCTTTTCATTCAACCCTTTCTTTACTCTTTCGATAAAAGGTTCCAGTTCACCTCCACCGACGACAGCATGTTGTACTGTTCCGTCCGGACGGATAATAAAGAAAGAAGGATAAGCCCGCACACCTAATTTATTTTTCAGTTCTTTCCCTTCTCCCTGTTCCATATCGAATTTCACACAGACAAAACGAGGATTAAAAAATTCTCCGGCTTCTTTCATCGGGAAAATCTTTGTTGTCATCATCTTACATGGACCACACCAAGTTGTGTAACAATCAACGAAAACCAGTTTCTTTTCTGCTTTAGCTTTAGCTAATGCTTCATCAAATGTCAGATGCTGGAAATCCACTCCCGTTTGCGCAAAAGCCATTACGCTTAGCACCAAACACATCATCAAAGGAATTAATTTTTTCATAATATGATTTAAATAGTTTTGGTAAATGATGATGCAATTTACAAAATGGGATTCAATTAAGGTCTAATTTCTTCCATCTTAACCTATATTTGTGATATTCACGATAGTCCTCTAACATTTTATTAAGAGTTGTTGTCTCTTTTTTTTACAAAACCCAGTCTCCCAAAAACGATAGGCGACTGATGCGGCCGGTTAGAAAAAATCAAAAGAGAAATTAAAATAATCGATTTATTTGAAAGAGTAAAAATGAATAAATGTTTCCTGATTCGGGCTTTTTAATGTAATTTTGTCAGAGTACCTGTAACTTTTACAGGTCCGGAAGAAAATATGAACAAGATAGCTGAATATGGAAGATATACAAGCGATCAAACAACGATTTGAAATCATCGGAAACAATCCGGGTTTAAATCGGGCCATCGATATTGCTACCCAAGTAGCCCCGACAGATTTGTCCGTATTGATAACCGGAGAGAGCGGAGTCGGGAAAGAGATTTTTCCCCGTATCATCCATGCCTACAGTACCCGCAAACACGCTCAGTATATAGCGGTAAACTGCGGTGCGATTCCTGAAGGAACGATCGACTCCGAGCTTTTCGGTCATGAGAAAGGGGCTTTTACCGGAGCCGTATCCGACCGGAAAGGATATTTCGAAGTAACGGACGGCGGAACCATTTTTTTGGATGAAGTAGGAGAACTGCCTTTACCGACCCAAGCCCGTCTATTAAGGGTATTGGAAACGGGAGAATTTATCCGGGTAGGCTCCTCGAAAGTACAGAAAACCAACGTCCGGGTTATCGCAGCCACCAACCTCGATATCCCGCAAGCGGTAAAAAACGGAAAATTCCGGGAGGACCTGTATTATCGTCTGAATGCTATTCCGATCACGATCCCTCCTTTACGCGAACGTAAAGAAGATATTCCTTTGTTATTCAGGAAATTTGCCGCCGATTTTGCCGAAAAATACCGGATGCCGGCAGTCCGGTTAACGGAAGAAGCCGTTAAAATCCTTCAGGACTTCCGTTGGCCGGGAAATATCCGGCAACTGAAAAACGTAACGGAACAAATCTCCATCATCGAACGAGAACGTATGGTAGATGAAACCACCTTACGTAAATATATACCGGAACACGATCCGATGTTACCGACCCTGACCACCGGCCACGACAAAGGAGAAGCCAGTTTCGCCTCTGAAAGAGAAATCCTGTATAAAATCCTTTTCGACATGAAAAAGGATATGAACGACCTGAAACGCCTGGTCTATGATCTGATGCAAAATGAACCTCAGCAAGAAACAGGGACTACCGAGCCAACCACTTCTCTGGTACTGAGGAATCTCTACGATCACGAACCGGGACAATTCACTCCTTCCCCCAGTCCAACCCTCCTCAACCACCGGGAAGATCATATTCAGGATACCGAAGCAGTCATCGAGGAGTCGTTTTCTATCGAAGAAAAAGAAAAAGAACTGATTACAAAAGCTCTGGAAAAAAACCATGGGAAACGCAAACTGGCAGCGAAAGATCTGGGCATATCGGAGCGGACGCTATACCGCAAACTGAAAGAATACAATCTGGAAAACTAAACTCCAATCACCGGCCATATGATAACTCCACATACGCCCGATAAAATCACGAATCATCCGGAAGAGGAGATCTGCCGGCTATGGACTGCCGGCGATTGGCGGGGTATGGAGTTGATGTTCCGGGTCTATTACAAACGTCTCGTCGTATATGCCGACACTTTCGTCCAAGACATGCAACTAGCGGAAGACATTGTACAGGAGTTATTTATTACCCTTTGGGAAAAAAGGAAAAAGAAAGATTTACAAAGTTCTTCCTTATCCTCTTTTTTACTTGTGTCGGTACGTAATCGATGTTATCACCGTCTGGAAAAAAAAGATATACTCCGGCATACTTTAGATTTGAAAGAAGTAAATGTAGCTTTTGAAGAATATAATGAAAAACATGATCATATTATCACCCGGATACTGAGTGAGATCGAAAAATTACCACCCCGTTCACAGGAAATTATGCTGGCCGTATTTGTAGACGGCCTAAAATACCGGGAAGTAGCTGAAAAATATCATATTTCTTTATCCACTGTAAAAACTTTGTTAGGTAATGCTGTCCGCAAACTGAAAAAGGAATTAGGAGCAGAAGGACTTTCCATTTTTTTATTCTTTTTCCGAATTAAAAAATAATTTTTTCTTTTCGTTAGACTTTTTGGGGATTATCCGGTATTATTATCAAAGAGCCCTATACGAATAATATGAAAAAAGAAATTCCAGCATCGGTAACGGAAGAACGGTTAATCGCCTATTTTCATCATGAATTGGAGGAAAGAGAGCAAAAAGAGGTAGAAGAATGGCTGAGCGTATCGGAACAACACCGGAAGATATACCGTCAAACATGCCGGACAGTATTGTGGATCGGATGGAGCCGGAAAGAGCAAATGATAAACGAACAGGCTGCATTCAAGCAATTAAAACGTAAACAACCTCAATCTTTCCTTTATCGTTGGCGTTATGCAGCTGCATTAGTCATACTGACCATCCTGATTGCAGGCGGATTACTATGGAAACACGAACGGCAACCATCGGTAGTGCATGTGGCAGAAGTCTTACCCGGCTCACCCAAAGCACGCCTTGTCTTATCGACAGGTCAACAAATCGATTTAACCAGAGAAAAAGCAGCGGTAATAGAACAAAACGGCAGTATCGTAAAATGGGATTCTACCGGAGAAATTCGCTACCACCGCTCCTCACAAGATAATGAACGGACATTGATTTACAACCGAATCGAAGTCCCCCGATGCGGAGAATTTCAAATAACCCTAAGTGACGGAACCCGGGTATGGCTAAACGCAGCAACCGACTTGGAATATCCAGTCGAATTTGCAGCCGGTGTCAGGGAAGTAAAATTACAAGGTGAAGCTTATTTCAAAGTGGCCAAAGACGCTGATCATCCTTTTATTGTCCGGGCCGGTGATTATCGTTTACAGGTATATGGAACGGAATTTAACCTGAACACTTACGACTCGAATAGAATAGAAGCGGTGTTGGTAAAAGGAAGCATCGGTTTTCAGGCCAATACAGCTGCAGAAGAAATAAAATTAAAACCGAATCAGGTGGGAATAGCAAACCCCCAAAGCGGAGATATGCAAATTTACGATACAGACATCTACCCTTATATCGCCTGGAAAAACAACGATATGGTTTTCGTGAACGAACGGCTAGAAAGCATTATGCAAAAAGTTGAACGTTGGTATGATGTGGAAGTGATATTCGGAAAAAATGAATTGAAAGAACTTCGCTTTTACGGAGATATCAAACGATATGCAGACATCCGGGAATTACTGGCCTATCTGGAACAAACTTCCCGGATACGGTTCAAGATAGAAAACCGGACTATCGTTATTATAGAAAAATGAAAAACACCGGAATAATTACGACATTCCGGTGTGATCGATAAACAGATAAATACAATTGCGGTGTATTTCTCTGATGTTTTACTTAATCATTACAAATCTATGAAAAAAAAATGTCTGTTAAGTCATTTATTTGACAAGATTCATCCGAAAATCTGGAAAACGATGAAATTGTGTTGCGTTTTTGTGTTGTGTTTTGTACTGGCTGGCTATGGGAACGGCCGGGCACAGAATCAGAAAGTTTCCCTGAATCTGAATAATGTAAGTCTGTACGAAGTGTTCAGCCAAATCAAACAGCAAACAGGGATTCGCTTCCTCTACAATGTAGAGGAATTAGGAAAAATGGAAGGAATAAACATTAAAGCCGAACAAGAAAGCGTTGCCGATGTATTGGTTCGTCTGTTCGAAGGTACTTCCCTACGATTCGTTTTCGACGACGAAGTAATTACCGTCATGCGGCGGGAGGCACCTCAGCAACAATCAACGAATGTTCGGGTAAATGGTACGGTACGTGATATTTACCACAACCCGTTACCCGGAGTAACGGTAAGATTGAAAGGGACGTCATTAGGCACCTCTACCGATGCTGAAGGAGCGTATATGCTGAACCTTCCCGAAGGACAGCACGTACTGGTTTTCAGTATGATCGGTATGGAAAGCCACGAAGAAACGGTTGGCAAACGTAAGGAAATTCATGTTATCCTCAAAGAAGAGGCTACCGAAATGGACGAAGTGGTAGTCACCGGCTATTTCAACCAGGCCAAAAACAGCTTTACCGGAGCTGCCCGCACAATTACTGCCGAAGAATTACAAACAGCCGGAAATCAGAATATTTTGAGTGCCCTCCAGAATATCGATCCTTCGTTTGTAAAAATCGAAAACAACCAATTAGGTTCCAATCCGAATGCTATTCCCGATTTCCAGATCCGCGGTGCGGGAAGCATCAGCGGCATGCGTGACGAATACAGCGGTAACCCGAATATGCCGGTATTTATCGTAGACGGATTCGAGACTACAGCGGAGAAAGTATTCGACATGGATCCTTACCGGGTGGCGACGATTACCTTGCTAAAAGATGCAGCAGCAACAGCAATCTATGGTTCACGAGCTTCTAACGGAGTGGTCGTGATTACAACCGTAGCTCCGGCCAGCGGAAAAATGGCGGTGAGTTACAATGGGGATGCAACATTCTATATGGCCGATTTAAGCGATTATAACCTTTGCGACTCATGGGAAAAGTTACAGTTGGAAACCTTGGCAGGATTGTACGACATCGAAAAGAAAACTTATTATAACAGGGATAAAAATTCGGACCGCTCCGTACTAGAAGATGCCTATAACAAACGCCTGGCAAACGTTCGTCAAGGAGTAAACACCTATTGGTTGAATAAACCGTTGAATAAATTGACAGTAGCTCACAAACACTCCTTACGACTGGACGGCGGTAACGATTACATCCGCTACGCGATGGAAATCAACTACAACAACACGCCGGGTGTGATGAAAGAGTCTGGGAGAGAACGGCTAGGTCTGGGATTAGAATTACAGTATATTTATAAAAACCTGACTTTCCGTAACCAATTGAACTATTCACGTGTAAAAGCCACTAATTCGCCCTACGGCAGTTTCAGCGAATATACGAAATTGAATCCCTATGTCAGATATAAGGATGAACAGGGAAATTACCTTTATGAAATAGAACGGGACGATCGCATTTACATGAAAGAAAGCCAGACGCCGATCTACAGTCCTTTATACAATGCTACATTAGATATGCGGGACGAATCACGGTATAACGACCTGACCAACCTATTCGGTATCGATTGGCAAATCATCGAGGGATTACGATTGAAAGGTAGTTTCTCTTTCACTTTACAGAATACCTCGGCAGACATTTTCAAACCAGCCAAACATACCGACTTTGCAGAATATACCGGTGATGATTTCGACCGACGCGGAAGCTATTCTGCTTCGCGCGGGGATGTGTTCAACTACGATGCCAGCGTTGTGTTAAGTTATTTCTGGCAGTCACGAAAACATGTGATCAATTCCAATTTGGGATGGAATATCCAACAAAGTCGTACAAAGGAATTCTCTGTGACAACAGAAGGTTTTCCCAGTGAACGTTTAGATTACATCAGTTTTGCCACACAATACGAAAAGAACGGTTCGCCTGCAGGAAATGAATACACCTCCCGGCTGGTAGGTTTCCTTGGCAACCTGAACTATAGCTATGACGAACGTTATTTGTTCGATCTCTCTTTCCGTGAAGATGCCTCTTCACAGTTCGGAGCAGACAAACGTTGGGCCCCATTCTGGTCGACAGGTTTGGGCTGGAATCTGCACAACGAACATTTTATGGAAGGAGCAGACTGGTTGCAACAATTCAAAATCCGCGGTTCATATGGTTTGACAGGCAGTCAAAATTATGATCCCTATCAAGCGATTACCACTTATGAATACCTCACTGGTGAACGCTATCATTTAGGTATAGGTGCCACAGTCATTACAATGGGTAACCGGAATTTAGCATGGCAACGTACCTGGCAACAGAATTACGGGGTAGATATGACTCTGTGGAAAGGCAGAATCGATATTTCTGCCGACTATTACATCAAAACTTCCAAAGATGTACTGACAAGCGTAACCCTGGCGCCATCTCTCGGATTCTCGTCCTATATGGACAACCTCGGTGAAGTGGAAAACCGGGGCTACGAACTGAGCCTGCGTGCCACTTTGATCCGTAACCAGGCGAAAAAGATTTTCTGGAGCATAAACGGTTCTGCCATTCACAATAAAAACAAATTATTAAAAATATCGAACGCATTGAAAGCCTACAATGAAATACAAGACAAAGAAGCCGATGCAAATAAAAATGATTTTTCCACTTCAGAATGGGAAAACATGACCAGTATAAATCGTCCACGCGTGCGTTATGTGGAAGGTGCTTCCATGAATTCTATTTGGGTAAATCATTCTCTGGGTATCGATCCGGCTACAGGTAACGAGCTTTTTACAGATCGGAACGGAAGGATCGTATCAGATTGGTCCTCCGATAATTATGTCATCGGAGGATGCACCGATCCTGATCTGGAAGGTATTTTCGGAACAAATTTTACCTGGAAAGGCTTATCTCTGAACATGACATTCCGTTACCGCATCGGTGGTCAGATGTATAATCAGACTCTGGTGGATAAGGTGCAAGACATCGATCCACGTTATAACGCCGACAAGCGGGCATTTGAACAACGTTGGCAAAAACCGGGGGATAAAGTACGCTTCGCCGCTTTCTCGGAGGATTCACAGGGGATCAATATCGGTTACCGAACGAAACCCACCTCTCGTTTTGTAGAAGACTATAATTATCTCGAATTAGCTACTTTGAATTTTTCTTATGAATTCGGTACGGCAAAATTGAAACGTTATGGCATCAAACGGCTAAAAGCCATGTTTTACATGAACGATGTATTCCATGCCTCTAATGTAAAGCAGGAACGGGGTATCGATTATCCGTTTGCACGGAATTTCAGCATCGGATTACAAGCAAGATTTTAACCTGAAAAATGAAAAACATGAAAAAGAAAATACTGAAATATTCGATTTTATTCCTGTCGTCGATAGCAGTAGGATGTAACGACTGGTTGGACGTACAGCCGAAATCACAGGTAAAAGAAGAAGAACTGTTCAAATCTGAAGCAGGATTCCGCGAAGCCCTGACAGGCATTTATACCCTGATGGGCAGAACGACGACCTATGGTGGCAACAACACTATGGGCTTTATCGATATGATAGCACAAACTTATTCTTCGGTCAACTCCGGCTACACAAAAGCTTTGTCCTATGATTATAAAGACAACGCAGTGAAAGATATCATCGATACGATGTGGAATTCCAATTATAATGCTATTGCCAATTGTAACTACCTTTTGAAAAATATCGCTGAAAAGGGCAGTGTAATGAATGAAGATCTGCGTCAATTAGTAGAAGGAGAAGCCTTGGCACTAAGGGCATTTCTACATTTCGACCTATTACGCGGTTATGCACCTTCATTTAAAATGGGAAAAAACGAACCTGCCATTCCTTATGTAAAGGAAGTAACCCATAGTCCTGTGGCACAATCGACGGTAACTCAAACATTGGATTATATTCTGAAAGACCTGAATAATGCACGTGCACTCTTGAAACCGGTCGATCCACTCGGTCCTGCCTTCGAAAAGTATTCGGAAAAAGAACAATTAGAAATGAATGACTATATCACAGATGACGGTTTCTGGTTATACCGTCAATCCCGCTTGAATTATTATGGTATTACCGCTTTACTAGCCCGGGTGTACCTTTATGCGGAGGATCCGACGAATGCTCTGACATGTGCCCGGGAAGTGATTGAATCCGGACGATTCGAACTGTTGACGGATCAACATCTTAGCGAAGATAAGAGCACATCGGAGCGTCGTAATTGGTCGTACCTGCAGTCCATGGCAGCCCGGGAATATATCTCTTCGTTATATGTATATGATTTAAAAAAGAAACGTTCGGAATTGTTTTTCAAGGATTTGTCTACTTATACTTGTGTGATAAACGAACAACGCAAAAGTAATATCTTCGAAAATATAGATTTGGATATGCGCAGTAAAAGATTATTTGCCATTCCTTCCGGTTCACAAAAGGAATATGTATGCAAATATGAAACGGGCAACCGGATTCCTCTACTGAAGTTGTCGGAAATGTATCTGATTGCTGCTGAGGCATCCGGCGATATCGGCTATTTGGAAAAACTGCGTTTACACCGGGGATATGCCAATCAACCTTTACCGGCAGATGCCGATCTATCGTCAGAAATACAGAAAGAATATCAAAAAGAATTTATAGCCGAAGGCCAATTGTTTTATTTCTATAAAAGAAAAAACCTGACGACAATCCCATTCACAGCGCAAACCATGAATCGGGAGACCTATATATTCCCGATGCCGGACAATGAATATGAATTTGGTAATATCAAATAAAAACGGACACAACCATGAAAAAGATATTTTACATCGGAATATTTTTAGGACTGCTTTCGGCAGCCTGCCAGGAAAACGAAATGAAAGATTTCGACAGTAACGGAGCGGTCTATTTTCAGTTGAGTGCACAATGGAGTAATTCGGTGGACAGCGTAGTTTATTCTTTTGCCGGAAAACCGGAAGACACCTATACGGTGAAACTGCAAGTGAATCTAATGGGCTCAGCAGCCGATTACGAACGAACTGTCCGGGTAACGCTCGATAAGCAGCTTACAACAGCCAAGGAGGGAACACATTATGACGCGCTACATAGTTCCTATACATTACCAGCCGGAGCATATCGGATGGAGATTCCTATCGTACTTCATGGAAACGATCCTGAATTGGAGGAACGTACTTTCCAGATCGCATTAAAATTAGAGGCATCGGACGATTTACAATTGGGATTATCGAAACGTACTTCGGCAAGAGTGATCATTTCGAAACTCTTCACCAAACCAGTTTATTGGGAGGAGTACGGGTTAGAATATTATTTCGGCACTTATTCCAAAGTGAAACACGAGCATATCATGCTGGAATTGAAGAAAGATTTCCCGGCGACATCCGAAGAATTCCTCGAGGAATGGGCTACATGGGAGGCCTATGGCAAACACATGGATAAATACTTCACCGATCATTATCCGATCGTAGATGAAAACAACAATGTAATAGAGCCGTGGATGAATTATTAAAACACAAGAACACATGAAAAAGATACAAGGAATAATAGTATGCCTGCTAGCGTGGGCTGTGAGTGCCTGCACGGAAGATAAGGGAAATTACAACTATACCCGTTTGAACGATTTGATGATCGGTGGTATTGAAAAGGTATATACTGTAGAACAATCCGACCGTCTGGCCATACCGGTAGAGATCAAAGGTACAGAGAACTTCGATTCAACCCGGTATGATTACGTATGGTATGCCTGGCGGATAAACAATAGTGCAAATCCAGACACCCTCTCATTTGAAAAGAACCTGAACATCGAGGTAAAAATTGCCGTGGGGGAATACAACCTTCGTTATGTAGTGACTGACAGAGAAACAGGAATATATTACACGACGGAAACCGATTTAAATGTTATCAACTCTTATTCCAAGGGCATCATGGCATTAAGCAGCGTAAACGGTAATGCGAATGTGACTTTCATCAACGCACTGAACCGGGTAACCGAAAATGCTTATGAAGCAATAAACGGGAAAGTGGCCGGAACCCATCCTGTCGGTATTTATTATACCGGAGCCGGAGAGGATATTATGGCTACAGTCATTATAGCAACGCAGGAAGGTTCGAAAGTAGCGGACCCTTCGGATTTTTCTGCCATGATGGATTTTTCCGAATTCTTTTACATTACTCCCGAAAATCAAATTATGCAATGTTTATGTAAAAGTGACTGGGGGTACAATGAATTTGTGATAGTAGGAGGGAAAATATATAGCCGAAGATTAGCTTTTGCAGATAATCCTTTTCAAAAATACGACCCACAAATTAAGGGAGATTATGAAGCAGCTCCATTCTCTATGTATGAATCGAACGATTTTTTCTTTTACGATCAAAAAGGGAAACGCTTTCTGTATGTAGAATCTTACGGAACGATGCCGACACCCATAGATAAACCCACTTCCGGCGATTTCGATCCGACGGATATGAAAGCGACCATGATCTACGGCGCAGCTTTCGGAGAAGATGCCCGTGCAGTGATGGAGGGTGACGACGGAGAACGCTTTGTCATTGCAATCAATAAGAATACCGGATACAATGAAGATTATACGGAACAGTATATCCGCGTGGTTCCCCAACGGAAAGTGATCATCGATCGACCGGATTTTGACGATGCCACTTGTTTTGCAATTTCTTCTTACGATATCGACTTCCTATATTATGCCACCGGGAATAAAATTGTATGTGCCGGCATAAACGGAGGGACTGTTATTGCCGAATTCGATGATTTTGCAACCGGTGAGCAGATCGATTACATGGAATTCGACCGTGCGGAGAATCCCACCCGCCTGTATGTCGGTGTCAGCGACGGTTCGGGCGCAACGAACTCCGGATCGATTTACTATCTGCAAATGAAATCCGACGGTAGTCTGGAAAAAGAAGCTTATTTTGAAAAAGTGTGCGGAAAAGTCGTCGATTTTGAATTTAAACCGTAAGCGTATGAGAAATTTATTCATCATTTTGTTGTTGGTTGTTTGTTCGGGGTGTCGCCCCGGACAAACCGTCCTAAAAGGACATATCGGCAACTATCACGGTGAAGTGGTACGGATATGTGCAGAAGGGCAGAGCGACCGCCGCGATACGCTGGTAGTGGACACACTCGGAAATTTTATATTCTCTCCAGCTAACGGGGTATGGAGCATTTATGAGATCTCTGTCAAAGACCATTCCCCATGGGTGCCGGTATATATTGGAGCAGGAGACCAAGTGGAAATGAAACTTGTTTTGCAACAAGACAAACGAATCGACGTTACGTTTTCGGGCGACCGGCCGGCAGAGAATGCCTATTTATGGGCTTATTGCGAAGCAAAGAACCGGAGATTTTGGAACGATCCGGAAGTGAAAGGTATTTCCTTCCGGTCCTATGAGGATAAAATCGAGGCCATGCGGAAAGCCTTGCAGGAAAAGTTGGATAAAGTAAAAGATGAGGTAACCCGTGAGAAGTTAGCAGTAAAACAGCATCTAATGTTACAGGAACATTTACTGAACTACAACTGGCTACAGGATGAAGACCGGACACCCAACGCCGATTATGCGTTTTTTGTAAAATCTATTGATTTGAACGATCCCCGGCAAGCGAACGAACGTATCGTAGAAAGTGTGATCGGCTGGTATTTAACCTTGGAGCCGGATAAGGAAGAAAACTACCAGATTGCCTATCTGGAAACCTTGGAACGTAAAGTAACCGACCGAACGATCGTTGACAAGCAGGCTACACGCTCTGCGGCCGGATTACGGAGATCAACGACGAATATCTGATTCTGGAAGGCACGCAGCAGGGCACGGTGCAGGTCAACATCTTCGACGACACGCTCTACAACGGTCAGGGCGACGCCACGACGCTCAACCAGATCGGCGCCGAGCTCGTCGGCAAGGGTGTGGACCTCATCGTCCCGATCGCGACCCCGGCCGTGAAGATCATGCAGTCCGCCACTGAGGACACCGAGATCCCCATCGTTTTCTCCGCCGTGTCTGACCCTGTCGGCGCTGGCATTGTCGATTCGCTCGACGCGCCCGGCGGCCGCATCACCGGCACGAGCGACGCGCTCAACACCAAGGGCCTGCTCGACCTGATGCTCGCCCAGAACCCGGACACCAAGACCGTTGGCCTGCTCTACTCCAAGAGCGAGGATTCCTCCAAGCAGCCGATTGAGGACGCGAAGGCCTACCTCGAGGGCAAGGGCATCCGCTGCGTGGAAAAGACCGGCACCACCACCGATGAAGTCACCTCCGCCGTCGACGCGCTCATCGCCGAGAAGGTCGACGCCGTCTTCACCCCGACCGACAACACCATCATGACTGCCGAGCTCGCCATCTACGAGAAGTTCCTCAATGCCAAGATCCCGCAGTACTGCGGCGCGGACTCCTTCGCCCTCAACGGCGCGTTTGTCGGCTACGGCGTGGATTACACCAAGCTCGGCACCATTACGGCCGACATGGTCGTGCAGGTCCTGGTCGACGGTAAGGACCCCGCCACGCTGCCCGTGACCACGTTCGATAACGGCATCGCCATGATCAACACCGAAAGCTGCACCGCCCTCGGCTATGACCTCACGGCTGTCAAGCAGGCGTTTGACGGCAAGTGCAGCTCCGTGCTCGAGACGACCACGCAGCAGAATTTTGACTGATATCTGACATCCCGAAGGAGGGAGCTCCATGCTGACCGTTTTGCAGACGGCGCTCGAGGTCGGCCTCATTTACGGCCTCGTCGCGCTGGCGCTGTTCATTAGCTTTTCCATCCTGAATATCGCCGACCTCTCCACGGACGGCTGCTTCACGCTCGGCTGCGCCGTGGGCGCCATGCTCACCATCGCCGGCCACCCGATCCTTGCGCTGTTCGCCGCCATGGCGGCGGGCATGCTCTCGGGCTACGTCACGGCCTTTTTGCAGACGCGCCTCGGCGTCGAGAGCATCCTCGCCGGCATCATCTCAAACACCGGCCTCTACACGATCAACCTCGCGGTCAT
>OGFY01001674.1_pt1 | contig 15357 bp, 18 predicted proteins | sample 1570951 | NCBI WGS metagenome assembly OGFY01 (sample SAMEA2581942, study PRJEB24529) | metagenome | biome: Human gut stool | place: China | collected 2011
TCTCATTCTTTTCTTTTCCTGCTTACCCTGAGTTCCTCCCAGCGCGATTAAGGCAAACAGGGTAAGCAGGAAAAGAAGGGCGGGACGAATGCGCGGGAGGTGGAAGCCCCTGTTCCGGCGGGCGATGCGGAAAAAATATTCCTTGAGGTTCAGCAGAGGGGCAGCTCCGTAGCAGAGGCAGAGCGCGCGGAAAATGTTCTGAAGCTCTATTTTGGAGATAAAGGTGGAATGGAAAAAGTCGCCTGCCAGCATGACCAGAATCACCAGCCCCAGCCCCAGTTCTACCCACCGGGGGTTGCGGATGGCCCTGGCAAGCCATTTTTCCCGCAAAATGCCGATGACGCCCGTGAGCTGGCCCAGCACCAGGAAGGAGAGAATTTCGCGGAAATAGCGCAGGGAAAGCTGGTCTTCATGAATTTCCCCGAAGCCGTTCCACCACAGCAGCCACATCAATGCGGCCAGTGTGCACAGGCCGAACCCCATTTCCATGACCTCAAAACGGTTCAATAGCGGTTTTTCATTCGTCTCATTCACAAGCCTGCAATGGTGATGCCTCTGATGCTGGGGGGAGACTACTGCATACGGAAAGATTTGAGAAGCCCTTATATCGTTTCCAGGCGGTCCTGGCTGGAGGCAGGAAGGCGCCTTGGAAAAAAATTTTTTCATGTGAAGGAAAATAGTTGCCAATCCGGCGCCGCCGTGCATAATAAGCCCCGTTCTTACCAAACCATGTGCGCTCGTGGCGGAATTGGTAGACGCGCTAGATTCAGGTTCTAGTGGAGGCAACTCTGTGAAGGTTCGAGTCCTTTCGGGCGCACCATATAACCCCTTTTAAGTTAATAGCTTGAAAGGGGTTACTTGTTTCTGGGGGAGAGAGGTTAAAAATCTTATTTTTTGACGAACTAGAGGACATTCAGGGGACATGGTTGCTGTCAGAAACCATTGTAAGACAGTGGGAAATAAATTTCGATCCCAGATGCGAATCTACACTAATTTATTTCTCTCTACAATACAATGATCATAGCCCTTTTCTCCGTGGTCGGTCTGCAATAGAACCTTGTATCATACATTAGTTTCCTACTTTCTGCCAAGACACACGACATTCCCAGGGTATTCATGTGGCTGGGTCACGCAGGCACCAACATGACAGAAAAGCACTACCGGGAAGGCGTACGAGTAGCCGAGGGCGAGGCATGGTTCAATGTTCTGCCGGAGGATACAGAGCATTGACTTGTTGTTTTTATTGACCTCTTTGCCTTGATGTTATAATTGACTTTTGTTGTCCGCCACTCGTCATTGAGCGTGGGACATCGTCGAAGCTATAAAGCTTCCATATGGGGGTCTCCATGATCCCGGGACGTACAAGAAAGGGTGGTCTAGCTCCTCATATCCCTCTCTTGAGTTCCAACCCCAGCGAGTTCGCCGGGTTGCAACCACAGGGGCATTTCTCATAATACTTCATAGGATAATTGACCCACTTTCACCACGAAAGTAGGTTCCCCGGTAATAACCGGGAGAGACTCTCAGCGTCTCATAAACACTTGAAAGGGGAAGTTCAACAGAAACTTCCATATATTAATTTTACTAACCCTTCAGGAACGTGGAACACTTGAAGGCACCATTTTTACCTTCGAGGCCTGCTCCGAGTTCACAAGCAACAATGACTATTAACCCCTCTATAGATATTACTGTAGGTAATCTACACCAAAAATCATTCGCAGTCGTTCTTCCTCATGAACGAACCGTTCGAGAATTGGCTAAAACCCCATTTACATTAAACGGTATGACCTCACTTCCCAGAATAACGGTGGACAAGATGGTTTTCTCTGCTACTTACACGTTGCAACTCGATTCTGTATTTTCGACAAATCAAGATAAACAGTTCATCCTAAAGAATCTGATCGAAACATTGACCAGTTGTACAAACTGGGAGGAAAATACTCCCTATCCAAGGGGCCTAATATACGGAGGATACTCCGACATTAAGGAAAAAGAAGAAGCATCGCCAAAACCACGTTTTGGCGAGACGCGTATCAGGAAAATTGGTTACAAGGTACATCCAAGAAAGGATTATCAGCCCCATTACTGTACAGGACGATTCCCGGGTGTATTTTCCCATATTTCCCCAGGATCCTTGACGGAACCAACAAAACCGGGGAAATTACCTAAACAGCTTCATCTCCCTGCGAAAGATGAAAAAAGCTTCGATCAAAATCACTATCTACACCTATATGAATATTTGGACAAGGACGGAGTTGTTATACACTGCGAGCTGAAGTGGACAGTCAATATATTCTGTAACCCGCAAAGAGCGCTATATCACCACCCGGGACTCTCGGCAGAATGGGGAAATACTCCAGAGGGAGCCATGCGCTCGTTCTACAGGAATCCGGATATAGAATCCGACAAGGACAACATCATACCCGAAGACATGAGTCAGGATAGCTTTATCAAAGGGATGAAGAATACATGCGCTGGAGTGTTGCAAATTGCCTACGAATCATTGATTAACGCTGTTAATGAAACTCGGATGAAGGAATTTGTGTGTAATGGCTATTTGCCTTGGGAGAGAGCTTTGTCAAAAGGTGATATCAAACTCGTTGAGACAGACTGGGCATTTCCTTGCAATGATGCACCCTGTTTTATTTCCTCCTTACGTAAAGCGTTTAAGTCAACTGCGAAAAAAGTTATCCCCAGAAACTACGGGAAAGACAATGCTACTGACGAACCCCGAAATGGGGTTATCGTCTACTGCAAAAGAGGAGTGGAGCTATCTATTTATGCAGAAAGCTTGAACATGATCCGTGCCGAGCTGCGACAAAAAGGGAACACTGGATTCAAGGCATACAAGATAGACGGATGTTCTATGGCAACATATGTCTATTCACCTGTTTTTGAGATGCTAATGGAAAGAGTCTTTCTGGCGATGAGGTCGGCACATCAAGCCTTGGACAAGGTAATAAAAAGTATCCATCCTTTTGAATTTAAGGATCCACAAGAAGACCCTAGTGGATTCATAGCATGGATGTGGCAAATTGAGTCCAGAGAAAAATATAAAGAAACTGTGCAGGAAATTATCAAATGGATCATCTCTGGCTGTGATCTTCACGCCGACAATCTGTCGGAGAATGCCAAAAAATTATTACGTCGTCACGTCGATAAAAAGAACTTCTTAGCTAAATCAAAAACATTCTACCCTTTCTTTTAATCCTGAGACTAAGGACAAAGAGTACACGCCAAGGAAGGCACAGCCTTCCTTGGGCAAGCAGCGAGAATACGCCTCAATGGTTCAATGCTATGATACGAATCACATAGTCACAGTCGAGCGGAGCGAAGGCTGTGACTATGTGGCGTAAGGAGTAAGGAGAAGCCGGTTGAACCGATGGAGAGGCGACTCGCTACACCTGGAATGGGTTGAATGCACAAACGCCATCGTCTTACCTTCTTGAAACTCTAGAAGCAATAACTATGCCTCATATATAAACCATATTTCTTGTTTTTGTCTATTATATGATTCATATTAGACTCATGAAAAGTACATCCCCATTGCCGGGGCCAGTCAAAGCCGCTCTCAGGAAGCTGGGGGCAGATATCCGGGATGCCCGCAGAAGGAGGCGTATTCCTACAACTCTTATGGCGGAACGTGCTTTCATCTCTCGGGCAACTCTGGGACGGCTTGAAAAAGGCGACCCCAGTGTATCCATGGGCAACTATGCCGCCGTCCTGTTTGTGCTGGGCCTGACGGACAGTCTCCGGAATCTCGTCGACGCCAACAACGATCCCGTGGGTAGAACGCTTGAAGAGGAACGTCTGCCCAAACGCATACATCGACCCAGGTCCCATGAATGATACTTCGATACATGATGGAGACCATGCAAAATCCTTTCCGTAGCATCATACGTTAGAATAAGCTCCCCACCGGGACCTTTGATGTCGACACCGCCCTGGTAGGCAGAGATCTTGTCTCCTCCACCGCCGCCAATCTCGATTTCCTTGAGCTGCTCGGCCACATAGTCAACCACCAGAGCAGTCGTAGGAACATTGCCCTTGTTCTCATCCATCGTTGTTGCCAACGTTACGAGCCCGGCCTTCTCCTGGGTAGCCGGGCCAATGGCGAGGGTCTTCAATACATTGGCTATCTCAACGTCGGTCAATGACATGATCTTATTGACTAGCAGGAACCGGGCGTCATTGGTCAGGTCATCCCAGTTGGTTCCGAGTCTTGAGGACTTGCCCCACGCGCCATTCGTGTACGTGTACACGCCAGTGGCGTCCCACGCGATCTGCCCTTCCTCGCCTGCTACAGTTGGCCCGGCAGGTATCGCCGGGGAAACTGTGATGAACCTGGCCGATAGCGTGCTCCACGGCACCCGCACCGTGTTCTTATTGCCAATCACTGCGACAAGCGTATCGTCGGCGGTAAGAGTGGCAGACGATACGGGAAGGTTCCGCATCAGGATGAGGGGGATGTTTGAATCTGTGGGCATGGCTATTTTCTTAGGGTTGCGGAGATCTTCCTCATACGTGCCTGGTTCATGAGGCTATTGTACGCTGAGTTGAGAGTGGAAGCAACCCTGGCCTGTTTGGCGAGCGCCAGGACTTCGGGAGCCTGCTGTGTGGGCTGCTGTGGCGTTTGGGCGGGTTGCTGAGGTTGTGTTGGTGGTATAGGCTGCTGAGCAACAGGCTTGCTTCCCCTCTCATCCTTCGCAATATCCGGTACTGTCTTCCCGTACGTCCTGGCTATATTGCGTACGACTGGATGCCCGGCCCATGTTCCCGGGGCATACGGAGTGGATGTCGTGGGCAACATCGGAGAAGAAAGCGAAATATGACCCTCCCTCTTGCCGAACTCGGCCGGCCTCATATACTCAGCCGGAAGACCTTTGTTAACAGCATCCAACCGAAAGAGAGGTTGTTTTACACTTTTACGAAAGTCTATCTCTTGCTTTGCCATCGGCTTCGGTACATACTCAGCCGGATGCTCAAGCTCAGACAAATTGATCTGCGGCTTATTGCGGCGAGCATAGTCCTCTGCGGAAGAACGCATATAGTTTCGCAGCCGCTGCTCCTCTCCCTTCAGATCGGTGTTTACCGGTGATGAAGGATCTACCTCAATGAGATTCGTCAGGGACCCTTCCAGTTGTCCGGAAGTGCTGATCTCGTACGGAGGGAGACCGCGCTCCTTTGCCCGTGCGGATTCCTCCCTCTTCCTGGCTGCAATGACTTGCGTGCCTTCTGCTGGATTATATGCGTAAACATCGTTCGAGAATCCCGGGGACGCAGTTTGCTGGCGTCTGATATGTTCCTCGTTGGAAACAGTCGGCCAGTTATTGACATGGTTGGTTTCGTGGGAATACCCGGATGTGATACTGGGCGTGTAGCCTTTATCGTAGCCGTACTCTCTCATCTGATAAGGAGGCATGGACGGTGTCTGGTGTAAATTACGTCCGTCGATAACAGCCCCTTCATTTGGCATCAGTACAGGTCTTAATCTTGCAGAACTGCCATGATATGACTTTCCACCAGCCTGGTAGAGATCCGGCAGAAGATTCGTTTTCTCCGGGACAGGAAGGAGCGTGTTGTTTTGCGCTCTCTGCTGGTTAATCTTCTCGAAGTCAAGCAAACGGGAATAAGGAGCCTGGGCATATGCTCTGTTGTCGATCTCGCCATATTTTGGCGCAAACAATGACCTCACAGACTTACCAACATACCTAGGATTTTGCCCTAATTTTTCCTTCCGTGCAATAATGTCAGGATGATCCTGTGCTCCGCGTATATGCTCGTTCTGAATCTCACTGGCTCTCTTTAAGATGCCATTCAGCAAAGGAAACTTCGAAAGGTTGGGACTATTATGTTGCATATTTATACTTAACAGATATGATGTATTTGGTTTTTGCATACCACCATTTTAGCTCTCAGCTAAAAGAAAAACAACACCCTGTCGTAGTAGACTCTACAACAGGGTGTTGTGACGTTAATGACTATCAGATGTCTTTTCCTTTGCAAGTTCCGCAAGGATAGTGTCCTGCATCTCCTTAATCTCGTCCCAGGGAATGTCGTAATTAAACGGATCTTCCGTTGGATGAAGGCCGGTCATCTCGCTTATTCCAATGTCAGGTAGTTCCCGAAACTCAGGTCTCGGCAACCCCTTATCGTGTCGAGCTTTCAGAAGCCGTTTGGTTGTTTCGCGATGTAACCAGTCCATGTCTACATCTTTTGTGGCTGGGTTCAACATACCCCCGGAGATAACATAATCTCCGAAAGTAGGAAAATCAGATTGGACTGTCCGGGATGCCTGGCTGTACTCTTGAACTTTTTCGCAAAGAAGCCACACATTGGCCGAAGCAATAAACAACAAGATACCAAGAACCCACACCGTTACCCTGGCACTCCGGGGCCATGGTTGTTTAGTTTCTTTCATAATAAGAATCTCCTTTCTTTGGGCTATTGGATGATTCAATCGTAACCAAGTGATTGCAGATACTCATCAGGATCTTCCGCATCCAGAATCTCTTTGATAAACTTCTCATCTTCCGTTTGAGGAGAGAGAAAATCCTCCGGGTGTTTGGTCCTTTGGTCTTTGAGTTTGTGTGCTAGTAACTCGACTACTGGAAGGCTGCTAAGTCTTGGCGATCTCAATACAACTGGCTGATGTCTGCAAGGATTAGGATCTACGATAACGGCGTAAAACAATGCCGGAACCAATATCAGGCTTAGAACCCACACAGTGATCTTTGCACTCCGGGGCCATGGTTGTTTGATTGATTTGTCTTTCATAATAAGAATCTCCTTTCTCAAATGTATATGACGCTCGCAAGAGCGATATTTCGTATGTAATGCTATCGTTGCAAAAATAGCAAGAAAGAGATAACGAAAGACATAAAAAGTCCCCTGCACAAGCACTCTCGTAACAGGGGACTAACGGAATTATCGACCGTTGCTGCCAGTCTTTATAATTTGCCCATCAGGTGGAGGTTGCGGTGTAGTCGGTTTGTCTTTTTCGTCTGAACTCATAGAGAAGCCGACAATAGCAAACGCAGCAAAGAACACAAACGAAAACAGCAAAGACATCTCCGCTTTGTAGAAATGTTGTCCCCTTCTGATATTAGTCTCTGCATTGAGTGATGTGGCTTCGGCCATCTTATCAATCAAATACTTATCAAAATCCTCCGAAGAAATGCTTTTCTCGTAGTCTCTGATTTTCATGGCATCAGGCATGGTCTTCATCTTACACTCGTATGTCATCTTGTAGACATGCCAGAAAGCCTTGATAAACAAAACAGCTCCGGCGGCCACAAGAGCACAGCAGGTAAGCCCCCAGAGATCCCATATGAAGTAGGCTCTCAGAAAATAAAAGGCAAACGATGCTACCAGAGTCATAGCGATAATCAAGAAGCTCGTCTTCTGGTAAAACCCTTCCTTGATTTCATTCTCTGCCTCGAACCTTGACTTGTGGTAGTCGTAGGCTACATCGGATTTCGACTTTACCGTCTCTTCTTCTTTCTCGCTCATGGTCATAAGTTTACTTTCGAGTTAAAAGGAACGCAATACTCAGATTACGAATCTATTTCTTCTTCGAGTTCTTGCAGCTTGGTCAGCGCCTTGCGCCCGGGCAGGTCGACTCTGACAACGCGAACCAGTTTGCCCAGGCTCCTGGCGGCCTCAACCCTGTGGTGGCCGTCCAGAATCCAGTTGTCCCGGGAGATGAGGACGGGCTCCTTGCCTGTGTTGATCCAGTCGTTGGCGATGCCCTGGGCTTTCGTTTTGTTGATCTTCTCCTGGGTCTTCTTGAGCTTGTCCGGGGAAACGAACTCCAGCTTGCCGGTCGGGATGTCGTCGCTCTCTTCTGCGTCACAGGCGCAGACCTGGGGCATCTCGCTGCGCGGAACCTCGCCGAGTTTTGCCTTAGCGTATTTGTTCATCTCGTCGAGGAGGAGCCGGGCGTTGACTTGCTGGGCCTGTTGCTGTTTCTTCTGGGCTTCCTCTGCTTCGCGCTGTTGCTGGGTCTGGTAGTTTACCTGGCGCAGGGCGTCCGTGTACGGGATGCCTGCGGATGAGGAGAGCTGGGCTGCTGCGGCCTGGGCTTTGATGAAGTCGTTGAGGACACGCGCTGACAGGTACTGATGATATTCCCGAACTGGGGAGCATTCCTGCCATACGCCGGAAGCGAAGCGACGGCGTATGGCAAGGACGGGTACACCGTCCTTGTGGGAATGGTTCGCAGTTCGGGGGAACCATCGGCACTTGTCATATTCCAGTCCTACTCTGCTTCATAAAGAAGCAAATCCGGAATCGTAAACCGGAACCTTTGTATGGCAGCTAAAAAACAGCTCTTCTTCATGATGAAGAAGAGCTGCTGAACGGGAGCCATGCCAAACTCAATCATCCATAGGGTTGGAAATATCCGCAATAAGACTAGATAGTGTAGGCAATTATTCAAGCCAGATAAGAATGCCGATGAAGTGAGCAAAGGAAAGAAAGGAAGAAGCCAACTTCTCGTACCGTGTGGCAAATCCTCTAAATCTCTTCATTTTTAGAAAAAGTCTCTGGACAAGATTCCTCTCCCTGTACAAATGGGCATCGTATGGTCTTTGGTCACGACGATTCTTTCTGGGAGGAATAACGGCAATAGCCCCCATCTGTTCAACTGCTTGAACAATATAGTCCGCATCGTAGCCTCGATCAGCCAAAACAAAGCAAGCCCGCTTTCCCTCCAGTAAAGCAAGAGCTTGCTTGTAATCCGATTCTTCTCCTCCCGTCAAAATAAACTTCATCGGATTACCGTGTGAATCACAAAGAGCGTGAATCTTGCTTGTTCTTCCTCCTCTGGATTTACCGATCTGTTGATTTTTTCCCATTGGTCGTCTCGCAATTGATGTCTCGGTATTTCGGGCATCTGATCATTATTATCAATTTTTCTTAATTGTTTACACTATCTAGATATGGCTTTCCGGAATTTTCGTCTCCGCAGGTCATGGAAATTTTCGGATTTGTTCCATGATTTCTACCGTTCCAGTTTGCTCTTCTATACGGAAATTGTTCAGCAACCGAACAACTCGTTGCTGTCTTCCGGAGCCTTTTCCCGCTTTTTGTCAGTATAGGAACGAAGGGGAGTAACTACTGTAATGGAGTAATGTTCAAAGAGTGAATGCCGCCCCTTCGCCTGTCCTCGTCGGTGATTTTGTTGATTGCGCCATTCATTGACGGAGGCTTCATTTTCCCACATGGACAGGCTGAGAAGTTTCCGTTCATTGGTCAGGCTTGAGAAACGTTCTGCCCGGAGAAACCCTCTGGCGTGAGCAAGTTCTTCTTTCAGCTTTTCAGCAATGGCTAGATAATCGTTCATGCCATCTGGTTTGACGGTAACTTCAAATAAGACAAGTACAGGCGACATTGTTTCAAAAGAATGAGGAATTACAGGGCCGTACCTTTCTTCGGGATGAATAAGGAAGACATGTCCACGCCTTCCAACTCCAGCAGCTTTATTTTTGTGTTGATGCCTCCGGAGTAACCGGTCAGGTTGCCGTAGGCCCCTACTACTCGATGGCAAGGGATGATGATGGAGATGGGATTGTGTCCGACTGCCCCTCCTACTGCCTGACTGGACATGCTTTTTTTGCCTGTCTTGACGGCCATTTTTTTTGCGATATCGCCGTAGGTGATGACTTCTCCATAGGGTATCTCGCACAAAATGTTCCAGACATTCTGCCTGAAATTTCCTCCGACGGGAGCCAGCGGCAGTTCCGTAATCGCCGGTTTTTGCTTGGAAAAATATCTGTCCAACCAGTTCCTTACAGCATCGAATAGGGGCAAGTTGTCTTTTCTCGTCATTTCTTCCGGAATGGTATCTCCGTGGTATTTTTGCCCCGCCATCCAGAGACCGGCGAGATTCACGCCATCGCAGGCGAGGGTTATTTCGCCAACGGGCGAGGGGTGAGTGGTGTAGTAGTACATGGTATTTTTCGATTGTTTGTCTATAAAGTATTCCAAAGATTGATGGTCGCGTAACTGCGCCAAGGTCGCCATGACTCTGCCAGAACAAGCAATTCTTGAGTCGTGTGGGTCTTGAGTGCTTTTTTCACCCCTAAGTCAGTTTCCAGAAAAACGTCCGGCCATCCCATCGCCCGCATGGCGATGTACCGTGCCGTCCAGTTTCCAATGCCCCTGATGGATGTCAGTTTTTTCATTTCCTCTTCCGGTTGGGCAAACAGGTTCAAATTGATTTGTTTGTTTGCCAAGGCAAGCCCCAGGTCATAAATGGCTCTCGATTTCGCCGAGGTGACGCCTAATGAACCGAGAGCATTTTCGATGGCGCCTCCCAGCGCCAATATCTCCTGAGGGGTGGGAAAAAGATGCGTCAGCCCCGCTATTCCCGTCCAGACAGGAGTGCCGTAAGCGGAAACGATTCTTGCGGCCAGCGTACCGGCAGCTTTGACTGATATTTGTTGCCCCAGTATGGCACGTACCGCCATTTCAAAGGTGTTGAAACAGCCGGGAAGACGGATTCCCTCCATGCATAAGCCGGGTCGTATTTTATTCATGGAAATAAGTGTCCGATAAATGGTATTCGGGTCACAGTTCAAGTCAAACAGATGCCGTACCCTTGCCAGAACCAGAGGGATGACGGGCAGCAGGTTTTCGCTCATGGTGACGGCCAGAGCATTTTTTCCCGGGTGATGCTTTACTCGAATCCACCCCTGGACGTGTTTCCGTTCCGCTGTAAACAGGCCTACAGTTCGGGAATATTGATCGTTTTTTATCGTTTCAATTCCGGAAATAGCCCGTTCGGAGAGAAAGGCCAGCATGTGTTCCCAACGGTAGGGAGGGCGGTATCCAAGAGCCAGCGTAATGCCGTCACTCGGGCGATTGTCCTTCGACCCTTCCTTTCTTAATGCTAAAGGAGAGAGGCGATAGTGTCTTTTGAACAGATCGTTGAAACACCTCAGACTGCCGAACCCGGATGCCATGGCGACATCAAGTACCGACAGATTTGTATCCGTCAGCAGGTTTTTGGCAAGAAGCAGACGGCACGTCTGGAGGTATTGTACGGGCGATACATGGTATTGCGCCGTGAAAACACGCCGTAAATGACGGCTTGTACAGCCCAATTGCCCTGCAAGTTGATCCAGATTCCACCCGCTATCGCAGTTCTGTTCCAATATCCTGATCGCCCGGCGAGTCAAATTGGCGGTAGAATCTGTAACGGATGACCCGGGAGCCAACTCCGGACGACACAGGAGACAAGGGCGATATCCGACTTGTTCCGCTTCGGCGGCGGTGGCGTAAAACGTGCAATTCTCCTCCTTCGGCTGTTTTGCCCTGCACACCGGGCGACAGTATATTCCTGTGGATGATATCCCCACAAAGAAACGTCCGTCAAAGCGGGCGTCCTTCGCCTTGAATGCTTCATACAGGGCGTGGTTGTGGTTCGTCGTCGTGTCCATCTCGTTTGAATGATACCAGGAAACTAAAAAAAGTCTGGCCATTTTCGGACATGGTTTTTATTTCCGTGAATTCTGGGGAAATTCTATTTCACTCTTTCATGATGATTGTTCTCTCCCTCCGACATCTAAAAAACAGCTCTCCTTCATGACGAAGAAGAGCTGTTGAATGGAGGCGAGCATCAGCCCGTGCCCTCCAGCGTCCTGACAATTTCCTCGGCTCCACGTTTGTACACGGTCACGGCCAACAGCTCTCCGTCGAGAAAGACGGCCCAGAAGCGGGTGCCCTTGTACTTCTCAATCGTCAGCATCAGGCAACTCCTCCTTTCCGGGGTGATGGCGGGAATCGAGCCGGTGTCTCAGTACGGCCCCGATATTGGCTTCATACATGTCACGTGTGTGCTTGTTGCAGGCGACAGCATAAAGGCACCAGGCATCAAGGATGTCGATGCCTTCACCACAGAACCGGATGCAACTTTCCAGTGTATCCAGTTCCGCCTCCGGAATCGGTGAAGCCAGCAGGATGCTTTCGTCCTCGTCCAGAGACTTCTGCTGTTCTTCCGTCAGTGCCGGGAGGTTCACCAGAGCCGTCATGGACGGCCCGTGAATTGCCAGCTTGCTCAACCTCAGCGAAGGATCATACTGATGTCTGCTGTAAAGCGATACAGCTTTCTCGATCCGGGCCAATAGTTCCGTATCCACTCGTGGAACGCAGTTGAGCGATGATGGGTATCGTCTTCATGTTTCGTTCTCTTCCTTTCCTGTCAGAGTTACTTGCAGAAGAAGGCGACGATGCCCAGGATCAACAGCACGGCGAGCAGGTACGGAGCCACGGCCGCCAGAGCCGACAGGATACCGACGACGACCGGTCCCAGCAGACACAGCAGTACGAGCGCCGCCAGAGCAATGAGGAGGTCTTTCATGTTCATGGCCGTGCCTCATGCGGGAATTCTTGTCCGGGATGATCGACGAACCGGAGCGGTAGCGGACACCCATTGCTTGAGCGCCTGCCGTCCGGCATAGGTAATCAGCCAGCAGTCGGGACGAAGAAGGAATTCCTCTTCCTTCGTGCGGATGATGAACTCCCTTCCGGCCAGACCACGGACAGCATGCCTGACGCTTTGCCGTTCGATACCACGGCATTCCGCCATGATCTCCTCGTCACTGCGTTCAAAGTCGCCATGAAGGTACAGGAGAATGGACAGCTCCAGTCCGGTCAATGAGGGAGTCCGCCCCATACGCTTCACTCTGAGATGATGTTTTCTTCTCATGGTCGTCTCAGGTCAGTTGTTCAGGGTATAGCTGTCTGCCAGGTCCCAGAGTTCCCGGTTCAGGCGCGTGTTGCCGTCAATGCCGTTGAGCGCACGTAGGGAACGTCGACGGTAAGCACCTCCTTCCTTTGGCTTCAAAGGGACTCCTCCCCGGATCAGGTTTTCCTGAACCCGGTTGAAGCACTGCCAGACGGTAACCTGACCTCCTGTCGTAAAGCCGATGTCGTTCCATCGCCGGGGCGACAGAAGAGCTTCGGGACGTATCCTGTCTTCGTAGTCGTCTCCCATACGCAGCTGTGCCGCTTCATGAACGAAGTCCACCTGCCGCCTGTAGGGGAGTTCGACTCCCTGCATGCGGAGGATGTCGTCCATGATGCGAGGCGTTTCGGAGGCCAGCCGGAGACTGGCCGCAATCACCTCGTCCCCGGTATGGCCCATGTGGCGGATGTTGATCGCGGCAATACGAGCCCCGACAATCAGACCGTTGGTACAGACCAGCCGGAAGATCCCGGCCATGAGCTGGTAGGAACAGCTGCCGTTGTGGCTGTTGATCATGACCACTTCGATGCGTTCGTCCCGGGTGCGTTCCAGCACGTCCCGGTGGGCGAAGCGAATCAGGTGTTTGCGGGTGGGAGTGCCGTCCGGTTTCCGGGTACGCTGTTCCTGGGCTCCGACGACGAGGAACCCGGCTTCTTCCATCTGGTCGAGCAGGGAGTCGGAGGAGACGAAGCGGTATTTCTCCGAGCGGCTCTCGTCCTCGCGGTCGGCGAAGACGGAGGGGGCGACACGCCGGATCTGGACTCTGTCCAGCGGGCTGTTGTCGCGATTGCGATAAAGTTCGCGTGTGGATGTACGAGTATTCATGTTCATTGATGGTTGGTTTGTTGCAACAACAAGCCCGCCTCCCGGAACAAGGCCGGGAGGCGGGCACAGACAGGAAGCAGAGAAGCTACTTCCTCATGGATATATGACGTGGGGAGAGAGGGTTTTTCACATGGATGGTTCTATCACCAAGACAAGTCTATTCAATCGTATAGCCCCTTTTGCGATAACCGATGGGTGTCGCAAGATCCTGAATGAATGCGCGCCATCATTTCCAATTTGCCGTCATGATTCCTTGTTCGCAAACGGTATCGTGATGTTCTTGCTGAAACTAAAAATTAATTAGGTTTGCCTGCACGGCCATGAGCATTGTAAAGAGATGATAGCTATAATTCCGGTTAGGAATAATTAGATGATTGCGATAAAATCCGGTTTGCATAAAAGTTATGTGCGCTAATGACTCTAATATGAAGGCTAATCCAACGTAAATGCTGCAGGTTTTGTCGGAATAAACGAAGGTGACTTTTTCGGAGTCTGAGAACTTGTTATTCTGGTGCTACGGAGGAAGTTGCTGATTTTTCCGTCTTTTGTGCTTTTCCGGAAACGATGGATGTTTCTTCGGCGGGACTTCCGGATCGTATTTTGATCACTCTTCCACATCCCGGGCATTCGTGTATAGCATTGGAAAGCGTTTATAATGGAAGTCGTGTTCGCAGTAGGCACAGTTAGATTGCAGCATGGTAAAATAAATTCGCCTAATATTGACAAAAAAGACAATATGAATTATGTTGACTTTTCGAAAACTATGGGCTATGCATCTAAGATAAAAGTAATGAGTGTTTTCTTCTTATTTTCGAAAATTTAAGTTAATTTAACTGTTTTTTATATGAGTTCTGTTCCAGATATTTTTGTTTCTAGATTGAGATTAGACCTGAATAATCCTCGGTGGTCAGGGACTGCTAAGGATGAACTTGAGGCAATATACAAAAACATTTCATACGATCCGATGCACTTTGAGGAGATTTTGCATGGCCTATACAATGAAGAGTATGATGCAGCCGAAGGTAATATTGTTGTTCAGCCCACGGATGAGTCAAATGTTTATCTGGTAAGGAACGGAAACACGCGTATTTCCGCTTTAAAAATGTTATTGGGACAAGTAAAACCAAACAAAAATATATTAACTCTCTTGAAAAAGAGATCACAAGATTTGATTGGATTAGCCCAAAAGGATACTAAGTGGAAAAAAAACAACCGTCAAGTCCCATGCGTTATTAGAACTCCCCAAAAAGCGAGTGAAAAAGTTTTAAAAATACATACTAGTGAGGGGAAGGCCAAGCAAAAGAACTGGAGAACTATAAATCAAAATAGGCATTTATGTGACGAGGGAAAGGCCAGTCAAAAAACGCAAAATGCCGTAAGAATATTTGATAACTTTATCGAGTCTGATTTCTTTAAAGAAAAATTAATGAATAAGCAGATTTTTAATAAGCGAAAGAAAAAAGAAGAGCTTATCGAAAATATATCTGAATTTGAACGTATCTTTCCATTTCTTGTATTTAGAGATGTTGCAATCGCGCCCTATCTTGAGGCTACAAAATTAACTTTTGATTTGTTAGCGAAGGCCTATCCTAAAATGATGAAGGAAGAGGATCAATTGGCATTAGAAGATTATATATTAAAACTTTCTATAGGTGTCATTACTAAAGATATTGCTAAAAAATATAAAGATGGAGATTTGAGAAAAAATTTTAATATAAATCCGGTGGAATTAATTAATACTGATTTTATTGAGCAAGGCGGCGGGCAAGGCGGCGAACAAG
>OGFY01001685.1_pt1 | contig 15308 bp, 13 predicted proteins | sample 1570951 | NCBI WGS metagenome assembly OGFY01 (sample SAMEA2581942, study PRJEB24529) | metagenome | biome: Human gut stool | place: China | collected 2011
TGCCTTGTTTTTCTTGCTTTTTGCGTTCTTCTTCGATTTCCGCTTCTATCTGTTGCAATCGCGGGACTCGCCGAACGACGTCGGGAGTAAAGAGCGAAAGAACGGAATCGAAGAAACTTCCGATTGTTTTCGGCTTTCCGTGGACTATACGTCGATATTCCGTCGGATTTGTCCTTGCAAGTTCTATGCCGACGTTTGTATAGTGGGAATTGTTCTCCTTTTCCTTTTGCAAAGTTTCTGCTTTTCGGACGTATTCGAGCGTTTCGTCCATAGATTTTGTAAGCCGTTTTGAAAGGTCGTTGTTGTCTGCCGTTAAAGTGATTACTTGTTCCTGTAATTTTCCGCGTTTCCGTGGGATATTCCCGCTTTTTGCCTCGGTTAAAGCGTCCGCGTATACCTGATTTTCTTCCCGTATGGCTTCCGCTTGCTCGATTATCTTTTTCGCTTTAAACCCGGCGGTGGAAAGGTGCTTTTTCTGACTACCTTCTTTTCCGCGCTGTAAGCCCCAACGTTTTCCGACGGTTTCGTAAAAATTCGTTTGTAACTGTTGCAGTTGCGGCTTGTCAAAAAGTTGTTTACTGCAAAGTCTGCCGTCTTTTGTTGCGGGCATCAGATTTAAATGCAAATGCGGGGTTGTTTCGTCGTTATGTACTACTGCCGCGATAATGTTTTCTTCACCGTAACGCTCCGCAAAAAACTTGTAGCAGTCCGAGAAAAAGTTATACTGTTCAACTCTTGATAACCCGTCGAAAAAAGTTTTATCCGAGCCTAACACAAACGAGTTCATTACAACTGCGTCTTTACGCGGGGATAACCCTAACTCTTTAATTCTGCCGTTTATGAACTCCGTATAAGTCTTTCCGAAATATGGCGTGAAGCGATAATTGTTTCTTGTTCTCTCGCTGTCTATCTGCGGGTTTGACGCTTCGTAATTCTCGTCCCGTTCGTTTTCCTTTTCGATCGGAGCGACGTCTTGTTTATGGTATTTCTCCATATGACACACTAAATATGAAATGGTGATTTTCCTCCTGAAATTTGTTTTTATTCTCGTTGAGCAAAGTGTGTAGAATTTCCTCTGCCGACTGTTTTTATCAGTGGATTCACAGCCTCGCAGAGCACACTATTTTGCGAAGCAAAGTATAGTGGGCTATACTTTGCTCAATACTCTAAGTTTTGCTCCGCATTTGCTTCCAAAGTTTTCCTCTCCGTTATGTATTGAAAAGCATTCTTAAAAAAATATTTTCAACTTGTATCCGACTTCATTTTTCTGCCTCCTTCATTTTATTTTTTTCTCCGTTTTTGTTCTTACGAGTCCACGAAAGATAAATTATCTCTCTATCATATATGGACATTAGTAAGACGTTTTGTCGGGGTGTTTTGCAAAAGTTTTTTACCCCCTCACTATAATTGGAAAGTTACGAGCCGTTTGTCGGGGTATTTCACAAAAATTTTTATATGTTTTCTTTATCTGTATTGAAAATCTTATATTTAATCAAAAAAAGACACAAAAAAGCCGATGACTGTTTGCCATCGACCATAAATAATTTTATATGTTTTTATAATAAGTAATTTTAGTTAATGCCGCATTCCGATTCACTAATTAGAAGCGGTAAAAGCCATTTTAATATCCAACGCTTTGTCGTGTCGTAATTTGAATCGTAAAACACCGCGCCGACAATCGCTTCGATATAAGGATCGTGTCCTTTGTTCACAACTTTTTCGTGATCGGGAATACCTGCATCTGATTGGAAGTGTTTTGCGTTGTATGCATATCCGATTAAACCGCATTTCAGCATAATATTATGCATAACTTCATTGTTTTCAAGTTTACTTTTTATCTGCGTAATCTCGCCTTTTGTAGTTATTCCTTTCCGATAGAGATAATCGGCAATAACGGATTTCAATACAGTATCGCCGATTGTTGCAAGCCCGTCGTTAGTGTATTCGCTATGGTTCTTTCCCTCTCCGGAAACTTCTATTTTTTCCGATCTCATTGCCTTTGAAAGCCACTCGATATCGTTAAAATGGTAATGTATTTTAATTTCAAGTTCGCGCATTTTTTGATATACAACGACTCTATCCATCAGATTTTATCTCCATTGAATACAATTTTATTAGACAAATTCACTTCCACGGATTTACCGTTTTTTACTATATCGAACCAAGAAATATCATTTTTGTATCTGTCCGTCAAGCATAAAATGCGTTGATTTTCAGAGCCGAGTAAGCGCCGTTTTGTTTCTTTTTCTTCCAAAACGTATTCGCCATCAAGCACAAGGTCTATGCCGGCAAGGACGTCCGAAACATCTTCGTATTTTCTGCCTGTAAACGATATAATTCCGAGCCCGAGTTTTTTTATTTCGTCGGTTAAAAACGGAAGATTATGTTGACAAGTAGGTTCTCCGCCGGAATACGTTACACCTTCAATACCAAAGTCGTCAATCGACTTTTTTATTACCGAAATAATGTCGTCGAGCGACATAATATGGCGCGCAATAAACGGCTGGTAATCAGGGTTACAACACTCGTTGCAACGAATATCGCAACCCTGAAACCATATACATAATCTTTTATACGGACCTTCTGTTTCCGTACAACGGTTTATACTCGCAACGTTATACTTAATCATTGTCAAAATCAAATTCAAGCCCGCTTTTCGTTGTTTTTACTACGATTTTCGAGCCTTTCATTGACGGCAATTCTTCTTTGTTTTCAAACATAAACATAGCAAGTTCGTCAAGCAATTTATCGTTGATTGCGTTAAGAATATCGCGACCGCCTTTACTGCTGTCCGCTCCGCCGAGAACGTAATCTATAAATTTAAGTTCGTCTTCAAATTCAAGGTCGATACGATACTTTTCTGATATCGCTTTCTGAACGGGACGAAGTTTCGATTTCGCGATTTTTACGCTGAATTCTCTGTCTTTGATGAAGTTGAACGGAACGATATTGCTGTAACCGATACGACCGAGAATTTCGGGACGTTTGATTTCGTTATCGAAATAGTTTTTAACGATTTTTATAAACTCTTCAGCCACTTCTTCGTTTGAACCGTTCGAAGACACTTCTGACGCCCCGAGGTTAGACGTGAATATAATTACGCTTTCGCTGAAATAAACCGTTTCGCCTTTGCTGTCGGTAAGCCTGCCGTCTTCGAGAATTTGCAGAAAAATATCCAATATTCTCGGATTCGGTTTTGCCGCTTTTTCGATTTCGTCGAATAGAATTATGCTGAACGGTTTTTCTTTCACGGCGTTAGTAAGTTGCCCGCCTTCTTCATAACCGACGTATCCCGGAGGCGCACCGATAAGTTTCTGATCGCTGTTTTCCTGCGCATATTCCGACATATCGAAGCGAACACAAGCCTGTTCGTCGCCGAAAAGGAATTTTGCAAGTGCCTTTGAAAGTTCGGTTTTACCTACACCGGTAGGTCCGACAAAGAACAGCACGCCTTTCGGAGCGGAACGAGAAGACGATTTATGTATTCCCGTAAGTCCCATATAAGCCTTAACAACGACTTTTTCAATCTTTTCGATAGCTTCTTCCTGACCTACTACACGTTCGCTTAAAATCTTTTTGATGTTTTTAACCGACTTATAGTCGAGTTTTTCCCAAGGATTGTCTTTTTCGCCGTACTTAAACAGCAAGTACAACTGCTCGAACGGCATTTTGCCTTCTTTTCTCGAAAGGCGCGCCATCTGAACGATTTCACGGTTGGTAAAATCGTCGAGCATATCGACGTATTCGTTAAATTTATCCGAAGTCAGAAGCGTTTCTCCGGGTTTGAGTTTTACGTCAAATCCGCTCTCGATTTTTTCCATCATTTTAGCGCGTTCTTCTCTGTCGGGTTTTGAAAGAGTAAGACAAGCGACTTCGGGGTTGCCCTGATAGAAGGAAATCGGGAACATTGCAAGTTTGCCCGTAATGAGAATAACCGTGCTTTCGTTTACTTCCGCAGACAAATATTCTGTTTTTTTATCTTTTATCGCTTTTCCGAGCATTGTGATAAGTTCTCTCTCGTCGGGCGGTAATTGTCCGCCGCTTGAAAAGAGATAATCCGCCCAATTCAGCACGAAAGCAGTTTTTCTATTCGGTTTCTTCAAGTTTTTGAATACGATATTGAAAATCTCGGCGGGTTCTTTAAACTGACCGCTGCCCGTTTTTTCTTCCGCTTGCGGTTGATTTTCTTCGTCATCGTCAAAGGAATAAGCGTCGCCTTCCACTTCGACTTCATCGATAACGGAAAGCCTTGAAACGTCTCCGTCTATGCCGTCGATACGATCCCAATACAAAACGTCGTCGTATTCCATACCTTTGAGCATATCCGTAAGGTATTGTTTCAAATCGACGATTTGCTTTTTGTCGTTAAGATACACGTCGCCGACGTTGCCGTCGAGTATTACGCATCTCTTGATACCGACTTCGCGTTTTAACCTGTTAAACGTTGTTTGTAATGCCATTATTTTCACCTCTTATTTGTGTTCGTTTTTACCGTTTGGTACTTCATAGACGATATTTTATCGGGATTGCTCCAAATTTCCTGCGTTTTGGTAACGTGTAAACCGTAAACTTCTTCTAAATCGTTCAGAAAAGGCTGTATATCCTTTTGGCACGCCTGTCCTTCGTAACCACGGAAGTCGTAAATAAATTTACCGTCCAAAAACACGCGGAATTCCGCTTTTTCGCCGCTTGCTTTCAGCCCGACCAAAATCACTTCGTTTGTGTCGCGTTTGATTTTTATATTCTTTTTATCCACGATAAATCCGCGGGCGGTTATCGCCGACATTATGATTTTCAGCGACTTCTGACGAATTTTTTCGCCTACGATTTCTTCCGTTGCCGCCGATCTTATTTCAGAAAGCGTTTTATTCTCGGTTACGACTTTATCGATGATAGTCTTTTCAACTCTTGCGGCTTCGAGTTCGCGGCGAATCTTTTCACGTTCTTTTTCGATACGCGATTCGTAAGTCTCGTTTTTAAGCTCCTTGCCCGCTCTGATTAGATCATCGCCCGAAAGCGTATCGTTTTTCAGATATGCAAGGTAAGTAAACTGTTTTTCCGCCTCGTCCTGAATGGAATCGAGAAGTTTTTGGATCTCGGCAGGGATTGTAACAACTCCGTTTGCTTTATCTCTCAATCTTTTTTGATTTTCTTCGATACTGCTTTCAAGCAAACTTTGATAAAGCGCGCGCATTTCGACTAATCTTTTAGCAGACAACTCGTTTACTTGATTTTGTAATTCTTGCGCCGCTTTATCCACGTTATCGGCAGAATTCAGTCTTAATCTGTCGCTGTCTCCGCTGACAACGCCTTTTTTTGCTACTTCTTTTGCCTGCGCTTTTAAGTTTTCGATTTTTCTAACGAGAGAATCTCGTTCTTCTACAATCAATTGTTGTAATGCCGCCGTCTGACTATTCTGTAAGCTTTGCGAACCGTTTTCTATGTCCGAAAGTATCTGGTCGAGTTCGGCAATCTGCCTTTCGGCGACTTCGCAAATGCTTTCGCATCTTATCGCTATCGCCTCGTAGTCTATTTGTACCTGATGACTCATTTTCGTTCCCCCTTTATGGCAAATACTATATCGCGCCAATTCTCAATCGTTTCTTTATCGAAACGTGTTTGCGACTTTTCCGGATGTTGCAATCCGTTTCTGCACATACGAAGTTTATGTAATGCGGATTCTTGCTTGCTGTCGAGAATGCCTTTATCTTTTGCCATAACGAGTAAATCGTGTGCAGACGTCATAGGTTCGGTATTAAGCATATCTCTTAAATCGTATTGCAGTTTTACGAATAAATCGCAAATTACGTCTTTATATTTTCCGCGTGCAATCTGCTCGTCAACGTATTTTTTCGTAATTTTTTCGGGTTGAGAAGATGCGCTGCGCTCAATAGACAACAAATCGTGAATCGGCTCGTAAATCTCTATAAACTTTCTAATTGCAGCATAGGATTTAGTCGCATATTTCTCGTATTTTGCCACCGATTTCAACCCCGAATTAAGCGTGGCGTAAGCATTGAAAAATTCGTCTTCGTTATAATCGTCTTTAAGCGTATACTCCGAAAGACTCTCTATCCCGAGCATATCGTTCATTTTCCACAAATTCCGTTTAACGTTATTAAAAGCGTTGCCAAGATCCGAATCCGAGTAAATTTCTTCGTTATTTACAACTTTCTCGGCAAAATTTGCCACCACGTTCACAACGCTTAAAACGGCGTCAACGGTAAAACCTGCGCTTAAAAGTGCCTCGTAAACAATATCGTCGTCTTCCGTTTTTTTCATTTCTTTCGCAAAGGCGGAAACGTAGTCGAAATCGTTCATTCCGAGTGCTTTTCTGAGCGGATTCAACACCGACGATTTATAAATCGCATTATCGATTTTTATTTCGTTTGCGCTTTCTTCAAACAACTCTTTCGCCGTCGAGACGAAATATTTTTGCCACTCGGCATTCTTAGAAAAGGCATTATTCGGTTTTAATATAATTTCTATCTTATCGTCAACGGTTTTTGTATTTTCAAACAACGCCCTAATAGTTCTACCAAAATACGAGGAGTCTTTCAACGCGGCGACCGTAAACAAAACCACTTTTGCAACGTCGTCGGCAAAATCTTTTTGTACGTAATACTCAAAAATTTCTTCTACCGTTTCTTTATAGCGCGTTTCGTCCAAAACGCTTTCGGTAATCAACTGCATTTCAAACGTATCTCCAAGCTGGTTGCAAGGCATTTTTACGTTTACGGCGGAATAGTAGTGAAGCGCGGAAGTATCGAGCAAAGCAAACACGGCGTTCCCTCCTATTGCGCCAAGTATTTTTATCGAAAAACCTTTATCCGTTCTTAAAACGTTGTCCGTTCTGTCGGTCGCAAGTCTGCCGCCGTCGATAAAAATTTTACAAGGTCGTTTCGCCTGCTTGGATACGTCGTTCGGGATATATGCGCCCACGATATCGGTAAGCTCGGAAAGTAACACCGTCGGCACGTCTACCGCATTTTTAAGCGCGTCCACAAACTTATACTTTTCTTTGGCAAGCAAGCATTTCGTCATAAATGCGGATGAATACCACTTGTCAAAATATGCGGTTTCGTCCGACGTTTCAAACGAAAATACAGCGCCGCTTTTGTTTATTATAACTTGCGTTCCGTCCTCTTTTCTGACTTGTTTTTCTTCTCCGACCTCGGGTATTTCAACTTCGACAACGCGTTCTTCGGCTTTTAGTCCCACTTTTGTCGGATTCGCTTCGATATAATCTTTAAGCCCGCTTATATCTATCGTTTTCCCTAAAAACCTTTCGATATCTTCGTAAAGAACAGACGAATCGAGAGAGGTATAAGGAAGCGAATAACTCACGTCGAATTTCCGCGTTACGGGGCTATAAAAAATATCTTTCGTCTTTACTTTTTCTTCGCCTGTGGGAATCGCGCCTTCACGGAACATTTTTCTGCCTTTCGCGGTAAGCGAAACGTCTTTTACTCTGATTTCCGAAAAATATTTCGGATTCATAAAATGCGACGGATCGTAATCGTAAGAGAGTATTTCGGTACCGATAAGATTTGAAATTTCTTTTCCGAAAATATAGTGCAAATCTCTCGGAATACCGAATTTAAGAAGCACGTCGCATATTTTGTCTTCCGAACCCGCAGTTTTTTCGATTACGTCGAGTAAAATATATGCAACGCCCGACGCCTTCCTTACCTCGTTATATCGCACGTTTACTTTATAGACAAGTAGCGGAAACGGAATAGCCGTAGTGAATTTTAACAAACTTTTCTCTTCCATTTTACTCTCCTAAAATATCTTTCGCCGTAAGTATTCTTCCGCGGAAGGTTATCGTGTCGATAATTTCTCTGTATACGGGGAAGTTGATTTTATCGCGACTGCGGTCGCCTTCGAGATCGGGAAGGTCGATTATGCCCGCTTCCGATAAAAACTTTTTCGAGCCGACGATAATCAGAAGTTTTCTCGCTCTTGACAACGCAACGTTGATACGCTCGAATTTCTTAATAAATTCCGCGTCGTACCTCGTTCCTCTCGGATTTCTTACCATCGAAACGATAATGATATCCCTTTCATCGCCTTGGAAATCGTCAACGGTACTGATAACAAGTTTTTCGTCCGGTTTACCCGAAAAGCCCGTAAATTGATAGCCTTTACGCTTCTTTTTTATTAGTCCCGCCTGATCGCCATATGTACAAATAATACCCGCGCTCGGTCTTTCGTCGATTTTCCTTGACGAATCAACGATAATTTTATGCTCGGAAACAAGCCCTTTCGCCGCTTTGTCGAGTTCCTTTAATAGCGTTATCGCAACCTGCGCTTCCTGCTCGTTGATTTTGGACGTACTGCCTTCGAATGCGCTCGATTCTTTTTGGTCGCAATCCACAAAATATATGTGCCGTTTGGGATCGATAACGGTATTTCCGTTGATTTTTACGGTAAGATTATGCTCTTTTTCGTCGTCTTGTTGTTTTTTACCTACAACAAGCCCTTTACCGTTACCGCCGTAAAAATGATTGAACACTTCCATAATGTGGCTGTGGCAACGGTATTGCTTATTAAGCATTACTCTGAAATCGCTCGGAACTTTCTCATACAGCGTTTTGAAGAAACATTCTTCATATAACTTTGTATATCCGTCGTTGATTTCCTTTGTGATTTTTTCTTCGTCGAGTCCGTCGAAATCATCTCCCCGCATATGCCGCAAATCGTACATAGGCGGAAGTTGACGATGGTCGCCGACGAGAATAACCGTCTTGCCGTATAAAATAGGTATCAGCAAATCGAGAAAAGACGACTTCGACACTTCGTCTACAATTACAACGTCTATGCCTTGCGTTCTGATATCTACCGATTCGATTCCGTATTTACCGAGTTCGGCAAGTTGCGACGGCGTGAATCTGTCGCGGCTTGTGCAGGTAATACCGAAAACATTCGCCGAATTGTAAAGTTCTCTCGTATATGCGGCTCTGTCTTCCTCTAAAATATCTTCCTGTGACAAGTATTTGACGATATCCTTATACATCGGAATTTTTATTTTGTTTTCGGAAGACGAAGCATTATACTCTGTTTCGAGTTTATTCCACTCGTCGCTGATAATGTCGAAAGCCGTTTCAAGATTGTCCGAATCGTATTCCCTGACAATTCCGAAATCGCGGAAAAATCTCGTAATCTTTTGTTTTAGCACAGAATTTAATTCGCCGTATTCTTCGATATCGGGGGTTTCTCCGAGTTCTTCATATATACGTTTTTTCTCGCTTATTTGGATTTTCAGCTCGTTTATTTTATCAGATATAGCGTTTTCATTGTCTATGCTGCCGTTAAGCGTGGGTTCAATTATTTGCCTCTGCTTGTTTACAATATCGGCAATTTTTACCTTGAATTGCGCAAGTTCGGAAGGCAATTGCTTCAATATTTCTTTTGCACCCGTAATGCCGGGGACGAGAGAGTAAATCACGCTTCCGGCAATATCGAACTCCGAATTATTTTCGTATTCTTTAATCTTTTTGCCTACGGCAATCAACTCGCTTTGATTCTTTTTATACTCTTCGTATTTGGAATCTCCTTCATTCGGTGCTTCGTCCGTATCGGGATCACGCAAATTACTCAAAACGTTTCGCAAAGCACGCTGGCGATTTTTTAATTCCACAATCGCGTCTTCGCTCAAAAAACGCTCTAATTCTTTGTTTATTGTCTGAATATCGGCATTAACAAGCTCGGCAACCTTATCGAGCGTTACCTCTTCAAAACAAGCAAAACACTTTAACAGGCGTTCTACTTGTTCGGCGTATTTATCCAAGACGTTACTATCTGCGCCTTCGCCCGAAAAACGATACGATTCAACGTATTTAAGCGTTCTCGTATACATTTCGGTATCTTCTTTTGCGGCAAGAAGTTTTTCTCTTAAAACTTCGTTTTCTCCTGTTAAACGGTTTATTTCTGAAAGCAAATTGTTCCGCTGTCTTTCCGTGTCCGCATTTTTACGTTGCAATTTCAAAAGGCGATCGTAATCGAGGCGAAGAGATTTCATCGTCGAATCGAATTCTTCTCTCGTTTCTTTGTAATTGTCGTATCTTGCTATTTGTTTTTCGAGATTTCCGCAAATATTAAGGTAGAAATTATCTACAAGCCTTTCGGGACTGTAATTCGTTTCTTTACCGTTTTGCGACGGAATAAGACGAAGCGGACGTATTTCGGGGATTTTAGGCAATCTGTCAAATACGTTATCGATTGCCTTATGTGTTTCGGAAGATATTAAAACTTTCTTACCGCGTTTCGTCAGTTGCGCCGTAATCTCGGCTATAACCTGTGTTTTTCCCGTTCCCGGAGGACCTTGCAACAAAAATATACTTTCGCTTTGAAGCGCGCGTTTTACGGCAAGTTTTTGTCTGTCGTTCAAACTTTCAAGACACCACTCGGGATCTTTGATCTCTTCTACGGAAGACTGCGCAAGCGTTTCAGGCGAAAAAAAATACGTCGGTAAGAACGGATTTTTAACGTATCCGCCTAAAATTGAAGTCAATGCCTTTTCTTGTCTGTCTATTTTTGCTTTTTCCGCACGATTATCATAAGTAAGATACCTCGGCGCAATTTCCTCGATTTGCTTTTCGATTTCTTTTACTTTGTCCGTGATATCTTGCGGACGGAAGTAAATCTGATAACGGCGTATCGTTTCATTCTCGATTTTATCAGTCTTATCTTCGTTTAATTTTTGAAATAGGACGTTTTTTATTTCGGTTTTCTCGGAATCAATACTCTCTGCATATTGAAATTCTAATTGACTTTTCTTTTCCTTTTTAAGTCTATCCAGTTCTTCCTGACAGCGTATTGCCAAACTCTTTTGTTTTTTCTCGATAAGTGCCGTATTGCGACGAATATAAAAGTCGCGCAAAGACACCTGTGACTTCGCTCTTTCTATACGCTTATCGCATTCGTCGTTTAATGCCGATTCATCATCGTGCAAAGCATTGATCTGTTCGTCTTTTTTGATGGTAGACAGTTTTGAATGTCTGATTTGGTCTATTTCGGCACGGATTGAGCCAAGTCGTTTCTTCTTTTCGTTCTCAATCGGCGCGATAAGTTGAGTAATCTCGCTTTGGTATACCTTGTATACGTCTTTATCAGAATTATTTGTAACGTCGGAATCAAGTCTATCGTCAAGCTCTGTTTTGTATTCAATAAGCTGCGAATTAAATTTTTCTTGCGTCTTAGCAGAAACGTCTGCCATATAACGATTAGCCTCGGCAAAAATTATACCATTATACTTACTGTCTATTTCTCCATATTTGGCAGTCAAATCTTTTTCATAATTCTTGTCGAGGGCAGATAAATCAGGTTCTATATCTATGTACGCGAATAAATAACGCTCACCAAGAAGATACGATTTGATACTTCTGATATTACCTTTATCGTCTGTTATCGGTTTTTGGTGCGACAACCCCATAGCGTCCCGCGTATATCGGTTCAAGTTAACCTCAAACTTCGGTTTCCCTTTTCCGTTTCTACCGACCGTTTCGGATAATATTTCCTTCCTGTTCTTTTCTATCGTAACGCAAATCAGCGGAAAACCATCTGCTCCCGCTACTTCTTTTGATAGTATTACCTGCTCGCTTTTGCCGAAATCTTTAATTCCGTCCAAAAGAAGCCCCGAAAAAGCCTCTTCGTTTCTGCGATATGACTCTTTTGTTATCATATATGCGTCGCATACGTGAACGTCGGTAATTTCTTCGCAACGCTCGGATTGTTTTCCTAAATAGTATCTGCGAAAATCGATATACCGCAACCATTGATTAAAAATGCCAATCGCCTCGGCGGGATTCGGAACGGGAAATAGTTCAGTGGCTATTTCTTTTACAAAGTCGTTTGTAAGAACAGAATCGTACAATTTTGCATCGCCGTAATCGGGAACCAAAATCAGATTTCCGGTATTACTGCTGTATATTTCTTTCTTTGCAAAAGCACAAAGCGAGTAACAAAAAACTCGCTTTTCTCCGTATTTTACCGTTCGCCTGTCTATCAAATCTATCCCTTTTACGGATATTTCCGTAACGTTCCCAAATGTAACGTCGCCGATTACCATAAAATCGTATGTTTCGGGCAGAACATGGCGAGAATACCCGTCCACTTCGGGACGAATTACGATATTGCGTAAAATCTTATTGCCACGCTTATTTTTGTCCATCACTCTGACAAACGACGGCAATGATACATTGTAATATTTTTTAGGCGTAGACGGAAACGTGTATCTGATAAATTCTTGAAGAGTGGCGGGCGCATAACCTCCGAGCTTTCTTTTTAGAGCTTCGTATTGCTCGTTTAACGATTGCGTAAAAAAGTCGTTTCTCCCCCAAGCCTTATCACCTAAACCTTTATCCAAATTGTCCAAGAAATTCAGATATAAGTAAGCCATTTTACTCCCCCTTCGTAAATTTACGATACTTATCGAATATGTCTATATAATCCAAAAATTCTTTTATTTCCGCAGGCGACATATTCGTTACTATACCGCCAACTTTATCGAGTATAACGCTTTTCGTAAACGGATCGAGTCCGTTTAATGCTTGCCCCGCAGTTAATTGCTGTTTTAACGCATCGTTTTCGCTCTGCAATCGTTCAAGTTCGTTTGTCAGATTTTCCACAGAAGAAAGCGACTGCTTTTTATCCTGAATACTGTCTTTCAAAATGCTTGAAATTCTGTTGACGTATTGCGCGAGAATATCGGGGTCGGACTCGTCGAGAACCAACTCCAATTCGTCTTCGCTTTCCTTCCCGAAAAGATAGAAGATTTTATATTGCTTATCTTTAGGGATATCCGAAAAGTTTTCAAGATTCCGATAATTGTAAATCGTCGCCTTGGAAATTTCGAGATATTTAATTAAATCCGTAACCTTAATAGAAAATTTAGTAACGAGTCTTTCAAATAATTTCGTTGTCATTTTTAGCACCTTCTTATCCGTTTGACATTATTATACTATATTAAAAACATAATGTCAATATATTTTGTCTAAAATGGTCTAATTTATATCCAATATAACAAAAAAAATTTTGTAACCAACTAAAAAGTAATGTTTTTAGACCAATTTAACCATTTCATTTTGCCTTTTCTATGCTTAAACCGCAATATACGGACCTCATATAAACGCTTACGATATTTTCAAAGCAAAAAGAGACTGCCTGTCTTTTTAATTGCAATCTCTTTTAGTTAAAACATTATATTTCAATGCTTTTATAGCAATATATTTACGAACTTGCTGTTTGATTGTTTCCCCTATGTTTACTCGTCTTCTGTACTTACCCTCCCGTAAAATACAACTTTCCGCTGTCTTTTACGGTCGAAGTTTACGTCTGTCGGCATTACCATACCGTTTTCAATCATATTGAATCACCGCCTTTTTCGTCTTTCTTTTGTCTATCACGTTCCCCTTGTAGCGGGCGCGCTTTTTCTCGACCTTTGCATATTCGCTTTCATCAATCAATCCGTTATTCCGCATGATTTCAAGCATTCTGAAAGCAATAACGGTATTGAATACGTCGGTATTCAACTGCGAAGGATCGAATTCTGCTCCCGCTTCGGGAAGCTTTTGTTGTTTGCATTTTTCTTCTTTCTCTGATTGTTTTAATTTCCGCTCGTTCAAATCTCCTTAAAATTATTTGTGTTTCGTATAGGTCGCGTTACCCGGGATTTCTGCCTTGTCTTACTATTTTTTATCATTTTTAATTTACCGGCTACTCTCCGTAGTAACGCTATAACTTTTAATTCTTTCTTCCGCCGTGCTTTTAACGGAAAGATAAGCACGGCTACCCCTATCACACAATATCTCCTTATCTTTTCCCGCCATTACGGGTGTAATAAGCACTTAATGTGTTCCGCTGCTTTCGGACTTCATAATTTCATACGCTCTTTTTATAAAGTCCACTTTTGTCATATTGCGTTCCTTCAGGAATGCGTTGATTTCCTCATACAAGTCCCGTGGGATCATCGTTCCGAAATTCCCACTCGTCTGTTTACGCTTATCTTTGTTGCGTTCCTCGTAACTTCTTCTTGCCGCTCTACGCGGCGTTGTTTCTTTCTTTTCCATAAAAACCTCCGTTTTAGCCTTGCGACGTGATTGCGCAAATCAGTGCGCCGATGATACTCATTACGAAATGCCCTATAATAAGCGCACCCGCTAATGCAAATCTGCCGATTATTCCTACGATTTTCAATGCTTTCATACCGATACCTCCGTTATTTTACATATACGATTTCATTCAGGATTTCTTCCTCGATAAGCCCTTGCATTTCCGTTTGTCGTTTCAGATTTTCCATAAAATCCTCAGACCTGCGGAATTGCTCTTCTTTCGAGAATTTTTCATACAACGTTTCGTAAAGTTCGTCAGCGGCTTTATCTATGCCGTGCAGATATTCTGGAAGATTTGCAAGCGTCCAGTCGATTCCTTTATCTTCGAGATACCGCTTTGCAAGCGTCCCGTACTTACCGTAAACCTGCTTTTCGGGTTTAACGGCTTTCTGATAAACCTTGATTTCCGCCACGGTCAAGCCTTCTCCGGCTTCCGCTTTTTGCACTACTTTTGCTTTGTTCATAAGTTCCACCTCCGATTTTCTTTCGTCGTATCAATACGATAGCACGCGATTTCATATTTGTCAAGCTGTTTTTACAAGTTTTTTTGTGAAATTTCAGCTAAAAACGAGTTTTTTTTCTATGCAACTTCAACGACTGTTATAATTCTCGTTTCTTTTTGCAGCTTCGCGCTCTTCCTTTTCTTTTTCTTCCTTCATTTCTCGCTCTATCTCCTGCAAACGGTTTGAATAGGCTTGCGTTTCGGGTAAAAACAAATCGAATACCGATCCGAAAAAACAGGAAAGTTCCCGCCCGATTTTATCGTTCGATACTGCGATATTGCGTTTAATAGACTTATCGTTGCACTTTCGCTTTCTCACGCGGTTATACTTATAGGTGTTTTCCTGTATGTATTTCACCTTTTTAAGCACGATATTTCCGAGGCGTCTTCGATAATCCCATTCCAGCCTGTCTATCGTCCGGATGTGTTTCAGCCCGAAAAATTCGGAAGCGTTCGTCATTTCCTCTTTGAAAATACCGTCATCTTTCATTCTTTTGGCGTAATACTTCCCCATAATGCTTTTCAGCGCGGTTTCTTTTCGCATAAGTTCTGCCCTGAACGCACTGTCGGCGGCGCACACGTCCTCATCCACCATAGCAACCGCTTCCACAATCCCGTCAATCTCCCGACGATACTCAGCCATATCTTTTTTGCCGTATTGAAACGAAGCCGTCGGCGGAATTTTTTCCGCA
>OGFY01001697.1_pt1 | contig 15207 bp, 6 predicted proteins | sample 1570951 | NCBI WGS metagenome assembly OGFY01 (sample SAMEA2581942, study PRJEB24529) | metagenome | biome: Human gut stool | place: China | collected 2011
ATATTTAGGTGTTGAATAAATTTAACTAAAGTTACGAAAGGAGAAATTCGTATAAGCATTAAATATATTTAATTATACGAGAAAAAAAGATGGAAAAAATTATAAAAATTATTGCAGACGAGTTGCAAGTAAAGCCAAGTCAAGTTGAGGCAACTATAAAATTAATTGATGAGGGAAATACTATACCATTTATTGCGCGTTATAGGAAAGAAGTAACAGGTGGATTAAGTGATGAAACTTTAAGAACTCTTGGAGATAGATTAAATTATTTAAGAAATTTAGAGCAAAGAAAAGAAGAGGTCATAAAATCTATTGATGAGCAGGGTAAATTAACAGACGAAATATTAAAACAAGTTGCAATTTCAAAAACACTTGCTGAAGTTGAGGATGTATATAGACCGTATAAACAAAAAAAGAAAACAAGAGCTACAGTAGCAAAGGCAAAAGGATTAGAACCTTTAGCTAAAATTATAATAGAGCAAAAAGAAACTAGAGATATTAATGAGATTGCTAAGGATTTTATTAATATTGATAGTTTATCTGATGAAGATAAAAAGAATAAAGATAAGGTAGTTGCAAATGAGCAAGACGCTATTTGTGGAGCTTTAGATATTATTGCAGAAAATGTCTCTGATAATGCAAAATATAGAAAAGAAATTAAAAGAATTTGTTATAGAGAAGGGCTAATTGTTACAAAAGCAGCTAAAGAAGATGAAAAATCAAATTATGAAATGTATTATGATTATAGTGAGGCTATAAAATTTATTCCTAGCCATAGAATTTTAGCTATTAATAGAGGTGAAAAAGAGGAATTTATAAAAGTCAAATTAGAAAAACCAGAAGAAAAAATTTTATTATATATTGAAAAAGATGTAATAAAAGGTGAAACTCAATTTTCTAATATGCTTAGAAATACGATTTTAGATAGTTTTAAAAGGTTGATAGAGCCATCTATTGATAGAGAAATTCGTTCTGATTTAACACAAAAAGCAGAGGAAAAAGCAATTAAAGTTTTTGGGCAAAATGCTAAACAACTACTTTTAGGAGCTCCAATAAAAGGTAAAACTGTTATGGGATTTGACCCAGCATATAGAACAGGGTGTAAAATTGCAGTTATAGATGAAACCGGAAAGGTTCTTGACTATACTACTGTGTATCCTACAGAACCACAAAATGATGTGGTTGGAGCTAAAAAAGAATTATTAAAGTTAATTGATAAATATAAAATTAATATGATTGCAATTGGTAATGGTACAGCTTCCAGAGAATCTGAAATGTTTGTTTCTGATATGATTAAAGAAGCTTCTTGCGATGTTCATTATGTGATTGTAAGTGAAGCAGGTGCTTCTGTATATTCTGCATCAAAACTTGCAACAGAGGAATACCCAGATATAAATGTTTCTATAAGAGGTGCTATTTCTATTGCAAGACGTTTGCAAGATCCACTTGCAGAACTTGTAAAAATTGATCCAAAGGCAATTGGAGTTGGACAATACCAACATGATGTTAATCAGAAAAATCTTGCTGAAAGCTTAACAGGAGTAGTAGAAGATAGTGTTAATAAGGTTGGAGTCGATGTAAATACTGCAACACCTTCACTTCTTTCATATGTATCTGGTATAAATAACACTATTGCAAAAAACATTGTTAAATATAGAGATGAAAATGGTAAATTAAAAGAAAGAAAAGAATTATTAAAAGTTCCAAAGCTTGGAAAAGTTGCTTATGAACAATGTGCCGGATTTATTAGAATTCCTGATGGAAAAAATCCATTAGAAAATACAGCTGTTCACCCAGAAAGTTATGAACAAACTGAAAAATTATTAGAGTTATTAGGATTTAAAATTGAAGATTTAAAAAATAAAGAAAATTTGAATTCTTTAAGAGAAAAATTAAAATCAGTAAATATTGAGGAAACTGCAAAAACACTTGATATTGGTGAAATGACATTAGCCGATATAATATCAGAATTATCAAAGCCTGGTCGTGACCCAAGAGAGGATATGCCAAAACCTGTTCTTCGTAGTGATGTTTTAAAATTTGAAGATTTAACTGAAGGAATGGTACTTACAGGTACTGTTCGTAATGTTATCGATTTTGGTGCATTTGTTGACATTGGTGTAAAATATGATGGACTTGTTCATATTTCTGAAATGAGTGATTCATATGTTAAATCACCTTCTGAAATTGTTTCTGTTGGAGATATTGTAAAAGTTAAAGTTATAAAAATTGATCAAGAACGTAAAAAAGTTGGTCTTTCTATGAAAATATCATAGTTTGCTCACAAAATGTAAAGTAAAAAACAGGGCTTAGAAAAATCTAAATCCTGTTTTTATTTTATTCACTAACATATTTATTTTGTATTTCTTGTATTTTTTCATAATTATTATTCAAAATCTCAAGAAAGGCTTCTGCTACTTGAGGATCAAATTGTGTCCCTTCACATCTTTTTATTTCATCTTTTACATGTTCAATATCAATTGGACCTCTATAACTTCTTCTACTTGTCATAGCATCAAATGTATCTGCAACAGCTGCAATTCTTGCTAAATATGGTATTTCTTCACCTTTTAACATTCCAGGATATCCTGTTCCATCATATTTTTCATGATGATGTTTTACTATTGGAATAATATCTTTAAAAATATCTGCAGAACCTAATATATGTGCCCCTATTGCTGGATGATTTTTTATTTGTGAATATTCATCATCTGAAAGTTTGCTTGGCTTTAATAATATACTATCAGGAATTCCGATTTTTCCAATATCATGAAATAATCCACCTATTCTCAAAGTTTTTATTTGATCTTCTGTTAATCCTAATTTTTGGCCAATTAAAACTGAATATTCTGAAACTCTATCTGAATGACCTCTTGTATATGTATCTTTTGCTTCTACAGCAAATCTTAAAGTTTCAACCATTTCTAAATAAGCTTTTTCAAGTTTATCATTTGATTCTGAAAGTTTATCATTTATTCTTTTTATTTCTTCCATTTGTTTAACAGATTTTATACCAGATTCAACCAATAATTGTAATTGATCAAATTTATCACTTTTTTCACAATAACCTTGAATATCTAGTCTTTTAATTGTTTCTAATGGTGGAGCCATGTCTTTGTGTCCTGTTAATAATAATATGTATAATTCTTTATTAAATTTTCTTATTTCTTCTACAACTTCATCTCCATGTAAAGGTGTCATCATAAAATCTAGTAACATTAAATCAAAATGTTCCTTTTTTACTAATTCAATTGCCTCTACTGGGTCTTGTGCACCATAAAATTCATATTCAGAATTATCAAAAAGCACTGTTAAAGAATCAAGTATTCCTTCTTCATCATCTACTCCGATTATTCTATATCTTCTTTCACCACTCATTTGATTTTGTAATGCTTTTCTCATTTGCCCTGTTCTCCTTTTTGTATAAAATTTTATCACTCATCCTGAGATATATAGTCTTTTTAACTATACATTATATTATTTATTTATAGGAATCAAAATATTAAATGTTGTTCCTTTTCCATCTTCTGTTTTATATGTAATGTCTCCTCCAAAATGTGCTTTTATGTTTGAATATGACATATATAATCCAAGTCCTGTACCGTTTTTTCCTTTTGTTGTAACCATTTCTTTAAATAGTCTATCTTGTACTTCTTTTGGAAGTCCTCCTGCAAAATCTGTTACTGAAAATATGACATTTCCAGAATCTTTACTAATTTCTAATTGAATATTTTGATCATGTTTTCCATCATAGGCTTGTATTGCATTTGAAATCATGTTATTAACAACTTGTACAAGAACATTTACATTTCCATGAATTATTTGATTTTCATCTATTTTCATCAATACATTTAAATAAATATATGCATTCTTTAATTCATGTTTCATTAATATATTTACTCTTTTTATTAATTCCATTACAGTAAATTCTTCCGTATCATTTTCTGATAAAGATGCTACAGCTTGACCTTTTACTGTTGTAATAATATCTGACATATATTCAAGATGTGCTCTTATTTTTGGTATCCATTCTTCCATATCTCTTGCAATATCATGATGGTCTTGTGAATTTACAAGTGGGTCATCTATTGATTCATCATATTCTTTTATTAAATTTTCTAATCCTTGTGTTGCACCAGCTATAGACATAATAGGTGTTTTTAAGTTATGTGCTATTCCTCCTATTAATTGTCCTAGCCCTGCTAAACGTTCTCTTTCCATTAAGATATCTTGATTATTTTTTATTGTCTCCATATCTTCTTTATGTTGTGTTATATCTTTTAATAAAAATAATGTTCCTAATGAATTATTGTCCGAATTTATAGGTGTTATTTCTATTCTAAAATATTTTCTTATTTTTACAAATTGCTGTTCAAATGATACTGTTGTTTCTGTATCATTAGCTCTTTTTATCGATTGATTAATTTTAGAAATTGCTTGGCTTGATATATCTTTTTGTTGTAAAAATTTTATAAAATTTTTACTTCTTATATCTTCTGGACTTAGTTTAAATATATCTAAAAATGTTTTATTAAAATCTGTAATTGCATTATTTTCATCCAAAACTACATATCCATCAGATATTCTATCAACTATTTTTTGTAAAGCTATTGGCGTAATCTTTAAAAAGTTAAATTTCATTATGGCAAATGTATAGAAAATTACAGCTATTGAAAAACTTATTGGAGTTAAACAAACATTCATATTATATATTTTTAATGTTCCTAATACATTAACAACTATTGGAAACATTGTTCCTATAATTATTAACATTGTTTGTTTTGAAAAGGCTCCAGAATTTTTTAACGTTCCATATATCATTAGTCCTATACTAACAAATAATAATCCATATGTATATATTGTATGAATATAAAAATATGGTCCATATACCATTTCATTTAAATTTGTTGAATATACTTTATAAAATAAATGATGATATTTATTAGTATATAATACCGCTAATGTAAGTAACGGTATTATAAATAATAATAAATATTTTTTCTTAAACCTAATTTTTGTGTTTTTAAATATTATTGCTACAAAAAACAATGCAACCGGTAAAAAACATGTTCCTATATATATAAAGTTTTCAAAAATAATTGGTTCAACATTTCCAAATGTTGTGAAAACTAATTGCAAGATTACACCTATACTTATTATTAAAACTGTTCCTAAAACAGATGCAAATGCATGTTGTAATTGAGATAATGGTTTCCTTTTTATAATAGTATACATTAATACTAATATAGAAAGTGTAGATATAATAAGTAATATAAATTCTGTATTAATTAATTTCATTTGTTTTTTCTCCTTTAGTATTCTATAAATCCTATTCCTTTAAAGTAATTCATATATTTTAATATGTATTCTCTATCTATATTTTTCCAAGAAAAACCTATTTTTTCTAAATATTTTTCTGAAAAATCATATGAGACTCTTATGTTTGATGTATATATTAATCTCTTTTTTGAATCTATGTCATGTATTATACCAGATAAAATTTCTTTTTTAAAGTTATCATTTAAAATTTCTTTTAATTTTCTTGACATTGTTTCATCATCTACAGCTTCAATATTTATTCCCAATTCTTTCATTGTATTTACCAATAATTTTATTGGTAACAATTTAGAATTATAAATATGTAGAACATTACAATTACTATCATATTCTAATATTTTTATAACTGCTTCTGCACATAAATCAACTGGTCCAAGTTCAATAGCATGATCTAACAAATATTTGGGAAACATTCCAAGTTCAATAAAAGATTTTAGTCTTTTTGCAAAAGCATTTTCTTCAACATTTTGTTGGAAAACGCCATCACTATATCTATTAGTAATATTTCCCATCCTTAATATTTGTGCATTTAATCCACTTTTTATAGCTTTTAATACTATTTTTTCCGCTTCAAACTTAGTTATAGTATATATTCCTGATATATTTTGTCCTATATATAAATCACTTTCTTTAAAGATTTTCTTACTATTTATATTTTCTGTTGTTTCTTCTACTGTTTCTTCTTTTTCTCCATTTCCTGATACACTAATAGTTGAAATATGTATTAATCTTTTATTTTCTTTTTTACAAAATTCAACTACATTTTCTGTTCCTTTTACATTTATATCATTAAATAATTTTGAAATTCCAAAATGTTTTACTAGTGCCCCTGCATTTATTACTGTTGTTATATTATTTTTTAGCATTTTATAATCTTTTAAATTAATTGCTAAATTTTCTTCAACTATATCCCCTTCGACAACTTGAATTCTATCTTTATTTTTTTCATAATAATCATTTCCAAAATAAAATGCAATTTTTTGTTGAAGTCTAATTAATGGTTCTTCATTATTTTTTCTCCTTACTAAACAATAGATTTTTCCATTTTCATATTTCAAATATTCATATAATATATGTATTCCTAAATATCCAGTTCCTCCGATAAGTAATACATCTTTTACATTATATTTTTGAATCTTTTTTAAATTTTCTAAATTATTTCTTTTTAATATTTTATTTATTTCTGAATAATCATATTTTTGGATATTATTATTCTTATTATATCTCTTTTTTGATGCTAATTCTTTAATTGTAGGATATTTGAATATATCTGCATACTCAAAATTGAAGTTATATTTTAGTGCTTCTATTTGCATTTTTATTGCAGAAATTGAATCTCCTCCTATATCAAAGAAATTATCATTTAAATTGATTTTATCTAAATGTAGTATATTTTTCCAGATTTGTAGTAATTTCAATTCATCATTATCATATTTATCTGGTTCTTCTTCTTTAAAATTCTCTTCCTCAATATTAGGCATAGGTAATGCTTTTCTATCTATTTTTCTATTAATTGTATATGGCATTTTTTCAAGATGTACTATATAACTTGGAACCATATATTGTGGTAAATATTTTTTTAAGTAACTTTTTATTTCTAATTCACTAATATTACTTGTACCATCTGTAACATAATATCCACATAATGAGTCTTTATCATTTATCGTTATTTTATTAACTATTGCTGCAGATACACCAGGATATTGTTCCATTTTATTTTCAATTTCTCCAAGTTCTATTCTTAATCCTCTTAATTTTATTTGATGATCAATTCTTCCCAAACATTGAATCTTTCCTTAAAATGTCCATCTTCCTATATCACCAGATTTATACATTCTTCCTTTTCCAAATTTATTTTGAAGAAATTTTTGATTTGTAAGTTCTTCTTTTCCTAAATATCCAACTCCAACCTGTATTCCAGATATATATATTTCACCAACTACACCAATTGGAACTCTATTCAAATTTTTATCTAATATATGTATTTGTGTATTCATTATTGGTGGACCTGTTGTAATTTCTGGTTCTCCATTCAAATTTTGTACATTTGATAATACTGTTATTTCACTTGGTCCATATATATTAAATACTGTTATATCATCTGCTAAAGCTTTCAAATCTTTTACAAATTTTTCAGGCAATGGCTCTCCACCAAATACCATATTTTTTACTAATCTTAATGGTGAATTTTCACTTCTATTATCATATACTATTTTCATTAAACTTGGTGTAACTGTCATTACATCTGTATTATACTTTTCCATTAATTTTTCTAATAATTTTGGATTTCTATGTTCAGCATTATTTGCCATTACAATTCTTTGACCATGTGTTAATGAAACTATTATTTCATAAACAAATATATCAAAAGGTGTTGAAGTTACTGATAGCAATGTATGTACTTTTCCGTCATGTAAATAATCTAATGCTTTTGTCATTGCTTTTGCCATATTAGTTAAACCCACTTGATTTAACATTACTCCTTTGGGAACTCCTGTTGAACCTGATGTGTATATGATATATGATAAATCTTCCATTTTAATATTAACTTTAGGTCTATCTTTATTTTCTTGATAAATATTATTGTCTAAATCAATTTCAATACAATTTGGTATTTCTTTTACTCTATCTTTTAATTCTTTTTGCGTTAATACATATTGTGACCTACTACTCTCTATATAATATTTTGTCCTATCTACAGGATATGTAGGATCAACATTTAAGAATGCACCACCAGCTTTCAGTACTGCATACATTGCTACAATAGTTTCCAATGACCTATTTGTCATAATACATACTATGTCATTACTCTTTACACCAATTTTAATTAAATAATTTGCTAAAGAATTTGCCTTATCATCAAGTTGTTTATATGTTAAAACTTTATCTTCACATATAACAGCAATATTATTTGGATTTTCATCAACTTGTTTTTCAATAAGATATGCTGTTGTATCATTATTTATTTCTCCATCTGTTGCGTTAAATTTTTCAAGAAGTTTATTTTCTTTTGGAGTTATTATATCTATATCCTTTATTTTTGCGTCAACATTTTCTATAATATCTGTTAACATATATAAATAATGTTCAAATAAATTTTCAATTGTCTCTTTTTTAAATAATTTTGTACAATATTCAACATTTATTGTATGCATTTTAGGTTTTACTTCTATTGATAAATTAAATTTTGAAATATTATTATCTAATTCTAAAACATTTACACTTTTTCCACTTAATTGTACTGTATTTTCTTCTTTGTTTTGATATGTAAACATTACATCAAACATAGGATTTCTTGAATTATCAACTTTTATATTTAATTTTTTTATTAACATATCAAATGGATATGGTTGATTCGATATATCACTTAATATTTGTTCTTTCATCTTTTCAAAAAATTCATTAATTGTTTCATCTTCATTTAATTTACTTCTTATTACAATATTATTTACTAATACTCCCATCATTCTTTTAGTTTCTTTTTGGTTTCTATTAGCAACTGGACTACCTAAAATAATCTCATCTTGTCCAGTATATCTATGCAATAATATTAAAAATGTTGAAACAAATAGCATATATGAAGACATTCCTATTTTCTTTGCATATTTTTCTATTTTTCTAAATATTTTCTCATCAATAACATTTGTTATAGTGTTTCCTTCATAGCTTCTAATTGCTGACACTTTATAATCATAAGGTAAATTTAATGGTGGGAATTCACAATCTTCAAATTTATTTACCCAATATCTTTCATGTTCTAAAATTTCATTACTTTTATTATAATTATTTTCCCACATAGTATAATCTCTATATTGTATTGGCAAACGTTTTAAATCAGCACCATTATATAATCTATTAAATTCTATTATTAAATTGTTTAACGACATTCCATCCATTATAATATGATGTGAATCAACTAATAACATTGTTTTTTTATTATCAATATAATGTACTTCTACTCTTATCAAAACTTCATTTTCTAATTTAAATGGCTTTGAAAAGTTTTTTATAATTGAATCAATTTCTTTTTCTTGGTTAAAATATACTGGTATATTAAAGTTTATTTCTTTACATACTTTTTGAACAATTTCATCATTTTGTTGAATTAATATTGTTCTTAATATTTCATGTCTTTTAATTATTTTGTAAAATACTTCTTTTATTTTTTCAATATCTAAAACTTCATCAACAGTAATTCCACCAGGCATATTATAAACAATATTATCTTCACCAATCATTTTACAATTATAATATATTCTCTTTTGAGCAGATGATAATGGATAATAATCTTGTTCTTTGATTCTTTCTATCTTTATTTTTGATATATCTTTTGTTTGATTTTCTACTATATAGTCTGACATATCTTTTATTGTATAATTTGACAATATATCTTTTATATTTAATTGTACATTAAATTTTGATAAAACCTTTGTTGTTAATGTAATTGCTGTTAAAGAATCTCCTCCAAGTTCTAATAAAGTATTATTAATTCCAACTTTATCAACTTGTAACATTTTTTCTATTATTTTTATTAATTCTTTATCAATTTCATTTCTAGGTTTTACAATTTCAAGTTCATTCTCATCAATAACAGGATCTGGCAAAGCTTTTCTATCAACTTTTCCATTTGGTGTATGTGGTAATTGTTCCATTTTTACAAAATATTGTGGAACCATATATTCTGGCAATTTTGAATATAAAACTGTTTTCAAAACTGTTTTAGATACATGACCTCTTTCCACATAATATGCACATAAAGCGTCTTTTTCTTTTACAACTTTTTTTACAACAACACAATCATGAATATTATAAACAGATTGCATTCTTTTTTCAATTTCTTGTAGTTCTATTCTTAATCCTCTTATTTTTACTTGATTGTCGATTCTTCCATAACAAGTAATTTCCCCTTTATCATCAAAAGCACCTAAATCTCCTACTTTATACATAACTTTTCCATCTATAAATGGATTTATTATAAAGCTCTCATTTGTTTGTTGCTCTTTATTCATATATCCTTTTCCAACACCATCTCCTGAAATATATAATTCTCCTATTGTACCTTGTGGCATCACTTTTTTATTTTTATTTAAGATATATATTTGTGTATTATTAATAGGTCTTCCTATTGTAATTTCTTCTTGATTTGTTGCATTTCCTATTGTTGAAAATATTGTTGTTTCAGATGGTCCATATCCATTGTAAATTGTTACATTTGGAATTATTTGTTTAATTCTATCTACCAATGTTTTTGTTAAAGGCTCACCTGCTAACATTATATATTTCAAACTTTTTAAACTATTTTCATCATTCAAATTTTCCAAATGAAATTTCATTACAGATGGTGTTGTTTGCATTATTTCAACATTACTGTCTTTTACAATTCTTTCTATTTTTGATGTCATTTTTTGACCATTTTCACTCGTTAAATATACTGTTAATCCTCTTGTTAATGACATTAATGTTTCAAATCCAAATATATCAAATGAAACTGTTGTAATTGAAAGGATTTTATGATTTTTTTCATCTTTTAAATATTCAATTATATTTTTCATTGAATTGTAAAAATTGCTTAAATTTTTTTGTTTCAACATTACCCCTTTTGGAGTACCTGGTGAACCTGATGTATATATTAAATATGATAAATCTTCTGGTTTAGAAATATTTTCTAAATTTTCTTTATGATTTTCATATATTCTCTCATCTTTAACATTAATAAGTTTTTTATCTGCTAAATTTCTTCTATTTTGACTTGTTAATATTATTGTTGCTTCACTATCTTCAAGCATATATTCTATTCTATCTTTTGGATAATCTGGTGCAATTGGAATATAACATCCTCCTGATTTTAATACTGCTAGCATTGATATTAACATTTCAAATGAACGTTCTAATAATATACCTACAACAGTATTATTAGTTACTTCATTTTCTCTTAATTTATATGCTAAACTATTTGCTCTCTCATTTAATTCTCTATATGTCATTTCTTTATCTTCAAAAACAATTGCTATATCATCTGGTGTTTTTTCTACTTGTTTTTCAAAATATTTTATAAAAGGTATGTTTTTATCATATTTTAATTCTGTTTTATTAAATTCTACAAGTAATTTTTCCTTTTCTTCAGGTGTAACAATATCAATTTCACTAAGTTTTATCTCTTCTTTTGATACTACTTGTTTTATAATATTTAATATTCTTCTATGTATATTTTTAATATCTTCTACTTTATAAATACTTGTCTTATAATCATATGCTATATTCAAATTTCCAGTATCATTTAAGTCATAAATTTGAATATCTATATTATCTGCACAATAACCATTAAATGTCCATTCTGTTTCATATTCAATATTTCCTTCATTTTGCTTTGCATTTGTTATTTGATATGATAATAAAATATTATATAAATTTGGAATACTTTTATTTTCTTTTCTCAATTCTTCTAACAAACATTGATATGAATATTTTTGATGTTTTAACATATCCATAGAGTCTCTTGCTATATTTTTTATGAATTGTTTAAATTCTATATCTTCATTAATATTAATTTTAAATGGAGCCATATTTATAAACATACCAGCTGCATTTTTTTCTTTATAATTTGTTCTATTTAAAATAGGTGTACCTATAGTAAATTCATCTAAATTTGATACTTCTCCTATATATATTGCATAAATAGCCATAAAAAAATTATATAATGATATTTTATTTTCTTTACAATATTTTTTTATCTTTTCTACATTATCTTTTGATATCTCATATTGTTCTCTATTACCTAGTGGGTTTGTTTCATCAATATTTTCTTTTATACTCCCAGGTATTGTTGCAACTTCTGGAATATTTTTAAATCTTTCTAGCCAGTATTGCTTATCTTTATTATATTTTTCACTTTCTTGGTATTGTTGTTCTGATTTAATATAGTCTATATATGAATATATAGCCTTTGTTTCTACTTCTTTATTTTGAACTAATTCTGAATATGTTTTTATGATGTCATTACAAATAAGCGCTAATGTCCACGCATCTGAAATTAGATGGTGTATATTGAGCATAAATGCCCCTTTTCCATCTATAAATTTAAAGATATAAAATTTAAATAATTTTGAATTTTCTAATGTAAATTTTGTTTTTACAATTTTGTTTCTTTCTGTTTCTAACTGATTTTTGCCCGCAATATTAATAGTGTCTATCTGAATTTCTTTTTTTTCAGATAACACTTGTTCAACATTTCCTTTATTTAACTTAAACTCTAGCCAAAAATTATCATGCTTTTTGCACACAATTTGTATGGACTCTTTCAATTTTTCAAAGTCCACTTTCTCTTGTATAACTGCTGTACCACAAATATTGTTTATGCTACTTCCTTTGTAATATTGTTCAGTTACCCAAATTGATTTTTGGGCATTTGTTAAATTCCCCATTCTCTTAACATCCTTTTATATTTACATTTAGTATTACACTATTTTATTGTAGCATTTTTTTACTCTTTTGGCAATTTTTTTCTAAAAATTTATCAAATTTTTCTTTTTTATTTTTTTTACTTTTTCTTTATCTTTTTTTACTTTTATGTTTTTTAATTTTTTATATGATATAGTGTGTTCAAACAGATGTATTTTTAATTATTAATTTATAATTATTTAGAAAAAACTATTTAAGAAGGCATCACTTTTATCTTTATGGAGGCATACTTATGAAGAAAAATCATGCAAAATTCCGGTATTTCAAAGTAGTCTTAGCTTTATTGTTATTACTTTCTACATTTCCTTTCTTAATTGGAAATGCTGCATATAATAATTGCTGTGGACTCGCCAAAGCAGTATTTGATAACCTTCCCGTATACGATTCTAGTATTCAATCTGAAGGAAACATTAAAGATTACATTTTCCCAAACGAAACTTTTACGATTTTGTGTAAAGACGGAAATTCCTATTTCATTTCATACAGCACCGCAAATGGACCCACGTTAGGATATGTCTTTACCGGCTTTATGTTCGACACATATTCTACTTGCATGGGAATTGTTACAAGTTATTCCTCTGTTTATTATGGACCTGACACAACCACTTATGAAAGAAGTGGTTCTGTAAATTCCGGAGAATATGTAGCAATTCTTGCTTCCGAAAGTAATTGGTATTTTATTGAATATGACACTTCTAATGGAAGAAAACGTGCGTATGTTCCCGCCCAAAATGTTTCTATTCAATATGTAGAAGATTCTAATATTCCTCTTTTTGGTAACGTTTGTGGCGAATTGACAATTTCTTCTAAAATTAATGTTCGACAAGGTCCCAGTACACTGTATAGTGTTTATGGTTCTGTCTCAAATCAAAAAGCGGATTTGTTGAAAGTCGAAGATGATTTTTATTACATCAGATATTCGCTCAATTCCGGAAAACTTAAAACAGGATATATCGCTATCTCTGACTATAATGCTCAATAGTTTATTTTCTTGAGTAACTGCCTTCTTAAATAGTTTATGTAAGCACTAATTATATTAGTGCTTACATTTTATAAAAGGAGAAAACATGAAACATAAAAATATAAAATTAATTATTACACTATTAATTTTTATCATAACAATATCAATAATATTCAATACTAATAAAAAAAGTTCTAAAATTACAGATTCATCAACTAAATTTGAAAAAATTCCAATTGCAAACAAAACTGTAACTGTGCAATGGAATGAAAACTCTCCAGAAGTCACAATACAAAATAATTATATTGCAAATTTCATATTAGATGTTGATAATAACTGTTATAATATAAATCTTACAGTAAACGTTATAAATGATTCAAACGACACTTGGAATGAAATATATTTCAGAGATTATCCAAGTGCATTTTCTGATAAAGAAAATGGAAAAGTAAGTGAAATTACTAATTTACATGATACACAAACTAATACATTTCTAGAATTAATAAAAAATGAAGATCCTACTGTATTTTCAGTAAAACTAGCATCACCTTTACTCCCAAATGAATTAACATCAATTTCATTTGATTATAAAGCTTATGTTCCTAATCTTAATGCCAGATATGGATATCAAACAATTAATAACAACAGTAAAGATTTTTATTTAGCAAATTGTATTCCTATATTATGTCCATATGAGAATGGAAAATTTCAATATTATCCATATTTTGCAGTTGGAGAATGTTTCTATTCTAAAATGGCTAATTATGATGTTACTGTAACTATTCCAAAATCTTATACTTTAATTGCAACTGGAGATAATACTGAAATTACAAATATAAATGATAATCTCATCAAATATAAATATACAGCTAATGTTGTAAGAGATTTTGTAATTGTTGCTGGAGAAAATTATGAAATCTTTTCAAAAGATGTAGACAATATAAAAATTAACTGTTACTTTCACAAAGGAGAAATCGAAAAAGCAAATGAAGCCCTAAATTTAGCAGCAGAAACATTTACAAAAATGAACTCTCGTCTTGGCAAATATCCATACAAACAATTCAGTATTGTAGAATGTGAAATGGAAATGTTAGGAATGGAATATCCTCAAGTAATTTTAATATCTACTAGTGCAGAAGGTGTTGGCTCATCAATTCATGAAATAATTCATCAATGGTTTTATAACATTATTGGAAATAATCAATATACAAGTGCATGGATTGATGAAAGTATTACTACATATTTAACAAATCCAGGTTTAGATCAATACACAGGAATAATTACACAACCATATAACGAATTTGAAAATGATTCAGATTATTCAACTGCAATGTATTTTTATAATAGAATCATTTGTTCCATAATATTTTTGTATAAGTTTTACTAATTCTGGAGTAGATATTTCTTTATAAGCATAGTTTTCAAGTAATTCTTTCATAAAACTATTAATT
>OGFY01001718.1_pt1 | contig 15055 bp, 11 predicted proteins | sample 1570951 | NCBI WGS metagenome assembly OGFY01 (sample SAMEA2581942, study PRJEB24529) | metagenome | biome: Human gut stool | place: China | collected 2011
CTTGCATGTGTTAAGCACGCCGCCAGCGTTCGTCCTGAGCCAGGATCAAACTCTCAATAAAATGGTATCAACACAGACCTAAGTCTGAGCTAATCTTTATCGAGCTATTTGTCATAGCTTAAAACTTTTTATCCTTACGATTCAGACGTAATTGACTTAACCGTCCTCCTCGCAAGCCACTGTACATATTGCACAGTTTTTCATCTGGTGCTTGTCAAAGTTTCGTTGTTTAATTTACAAGGTGCACGCTCCATTCGCGGAACAGGTGTTATCTTAGCACCTACCGCCCCTTTTGTCAACACCTTTTTTCAAACTTTTTGATTTTTCCACAATTTGTTTGTTAGACTGTGCAAAATAGACAGGCGGAGAGGGCGCAAAGCACCCTCCCCACCGCGCATTTGCACTGCTATCAGTTGAAGCAGCCGCCAAACAGCTGGCACAGCATCGTAAAGAGCGTGCCGCAATCAAAATTGCCGCAGTTAAACATGGCGTCAAGTCCTCCTCGATTCTGGAATGCGCCTCGATCAAGACAGGCGGTATTCTACCGTTTTTGCCGCCGGATTGCAAATGCAATGATTGCCAGCGTGCTCAGTCCGCGCTGAGCTTGGCGTCAAAGCCGCCCGGAAACATATCGGCACACAGCGGATCATCCCACACCGCGCGCAGACCCGCTTCCAGCTCTGCCGCCTGTTCTGGCGTGAGCGCGGCAAGCATCTCGCGCAGCTCTGCGCTCGGGCGGGCATAGATCATATTGGGAAGCCGCCACTCGTGCGACTCGCCCGCCGACAGGAACCAGCACTCCGCAAGCTGCGATGCCGTCGCGGTCTGCTGTCCGGAGTCCCAGCTGCGCCCGATGTACGGCAGGCGAACGCCTCCGCCGCCCGTCCATGTGCCGTCAATGTACCAGTTTCCCGCTTCATCCCGGCACGCGTCCGCGGCCATACCCCAGCCATAATAATCGCCGTACTCGCCTTCGCCCGTCGGCTCGATCATGCCGCTGCCGGCCTCCCATTGATAGCGCTGTGAGGACTCCGGGTCATCAAAGCGCATCATCACGCCAAAGCCGAAGCAGAAATTCGGGTAGTCCGTTCCGTAATACGCGTCGAACACGCGCTCCTTCACCGGCGATGCCGCGTCATCCGGTTTCCCGCTGAACCAGCGCGGCGCGGCGTTCAGACCGGCGGCGAACTGCGCGCAGAACTCGTTCGCGATATTCTCGTAGTCCGTCTCTGTGCCGGGAACATGCAGGTCGTACAACTTTTCCATCACCGCTTCCTGCGCATAGACGAACAGGAGCTGTGCCGCGTGCGCCGTATTGCTTTTATAATAGGTAGTCTCGCCGTTTTGCGTCAGCCGCAGCACATTGCCGCCCGGATGCTCGTACTCTGCATCCGGTTTCATTGCTCCCCAGGGCGGAATGAACGCGATCGCATCTTCCCCATAAGAAATCTCCGCAACGATCCCATTGCGGCAATCGTCCCAATCCTGCTCTGCCGCCGCATACCATGGCTCGTCGCCGTACATCGACGGTTCACTCAGTGCATATACAGGCGAATTGCCATAACCCTGCTTCGCGCCGCGCGGGCAGTCGTATTCGTCTACGCGCCCGCCGTCCCGCTCGTCCGTCACGCGGATGTGATAATTTCCCGTTTCCTCTGCGCTGCCAAAGATCAACTCGCAGCATTGCAGGATCGCCTCCCGCGCCTGCGGGTCGTTTTCTTCGGTATTCTCCTCCTTTTCCTGCGCGCAGCCGCTAAGAGCGAGCAGCGCCAGCACCGTCAGCGCGGAGAGCAGGATACGGCTCGTTGTCTTTTTCATTGCACTTTCCTCCAAAATCAATGTGGTTCAGAAGGGTCGCTCTATCTTTTCAGACGTTCGTCGCAGCGGTTTTGTTCCGCGTCCTTTCCCTTTTTTATATTTTTATTGTAGATAACGAAAAAGAGGGCGGCTCCATCTGCCGTCCTCTTCTCCCGATTTTCACTTGTCAGTTTTTTTTTGCGGTGCTATACTATATGTTATATGGTCAAAAACCATATAGCATGCTGCGATCAATGTCCGCGAGCGAGTGCGCGCCGCACATGCGCATCGTGTCGGCAAGCTCGGCTTTGAGCTTCTGGACGTAGAGCTGCACGCCCTCCTCCCCGCCGCCATAGACGGTGGTAACAAACGGGCGGCCGATGAGCACCGCGTCCGCGCCGAGCGCCAGCGCCTTGAACATGTCCATGCCGCTGCGGATCGCGCCGTCGACAAAAATCGTCATCTTGCCGCCGACGGCATCGACGATGTCCGGAAGCACCTCCGCCGTCGCGGGGCAATGGTCGAGCACACGGCCGCCGTGGTTCGAGACCACGATGCCGCTCGCGCCCGCCTCCAGCGCCTTTTCCGCGCCGCGGGCGGTCATAATGCCCTTTAAAATGAACGGACGCTGCGCCCAGGAGACGATCTGCTTTAACTCCTCGACGCTCTTGCTGCCGGCCGGCGGCGTCAAGCCCTGCAAAAACGGCAGACCCGCCGCGTCGATGTCCATTGCGATGGCGAAGGGCTCGGATTCCTGCACGAGCGCGAATTTTTCGCGGATCGTGTCCATATCCCACGGCTTGATGGTCGGCACGCCGCAGCCGCCGTTCGCCTTGAGCGCCTCAGACGCGCCCTCGACCACCTTCGGGTCGGTGCCGTCGCCGGTAAAAGCGAGAATGCCCGCGTTTGCGCACGCGCGCACAAGGATATTATTATAAGTAAGATCGTCGTACTTGTCCCCATAGTGAAGACGCATCGCGCCCACCGGCGCGGCGAACGCCGGAATCTCAAACGTCCGGCCAAAGAGCGTGAATGAGGTGTCCACCTGTGAATTTTCGCAGATGGTGTCCATGTTGACGCAGATCTCACGCCACTTTTCTGCGTTGCGGATAAAACCCGTGCCCTCGCCCTTGGCGCCGGGGCCGGGCATCGTGTTGCGGCAGACCTTGCCGTTGCAGTCATTGCACGCCTTGCAGTAAGGGCCGATGCAGGTCCTTGCGTTTTCCAGCACTTGCTGATAAGTCATGTTGGTTCCCCCTTCGGAAATGAGTTTGCTTGCCAATATCGTGTCGATCCGACGCGATATCGCCTATATTTTATCCCGTCCTGCCGAAAAAGCAAGACCCAAAGGAGCTATTTATGAATACCGTTCACACACTGAGAGAATATGTCGATGCGCTGCGCGACGCGGGCATTCTGGTCGAAAGCACCGTGAGCGACGAGCTCGCCGCGCGTGAGATCCACTGCCTCACCTACGATACGCGCGCACTGAGCGAGGACGCGCTTTTCATCTGCAAGGGCGCACACTTCAAGGAAGAGTACCTGTGCGACGCACTCTCGCGCGGCGCGATCGCCTACGTCGCCGAGAAAAAGCACAATGTGGATGCACCCTGTCTTCTTGTCAACGACATTCGCTATTCCCTCGTCGTGCTCGGTCAGCTCTTTTATAACCATGTGACGGACAAGCTCACAAGCGTCGGCATCACGGGCACAAAGGGCAAGAGCACCACAGCCTACTACGTGCGCTACATCTTAAATGACTGGCTGCGCGCGCAGTCGATGCCCAAGTGCGCCATTCTCTCCTCTATCGACAACTACGACGGCAAGAGCACCGAGGAGTCCCACATCACCACGCCCGAGGTGCTTGAGCTCTACCAGCACTTTGAAAACGCCTATGAAAGCGGCATTTCGCATCTTGTGATGGAGGCCTCGTCCCAGGCGCTCAAATACGGCCGCGTGCGCGGTATCACGTACGACGTCGCTGCATTTTTGAACATCGGCAGCGACCACATCAGCCCCATCGAGCACCCGGACTTCGAGGATTACTTCAACTCCAAGCTCAAAATTTTCGACTCCTGCCGCTTCGGCTGCGTCAATACCGACGCCAAGTACTCGGACCGCGTCATCGAATACGCCAAGGACCGCTGCAACCTCATCACGTTTGGCTCACACGAAAGCGACACTGTCTCCTGCCGGCATGTAGAAAAGCGCAGCGACGGGCTCTACTTCACGGTTTCCTCGCTCAAGTACAACGTTGAATTTTCCATCACGATGCCCGGCCTTTTCAACATCTCCAACGCCCTCGCTGCCATGGCCATCTGTATGGTGCTCGACGTGCCGGAGGAGTATGTGCGCTCGGGCCTTCGCAAGGCGCGCGCCGCGGGCCGCATGCAGATCTACGAGAGCCGCGACAAGAACGTCACCGTCATCGTCGACTACGCGCACAACCGCATGAGCTTTGACGCGCTCTACCGCTCGACGAAGATCGAATACCCCGGCCGCCAGATGATCTCCGTCTTCGGCTGCCCCGGCTCCCACGCGCTCCAGCGCAGAAAAGACCTCGGCGAGCTGAGCGGGCAGAACTGCGACTTCGTCTTCATCACCGAGGAGGACTCCGGCGAAGAGCCGTTCGCGCAGATCGCAGCCGACATTGAAAAGCACGTTGCCTGCCCGCACCTTGTGCTCGAGGACCGCGCCGAGTGCATCCGCCGCGCAATTCTGGACGGCAAGGACGCGCGCGTCATTCTGCTGACCGGAAAGGGAGAAGAGACAACGATGAAACGCGGCAGCGTCTTCGTCCCCTACCCCTCCGACGTGGAGCTGACGAAAAAATACGTTGCTGCGTACGATGCCTCGCATCCCGCCGAGAAACGCAGCAGCGGCAAGAAGGCGAAAAAGGATTTTCTTCCCATCATCCGCGGCAGCGACGAAAACGCCTACGGCACGGCGCGTCTCTTCCAGGAGGCCTATCACGTCACACCGCTGCTGCTGTGCACGCAGCAGCTCGTGCCCACGCGCAGCTCACACCTGTTTCTCTGCCGCATTATCCCGGATTTTGAGCGCGAGGAGGTCTTCCCCGGCGCGCTGCTCGGCGTGCTGAAGCAGTGCGCACAGGACTATGAAAAGCTGCTCGTCATCCCCTGCTCGGACTATTACACGGGTCTTCTCTGCCGCCACTACGACCATTTTGAGGGGTTGATCGCAAACCGCTTCATCTCCGAGGCGCTTCTTGAGACCTTCGACACGAAGGACAAGTTCTACGCCCTCTGCGAGCAGTACGGCATGGACTATCCCAAGACCGTCGTCGCCTCTCCTGAGGAGCGCGAGAGCGTCGTCGACCGCCTTCCGTTCGACTTTCCCATCGTCGTCAAGCCCGAGAATTCCAATGCACTCGACTATCTCCGCTGCCATTTTGAGGGGCAGAAAAAGGTCTTCTTCTTCGACACGCGCGAGCAGTACCTCACGATGGTCCACAGCATGAACCAGTCGGACTACCGCGGCAAGCTCATTTTGCAGGAGTTTATCCCCGGCGGCGACGACGCGATGCGCGTGCTCAACAGCTATTCGGACCTTGACGGCCATGTGCGCGCGATGTGCCTCGGCCAGCCGGTGCTCGAATACTACGACCCCAAGTCTGTCGGCAACTATGCCGCCATCATCTCGCGCGGCGATCAGGCGTTGTATGACAAAATGCAGGAGTTTCTCGAAAAGCTCGGCTACGTCGGTTTTTCGAACATCGACATGAAGTACGATTCCCGCACGGGCCGCTACGTGCTCTTCGAGATCAACCCGCGCCTTGGCCGCAGCAGCTATTTCTGCCGTGCCGCGGGGCTGAACATGATGAAGCTCCTGACTAACGATGTCGTCTACGGCAAGCGGGAGGACTGCGTCTACAACCACACCGTCGCCCTCTGGCAGAACGTGCCGACCGGCATTCTGCGCCGCTATGTCAAGGATCAGGAGCTCTCCGACGAGCTCAAGCAGTTCAAGGGCACGCACACGCTCTTCTGCAAGGGCGATCTGCCGCTCTCTCGACTCTATCGCCTGCTGCGCTACTACGCCGCGCAATACCACAACTTCCGCGACTACTACTTCGATAAAAAGTGACTCCTGTCAAAAGAAAAAGGAACGGCTCGTGCCGTTCCTTTTTCTTACCAGAATTTTTTCTTTTTGCACACCCACAGGCTCAGCACCACCACGGCGACACTCACAAGAATGATCGCGGGGTAGCCGTATTTCCAGTGCAGCTCCGGCATGCCGGAAAAGTTCATGCCGTACCAGCCGGCAAGCAGTGTCAGCGGCAGAAAGATCGTCGTCACGATGGTCAGGATCTGCATGATGCGGTTCTGCCGGATGTCGATCTCCGACTGAAACAGCGACTGGATCTGCGTGCAGTATTCGCGCAGCAGCTGCGATTCCTCGCGCAGGCGGATGACGCGCTCTTCAAATAATCGGAACAGTCCGCACTCCTCATCCGAAAAGTAGTCGTTCTCATTTTCCCGCAGCTCGCACGCCACGTCGTCGAGCTGGGAGTAGTAGCGGTACCAGGCCATCGTCTCCTTGCGCAGCTCGCTCATGGGGGTGCTGAATTCCTCCAGCTCGCCCGCGAGCACGCGTTCTTCCAGCGCCGTCGCGCGGTCTTCGATCTCCTCGAGGCGGTGCAGGTCCCTGGCGATCAGCAGCTCGAAGAAGTCGTAGAGAAATCGTCCGACGCTGTTTTCTATCAGGCGCTTTTCCTTGACGATGTGCTTCAAATAAGGCTCGGCCATCTCTCCGTCGTCCACCAGCCCCACGCGGTCCTTCGTCACGAGATAGCCGCAGCAAAGGCGCGTGCCGTCCCTGCGGCCGCGCGGCAGTGCGAGCGTTCCGCTCAGACAGTTGGAGCGCACCTCCGCCTTGCAGACGTGCGCGTCCCTCGCACTCGGCGTATGGTGCAGCACCGCTTCGAGTCCCGGCAGCGCCGTTTCGTGCGCCAACTCGTCCGAATTCAGCAGCACCACCGCCGCGCCGCTCTCCGGCGCGCGGTCCAGCGGCGTCAGCGTCTTGCCGATCGCATACCATTTCATACCCGTTCCCCCAATGCGCTTCTTTCTCTCCCCCATTGTAGCAGAATATGAAAAAAGTACAACGCCCCGCCAGAACTTTTTCCCGCAGCGCGGTATTTTATGATAAAATTTGTAAAAGCGTGAACTTTTTTGTTATCTTTTGCGTCTATACGATTGGAAGATGGAACACCCCACACACAAAAGGAGGAAATTTGGATGAAACGAAAATCTCTTCGCACGCTTGTTTGCGCGCTCCTCGCATCTCTTGCGCTCACGACCTTCGCCTTTGCCGACAGCGGGCCAAAGCCCCTACTCATCGTGCGCGTCAAAGACGCGCCGCAGGAACCCTACTACCTCGACCTGCTCGCCGAGGGCAACTGGGACGCGAGCGAGGGCAACAGCCGCTTGAAACAGAGCACCGTCATCACGAACAGTGACGGCAGCGAGACTACCGTCCCGCTCAACGAAGATCTCCTCGCCCTGCTGCTCGACAATATTCCCGCCGGATGGCACGCCTGCACGGCACAGGGGACCTTCGGCGCACCGATCTTCAGCCATCTCTTTTCCAGAGGGACAGACGCCTCTGGCAATGCACTGCACTGGTTCGGCTACGTCGGTGTGCCGAGCACCTACCGCATCATCCTCGTCACCGAATCCGGCAAGGTCTGGGTCTCCGATATACTCAATCGCCGCGTTCTGCAATCGTCCGTCACGGTCAACTGGTCGGACGATACGTCGGCAGTCACCGTTTCCGTTCCCTCAACCATCCCCGGCTACTTGCTGCAATTTGTCGCAACGCTCGTGCCGACGCTTCTCATCGAGGGCGCGCTGCTGCTTCTGTTCCGCTATTCGTGGAAGAAAAACTGGGAAGCGTTTTTACTTGTCAACGTTCTGACACAGGGCTTTTTAGCCGTTGCATCTGTATATGTCACCGCACACAGCGGCGTGAGCGCCTGGTATCTCTTTTTCTTCCTGCTTCCGGCGGAACTCATCATTTTGCTTGTCGAGCTGTATCTCTACGCCGGCTGCGGTCTTCTCACCGGCCACAGCAAGGGCCGCGCCGCGGCCTATGCGATCACGGCCAATCTGGCTTCCGCTGTTCTCGGCTATTATCTGGCCGAGCCTGTCTGGCGGCTCGTTGTCTCGATCTTATGATTCTGTTCACATAACGCCAAGGAGGAATTCGCATGACCGACCAAGTCTTTCCTGATCTGCCGCAAACTCCCCCGCCCGAACCGCCCGCCGACGCTCTCGCGCAGAAGGAACCGTCCGAAGCTCTCACGCCCGCGCAGGAGATGGCCGGCGCGCTCTCCGCGCCCGAAGTAGAGACGCCCGATGTGAGCGATTCGCCCTTCTGCCGCGCGATGGGCTTGATCGCCGGCGGCCTCGCCGTCACCGGTGTGACGCTGAATTTCTGGAACCTCGACGTGCTGCTGCCGCTGGTCGGCACATTCTGCCTGCTCGTCGGCTTCCGCGCCCTGCGGCGGGTCAACGGCTTCCTGCGCGCGGGCTATGTCTGCGCCTGCCTGCACATGCTGCTCCTTTTTGTTGAGCTTGGGCAGGATGCCGTGATCTACCGTGCGGACACCGGCCTGGCGGTATTTTTCACCGTCGTTGCCGCCGCCGTGCAGCTCGTGCTGCTCTTCTGCCTTTGGCAGGGCCTGCTCGATATGCAGCGCGACGCAGGCATAACGCCGCCTGCCGCCCCCGCCGCGGGCGCGCTGCTGCTCTGGTACATTCTGCTCTATGTCGCAGCGGCATTGTTTGCCTCGCTTTCCCTGTTGCTCGGCGCTTACGTCGTCTGGTATTTCTACCTGGTCGTCCGCCTCAAAAAGCTCTCGAAGTCGATGGCCGCGCAGGGCTGCGCCATCAAGCCGATCAAGGAGCGCTTCTCAAATCACAAGCTCGTCGGCTCGCTGCTCACCGTCCTCGCTGTCGTCATTACCTGCGGCTTCCTGTTTTTTGGCTCCTACCGCATGGACTGGACGCCCAAAGAGGCCAGCACCGACGCACAGGTGATCGAAGCCCATGAAAGGCTCCTCGCCCTCGGCTATCCCGAATCCGAGCTCAACGACCTCTCCGACGAGGACCTTCTCACCTGTCTCCGCGCCGAGCGCGTGGTCATCAAAGAGTGCACAGGCAGCGCTTATATCAACTACTCCAATAAGCCGCAGACGAATGACGCCTTCCACCTGACCATCGTTGCCGTCCAACGGCCCTTTGACCGGCTATTCGTCGCCTGTCATTTTCGCTGGGACGATGGCGTGCGCTTTTACGGCACGGAGAGCCTTGCCTTTGAGCCACACCACGACAGCAACTCCTGGTTTGCCAAAGAGTTCTCCGGCCGGGTGTTCTATGACAGTCCGGACGGCACGACCTATACCGCCCCTTACATTGATCCCGGTACGGAGCAAGCCAGCCTCAGCAACTGGTACGAGAATTGCTTCAAGCAGATTTACTGCGCCGACGCCTCTTTCCCGAACGATGGCACAAACCAGCGCGGCTACGTCGCCTGCGCCCTCTCCAACAACATCGACGAGTTCACCAAATTCGAGGGACTATTCTATTATGTCCACCAAAACGGCCGCTTCCAGTACCCCGTGAAGACCGCGCGCGATTATCAGGACTTCAACGTCAACAGGCCCCTCCTCTACAACGCGCCGTTCGAGCGGGTGCAGGATTATTTTGTCCTCTTCCAAAACGAAGACGGCGTTTTGAATATTCACTGATCATTTCAGTAACAATTCCGTGGTTCACGGAGGAATGCCGCAGTCTCTGCGGCGTGCAGTCAAAGGGGGCCATTCTCTTTCACAAAAGAGAATGGTCCCCTTTTGATCCCCCAAGAGAAAGGTTTTGCCATTGCAAGCGAGCAGCTCGAAGAGCTGCAATGCTTGCCGATTGCACTGCCCATAGCGCGGCGTTGCCGCGTTAGCACTGCAAGACGATTTGCCTCTGCTCCTACTACCCGCTGCCGCTCTGCCCATCTTGTAGAAGTAGAGCCTAATTTCCGTCTACCGGAGCACTCCACAATGCGGCGAGCGAAGCAATGCCGCATCCCGCAAGCAGTCTGCCGCCAAGCAAACGTCACTCGCGCCTCACGATAGTAAGGCGCGGTTGAGAGCGGTAACGACTCGCAGTGATTCATGGCGAAGCCATGTACACCGCACCTGATTGCGCAGCGCGTGCAGCTCTTCAAGCTACAAACTGCCAATGTGCGGGGTCAAGGGGCATGGCCCCTTGCGTTCTCTTGGGGGTCAAAGGGGGCCATTCTCTCACGTGAGAGAATGGCCCCCTTTATTCGCACCCCTGCGCGGCGCAGGGGAATCCCCTCCCAGCATGGGAGACAATCATTCGAGAATGAGCTTTTCCAGCTCACTCGCATCATCGGCGATCATCTTCGCGCCGGCTTCGATCACAACTTCCCTTGAGCGGAAACCCCAGCTCACAGCGATGACGTCCAGTCCGGCGTTCAGCCCCGTCTGCACGTCCACTTCGGAATCTCCGACGAACACTGCGTCCTTTTTTGCAATTCCCAGCGCTTTCAGCGCCGTCTCCGCCATGTCTGGGTACGGCTTGCAGCGCACGCCGTCGCTCGGGCCGACGGCAAAGTCCATCCGGTCGCCGAAATACTCACGGCTCAACTTCTGCACCGCGCTGTCCGGCTTGTTCGACACGACCGCCAGCTTGATGCCCTTTGCCTTCAGCTCGCTCAGCATGTCCAAAAGTCCGTCGTACACCCGTGTTTTGATCTGGCAGTGATCCTGATAGTACGCGCGGTACGCCGCGAGCGTCTCCATGATCTTTTCCTCGCTCGTCCCCTCCGGCACGGCGCGGCGGATCTGCTTTTCCGCCCCGTTGCCGACAAAGCGCCGCAGCTCCTCAAGGCTCCGCTCTGGATAGCCCATCTGCCGCAGTACATGGTTCGTGCTGTCGCGCAGGTCCTCCAGCGTATCGAGCAGCGTCCCGTCCATATCAAAAAGAACCGCTTTATAGCTCATATTCTTCCTCTTTTCTTATTTTGTTGCCTTATTATAATCTGCTTCATGCACAAAGCGCAACCCCGTTTTTGCTCATATCTCTCCGTCTGCACCCTTGCGCCCCCTCTTCTCCTCTGATATAATTATTGAATGATTTTATAGGTAAGGAGCGCTGTCATCATGCATGAACTGGAACGTCTCTATCATATCCACTGCGCCAAGGGTGAAGTCGGCCGCTATGTGATCCTGCCCGGCGACCCCGGCCGCTGCGAAAAGATCGCGGCCCTGTTCGACGACGCCCATTTTGTGGCCCAGAACCGCGAATTCACCATCTATACCGGCACCCTGCTGGGGGAAAAGGTCTCCGTCTGCTCCACCGGCATCGGCGGCCCCTCCGCCTCCATCGCCATGGAGGAGCTGCACAACATCGGCGCGGATACCTTCATCCGGGTGGGCACCTGCGGCGGCATCGACCTGGACGTGCGCTCCGGCGACGTGGTGGTGGCCACCGGGGCCATCCGCTTTGAGCACACCAGCCGGGAGTATGCCCCCATTGAGTACCCGGCCGTGGCCAATTTCGACGTCACCTGCGCCCTGGTACAGGCCGCCAAAAACCTGGGCGCCCGCTGGCATGTCGGCACCGTCCAGTGCAAGGATGCCTTCTACGGCCAGCATGAGCCGGACCGCCTGCCGGTCGGCCCCATGTTGGAATATAAGTGGGAGTGCTGGAAAAAGGGCGGCACCCTCTCCAGCGAGATGGAATCCGCAGCGCTTTATGTTGTCTGCGCCACACTGGAGGAAGCCCGTGCCGGCTGCATCCTGAATGTCTGCTGGAACCAGGAACGCAAAAAGCTTGGCCTGCCCGATCCCGAGAAGCACGATACTGCCCTGGCCTGTCAGGCCGCCGTGGAGGCTGTCCGTCTGCTTATTCAGCAGGATAAGGAAGCTGCCGGGCAGCAGTAAAAGAACTTCCAAAGAGCCGTGCCCCACGCGGCTCTTTTCCGTTCACGGAGGAACGATATGACCGAGCGACTGGATAATCTGATTTTGGTCGATGTGTTCGATAATCCCATCGGTACGGCAGATAAGCGGCGAGCCCATACCGTCCCGCTTTTGCACCGGGCCTTCTCAGTGTTCCTCATCAATGATCTTGGGGAGCTGCTGCTGCAAAAGCGTGCCTCGGGCAAGTACCATTCCGGCGGCCTGTGGGCCAATGCCTGCTGTTCTCACCCGAGAAGAGGGGAGGAAACTATCCCCTCTGCCGAAGCCCGCCTGACGGAAGAACTGGGCGTTACCTGCCCCTTGCGTTCCGGCCAGTTCCAGTGCGGCAGGATGTGCGCCATCTTGAGATCCGGCCTCCAGTGGGCCTGGTAGATGTAGAAGCGGTCCTTTTTGAAGCCGCACAGGTCCACGATGCCGAAGTAGGAGCTGCGGGAGGGGGCGCGGTCTCCCAGTTTTTTGAGTTCCGCCATCAGCTTTTCGCGTTCCGGCCCTTCCGGCACGTTCAGGGCGTTGGTGGCGTCCAGATTGTACGGGGTGGGTTCCCCAATGTAGTCAAAGCCCGTCCATACATATTCTCCCGCGCTGTTGGGATTGTCTTCCTGAGCGGCGAATTCCACATCCGGACGGTTGGCCCAGCCGGGGGCGTACAGGTCATAGGAACTGACCTGGTAGAGGTAGAATCCCTTGCCTTTGTTCCAGTCCACGGGGAAGAAGTATTCTCCGCGGGAGCTGACACAGGAGGCGGTTTCCGCACCATAGAACGGCTGGTGGGGGCGGTCCTTGGCGAAGTCCTTGTAGGCCCAGGGCTTGTAGTTATAGCCGTAAACATCCAGGGTGTCCCCAAAGCCGTTGCGTGCGGCATTGGCGTTGTTGCAGCCGGAAGTCACTTTGCGCGTGGGGTCTTCCCGGTGGAAAAGATCCGTCAGGGTTTGGGAGATATGGTGCAGATTTTTCATTCCCTGTTCCGGAACTTCATTTCCCGAACTCCATGCAATGACACAGGGGTGGTTTCGGTCCCGGTGGCAGAGGTTAACCACGTCCCGTTCATGCCATTCGTTAAAGGATTCGTTGTTGACGCCTTCTTTGGAGCATTGCCATACGTCGAAAAGTTCGTCAATGACCAGGATGCCCATTTTATCGCACAGGTCCAGCACTTCCGGCGCAGGCGGGTTGTGGGACGTGCGGATGGAGTTGACGCCGAATTCCTTCAGGATTTCAATCTGGCGTTCATAGCCTCGCGTGTGGGCGGCGGAGCCGAGCGGTCCCAGGTCATGGTGCTGGCAAACGCCCTTGAGCTGCACGCGCTCCCCGTTAAGGTAGAATCCCGTGGGTTTCCATTCAACGGTTCTTACGCCGAAGTTGGTGAATTTTTCGTCGATGACTTTGTCTCCCATCCTGACCGTGGTTTTCATCTTATACAGATGGGGAGCGTTTAGCGTCCACAGAGTGGGGTTTTTGAGCGTCAGCGTACTGGTGATTTTGCCCTTTTCCCCGGCGGGAATTTCTTCCCCTTTGGTGGTTGTGGAGGCTACGATTTTACCTCCGTCCAGGATTTCTTCAGTAACAGTGGGGATGACGGCTTTGTCCGTGGTGTTTTTCACCGTGGTGTCCACTTCTACCTTGGCGGCGGATTTGGTGATTTCCGGAGTTTTGACGAAAACGCCCCAGTGTTCGATGTGCACAGGGTTGGATTCCGTGAGCCACACATGGCGGTAGATGCCGCCGCCCGGATACCATCGGGAGGTGCTGGGGGGATTGTCCACTCTGACGGCAATGGTATTTTGCTGCCCGAATTTCAGGAAGGGCGTGATGTCCACGCGGAAGGAGCTGTAACCGTATTTCCATTCGCCGGCCAGGTGTCCGTTCACATAAATTTTGGGGCGGGACATAACGCCGTCAAAGTCCAGATAGAATTGGTTGCCCTTGGCGTCCGCCGGGATTTCCAGCGTTTTGCGGTACCAGCCAATGCCGACCCAGGGGAGTTTTCCGGTTCTGTTTTCAATTTCCATCCGGAAGAGTCCTTCCACGCCCCAGTCGTGCGGCAGGTTCAAGGAACGCCAGTTTTTGTCGTTGAAAGAGGGGCTGGAGGGATTGTCCGCCTTACTGGTTCCGGCGGCGGCCTGAGGGCGGATAATTTCCCCCTTGTCGTTTTTAAAGGTGATTTCACGGATGCTGGCCCAGTTGCTCTGGTTGTTGCCCGTGACGGTGATGCGGAAGTATCGCGGTTTGCCGGTTTTGTTTTCTACCGTGTCTTCCTTGGAGTCGTTTTGCCCGGAAGTTTTGTCTTCAATAGTTGCCCAGCGTTTTCCGTCACCGGAGCCTTCCAGCTTGAAAAGATGGTTGCTTTGTTTTTCCCACAGGATGTTAACGGTTTTTACATCTACGGGGCGTCCCATGTCCACGGTGATTTTTTCTCCGCTTTTGCCACTGGCGGCACACCAGCGGGTGGACTTGTCCCCGTCCACGGCATTGTCCGCCGGATTGCCGGATTCTTCACTGGTGGCAGTGGCGAATCCCATGGATTTTCCCGGTTCCGGTTGCGTACTGCCATCCGGCATTTTCCCGAAACGGGCGAATTTCCAGTTCCAATCCAGGCTCTCCGTTTTGGTTGCATTCAGAGGCGCCGCCATGAGGCTGGCGATGCTGAACGCAGTAATGCAGAGGGTCGTGCGTGTAATATTGGTGAACATATCTGTGATATTACGACTGGAAATCTGCCATCTTGCAAGATTTTTATTCAGCAGGATACGGTTTCTGCCCGGATTACGTCAGCAGGGTTCCACGCGTCAGGCGGGATGACTTGCGGCCGCCGTCCAGTTATGTATGAAGGCGTCTTCCAGAGATATGGGCGAGAGGAAGATGCCCCCGGCAGGAGAAGGAGAGCGGACGGAACGGTTGGCGGAAAGAAAAACAGGGGAAATGAAAGAGAGAACGCCGGACCGGCCTTGTTGAATGGGCCGGTCCGGCAATGGGGAAAGGAGAAGAATCAGATGTATATTTTGACGATGGCTTTTTTCCGGAGGCGTTCCACCCATTTTTTATAACGTTCATTGCTGCGCTTGTTGCGCGCCATGATGTCAATCTGCTCCTTGATGGCGGAGAGGGGGGGCGGCGGCGCCAGTTCCTTTTTCTCCACCAAAACGATGGTGAAGCCGGTGGAGTCCACCAACGGTCCGATGATTTCGCCGGGCTAGATCGGAAGAGCGTCGTGTAGGGAAAGAGTGTAGATCTCGC
>OGFY01001719.1_pt1 | contig 15053 bp, 9 predicted proteins | sample 1570951 | NCBI WGS metagenome assembly OGFY01 (sample SAMEA2581942, study PRJEB24529) | metagenome | biome: Human gut stool | place: China | collected 2011
CACTCCGAAGGGAGAGTTAAAGACAATGCCGCAGAACTCTACGGCGCTGGATTTTGCCTTCTCACTGCACACAGATATCGGTAGCCATTGTATCGGCGCCAAGGTCAATCATAAACTGTTGCCGCTAAGTCATAAACTGCAAAGTGGAGATCAGGTTGAAATATTGACCTCCAAATCCCAACGTGTACAACCGCAATGGGAGGTATTTGCAACGACCGCCCGTGCCCGTGCCAAGATCGCGGCGATTCTTCGCAAAGAACGGAAAGCGAATCAGAAAATTGGCGAAGAGCTACTCAACGAGTTTCTGAAGAAGGAAGAAATACGTCCGGAAGAAGCTGTCATCGAGAAGTTGCGTAAATTTCACAACTTCAAGAATGAAGAAGAGTTACTGGCCGCTATCGGCAGCAAAGCCATTACTTTGGGAGAAGCGGACAAAAACGAGCTGAGAGAAAAGCAAACCAGCAACTGGAAGAAATACCTGACGTTCTCCTTCGGGAACAGCAACAAGGAAAAACCGGAAGAGAAAGAACCGCAGGAAAAAGAAAAGATCAATCCGAAAGAGATTCTTAAACTGACCGAAGAAAGCCTGCAAAAGAAATACATCATGGCCGAATGTTGTCATCCGATTCCCGGTGATGATGTTTTGGGTTACGTTGATGAAAACGACCGCATTATTATTCATAAACGCCAGTGCCCTGTTGCTGCCAAGCTGAAAAGCAGCTATGGTAACCGTATATTAGCGACCGAATGGGATACTCACAAAGAACTTTCTTTCCTCGTATATATCTATTTAAGAGGTATAGACAGCATGGGACTTCTGAATGAAGTGACTCAGGTCATTTCCAGACAGCTCAACGTGAACATCCGTAAACTTGCCATTGAAACGAATGACGGGATATTCGAAGGAAAGATTCAGCTATGGGTACACGATGTGGAAGATGTAAAGACAATCTGTAATAATCTGAAGAAGATTCAAAACATCAAACAAGTGAACCGAGTAGAGGAATAACCTGCCGAAACTCAGGTATACCACAAGAAGCTATAATATACGATGACGCGGATAAACGTAAACCTGTTCTTCCAAGAACACTTCGTTTATCCGCGTCATTGTATGTCTGTACTTCCTTGACTCAGTCCCGTCCGTCCAGTTCTTTCTTGATAGCCAGAAGCTCTTCCTTAATACCTTTCAGACGGTTCACAATTTCGTAATTGCGAACCGTGGCTTCCTTGTTATCCTTCAACCGTTGACGGGCACCGGGAAGCGTCATGCCTTTCTCCTTCACCAGATGATAGATCAGACCAATCGTTTCCACATCTTCCTTACGATACTGACGTATCCCCCGCCCCGTCGTCCTGGGAGAAATCTGTGGGAACTCCTTCTCCCAAAAACGAAGCAAGGATGCGTTGACTCCAAACATATCGGCCACTTCGGCTATGGAGTAATATAATTTTAGTTCTTTGTCCGTATTCAGCATAGAAATCGTTGTTTTAAGAGATTAATCGAACACTTTACCGTGATTGGCAGCCAATTGAATCATCTTCTCATAATCTTCCGCACTCAAGTCCATGAAGTAATAGTTGACAGGATTCACAACCTTCCCCTTCACGTGTACCTCATAGTGAAGATGAGGACCGGTACTCTTACCTGTACTTCCCACTTTTCCAATCACCTCGCCACGTACCACCTTTTTCCCGACTTTCGTGTTGTAGCCCTGCAAGTGAGCGTACCGAGTCAGATAACCGAAGCCATGGTCAATCTCGACAGTATTGCCATAACCGGTCTCCCATCCCATTTTCACAACCGTACCATCACCCGTGGCATACACGTCCGTACCCGGATGCGCCGAGAAGTCCATGCCGGCATGAAATTTCGTTGTTCCGTAGATAGGGTCAATCCGTATCCCATAACCGGATGCTGTCTTCCGAAGGTCCTTATTGGATATAGGCTGGATGGCGGGAATACATTTCAGCATCTGATCATGATTTTTACACATTGCCACTACATCGTCAAATGACTTGGACTGGATATAAAGCTGTTTGCTCAGTACATCCATCTTTTGGGTAGTGTTGATCACCAACTTTGAGTTAGCCATATCCATCAATTGTTCGTAACGGTTCGTACCACCATAACCGGCCTGACGAATAGCCGGTGAAACAGGATCGGCCATAAAAATCACTCTATAGAGGTTATCATCACGCTGCTGGATATCCTGAAGCACCCCCATCGCCTCGTCAAGACGACGAGAGAGTACGTTATATTGCGCCAAGAGTTGGCTATTTTCTTTCCGCAACTCCTTCTCTGAGGGAGAACCGAAAATCAGTAACAGAATGATGAAACTGCCGGCTCCCAGTCCCATTCCTATAAAAAGACGGCGGAGAATGCTCAGCGCCCGTTGTCGGACAGTCGGATAAATCCGGTCATAAGTCTGCGTTTGCGGATTATAGATGTAGTAAACTTTGCGCATCTTATAAATATTTCGCTTGTTAATACGGCAAAAATAATAAAAACAAGCTATCTTTGCACTGCTTTTTTCAGAATATTAACCTCAACAATAGATATATAGAAGTATGTTGACTGCAAAAGAAACCAGAGATTCGTTTAAAAATTTCTTCGAGTCAAAAGGACATCAGATTGTTCCTTCGGCTCCAATGGTGATTAAAGATGACCCCACCCTGATGTTTACCAATGCAGGGATGAACCAGTTTAAAGATATTATTTTGGGTAACCACCCGGCGAAATACCACAGAGTCGCGGACTCACAAAAGTGCCTTCGTGTAAGCGGCAAGCACAATGACCTTGAAGAAGTAGGACACGATACCTACCATCACACCATGTTCGAAATGCTGGGTAACTGGTCGTTCGGTGATTACTTCAAGAAAGAAGCCATCAGTTGGGCATGGGAATATCTGGTAGACGTCCTGAAACTGAATCCGGAACACCTGTATGCAACAGTATTCGAAGGTAGCCCGGAAGAGGGCCTGGAGCGTGATAACGAGGCCGCCTCTTACTGGGAGCAATACTTGCCTAAAGACCATATCATAAACGGAAACAAACATGATAACTTTTGGGAAATGGGTGATACAGGCCCTTGCGGTCCGTGTTCGGAGATCCACATCGACCTCCGTCCTGCAGAAGAGCGTGCCAAGATTTCAGGACGCGACTTGGTGAACCACGATCATCCCCAGGTTATCGAAATCTGGAATCTTGTATTCATGCAATACAACCGCAAAGCCGACAGCACTCTTGAGACGCTTCCGGCGAAAGTGATCGATACCGGTATGGGATTCGAACGCCTGTGCATGGCTTTGCAGGGTAAAACATCCAATTACGACACGGACGTATTCCAGCCGTTGATTAAAGCAATCGCCCAAATGGCCGGAACGGAATATGGCAAAAATGAACAGAACGACATTGCCATGCGTGTTATTGCCGACCACATCCGTACCATTGCGTTCTCAATTACTGACGGACAATTGCCTTCGAATGCCAAGGCCGGTTACGTGATTCGTCGTATCCTGCGTCGTGCCGTTCGTTACGGATATACATTCCTTGGACAGAAACAGGCATTTATGTACAAATTACTTCCGGTTCTGATTGACAGCATGGGAGATGCCTATCCGGAACTGATTGCTCAAAAAGAGTTGATCGAAAAGGTTATCAAAGAAGAAGAAGAATCATTCCTCCGTACTTTGGAAACCGGTATCCGCCTGCTTGATAAAACAATGGCTGACACCAAAGCTAACGGAAAGACTGAAATCAGCGGTAAAGACGCTTTCACATTATATGATACATTCGGTTTCCCACTCGACCTGACAGAGTTGATTCTGCGTGAAAATGGTATGACAGTCAATGTCGAAGAGTTCGATGCCGAAATGCAACAGCAGAAACAACGTGCCCGCAATGCAGCTGCCATAGAGACAGGTGACTGGATCATACTGAAAAAAAGAATTATTTTGGTTTTAGATTATGATTACAAGGAATACGAAACTTCCATCCTGCGTTATCGCCAGGTGAAACAGAAAAACCAGACTCTGTATCAGATCGTACTGGACTACACTCCGTTCTATGCAGAGAGCGGTGGCCAGGTAGGCGACACCGGTGTATTGGTAAACGAATTCGAGACTATCGAAGTAATCGACACCAAGAAAGAAAATAATCTTCCGATACATATTACAAAGAAACTGCCCGAACATCCGGAAGCTCCGATGATGGCATGTGTAGACACAGACAAACGTGCCGCTTGTGCAGCCAATCACTCGGCTACCCACTTGCTGGACGAAGCGCTCCGTGAAGTTTTAGGCGAACATGTAGAGCAGAAAGGATCATTGGTTACACCGGACTCTCTGCGTTTTGACTTCTCTCACTTCCAGAAAGTGACAGACGAAGAACTCCGCAAAGTAGAGCATCTGGTAAACGCCAAGATACGTGCCAATGTTCCATTACAGGAACACCGCAACATCCCTATCGAAGAAGCGAAAGAACTGGGCGCAATCGCCCTGTTCGGCGAGAAATATGGTGACCACGTACGTGTTATCCAGTTTGGCTCATCCATTGAATTCTGTGGAGGTACCCACGTTGCCGCTACCGGAAATATCGGTATGGTAAAAATTATCTCTGAGAGTTCGGTAGCTGCCGGTGTACGCCGTATCGAAGCATATACCGGAGCTCGCGTAGAAGAAATGCTGGATACGATCCAGGATACTTTGAGCGACTTGAAAGCTCTTTTCAACAATGCTCCCGACCTTGGTGTGGCCATTCGCAAGTATATCGACGAAAACGCAGGACTGAAAAAACAGGTGGAAGACTTCATGAAAGAAAAAGAAGCTGCCGTCAAAGAACGCCTGCTGAAGAATGTACAAGAGATTAACGGCATTAAAGTCATTAAGTTCTGCTTGCCGATGCCCGCCGAAGTAGTGAAGAACATCGCTTTCCAACTTCGTGGTGAAATTACAGAAAATCTCTTCTTTGTAGCCGGAACAGTAGATGCCAATAAACCAATGCTGACTGTTATGATCAGTGACAACCTGGTTGCCGGCGGACTGAAAGCAGGTAATCTGGTGAAAGAAGCTGCCAAACTGATTCAGGGTGGCGGTGGCGGTCAACCTCACTTCGCAACAGCCGGTGGCAAGAATCCGGACGGACTGAACGCTGCTGTTGAGAAGGTACTGGAACTGGCAGGAATCTAAAGGGGCCGACTCTTACGAGTGGGTACCACGCTATCCGAAAGTTCCCATATAAAGTTAGAAGTCAGATTAAACATCATAGACTCTCCGAGTAAAGAGTCCGGTACTGCACCGGACTCTTTCTATTTTATTCCCCTTCATCGAATGTCCATATCACAAACTCACTTTATCCCCCGGAAAGAGCAAGAATGATCTTGTTTATTCTACTCCTTCTACTACAGTAACGGAGAAGAGTGGACAGACTCAGCCTCATCCGAGATTCTTGATCGCCCGAAACTCTTTTGGAGAGATACCCGTATTCTTTTTAAAGAAATGCGTCAAATAGGATTGGTCCGGAAAATGCAGTTGCTCAGCTATTTCTGTTACAGATAAACGAGGCTCATTCAACAGCACTTTTATTTCGGCCACCAACTGTTCATCAATAAGCTGTTTAGGCTTCTTTCCATCTAAATGCCGAACTGTAATTTTATGCAGGTAACGAGACGATATACAAAGTTTTTCGGCATAAAAAGCTACCTGATGTTCATGCATACTATATTCACGGATCAATTGCATAAACCGATGGCAAAGTAATTGCGTACGACTATATTGCTTACTGACAGCCAATTTTTCCGGAATCGTATTAAACAGCCACATAAGCAGACTTTGCAAAAAGTTGTGCTCTTGTTGTCCCCTGAACTGGGGCATCGGTTCGGTAAACAACATTTGTGCCATATCCATCCACAAATTGATCTGCCGCCAGGTCTTCTGACTCCGTTCGTCAGCAGTATGATGGTAACAGGGATGTTCGTGAGTATAATTAAAGTAAGGTGTATCGATAGGTAACATGGCATTTAAAAATGCTTCTTTAGGAAACATCAACATTTTCACCTGTAAATCTCCTGAAGTTTCGAGCACTTGCAGCAAACCGCCGGTCAGGAAGATCAATTCTGTCTGTTCATTGAATATATATTTCTGCACACCGGTAGAGACAACGGCTTCTCCCTGCGTACAAATCAGATAGATACCACACCGGAAATGGTATGGGGCCGATATCAAAGAGGCCAGGTCGGTCTCTTCATATCGGATCGTTTTTGTATCGGCAAGCAATCGGTCTGTTTTCATAAAAGTCTGTTTTAGGCAACAAATGTAGGTTTATTTTTGATATTCGGGCTATTTTGTTCTGAAAACAACATGTTTTGTACAGATTAGCCTATATTCGATTCCTAACAGATGGAGTAATTTTGCAACCGTATTGATCAAAGAGAATAGCAATGACTGACAGACAGAATTCCAGACGGTTCTTATTATTATTTTTAGGTGTATTAAGTGCTTTCGGCCCTTTTATAATGGACATGTATTTGCCTACCTTACCGGCTATGGCAGATTTTTTCCACACTTCATCTTCTATGGTACAATTGGGACTCACCACCAGCATGATTGGCTTGGCTGCCGGACAATTAATTTTCGGTCCCTTGAGTGACAAGTGCGGGCGACGTCCTCCATTACTTCTGGCCATGATTCTGTTCCTGCTCGCTACGGTGGGATGCATCTTTTCACATACCATTTCACAATTTGTGACATCCCGATTCTTACAAGGCATTGCCGGAGCAGGTGGTGTAGTGATTTCCCGCTCCATAGCTACCGACGAGTATTCGGGACAGCAACTGGCCGGCATGCTTGCCGTTATCGGCGGAATAAATGGAATAGCTACAGTCATCGCCCCTATCGGAGGAGGTATACTGGCTCAGATAACAAGCTGGCAAGGCATCTTTATCTGCTTATTCTTTATGGGAGTGGTTCTCCTATCCGGAAGCTTACATTTGAACGAATCACTTCCGGCAAAACACAGACAGACTGTGAGTTGGCAAGACTTATACCATAGTTTCGGAGAAGTCCTCCGCAACCGCCGCTATGTAGGCTACGTCCTGCAATATGGTTTCACTATGGGAATACTGTTTGTCAATATCTCTTCTGCACCATTCATCATGCAACAACACTACGGACTCTCTCCTCTATCCTTCAGCCTCTGTTTCGGAATCAATGCGATAGCAATGGTTATCTTTTCAGCCATATCGATAAAATTACCTACCATGGAACGGGCTTTATATATAGGAAGCCGGGGCATGCTGTCAGTATCTGCACTATTGATGGTATTCTTGTCCTTGGGATGTGATTTTTGGATCTACGAGTTATTGATCTTCGCTCTACTCTCGATGATTGGCATGACTTTTACAGCATCCAACACCTTGGCCATGGAGTGTGAGCGACGGAATGCAGGCATTGCTTCGGCACTTTTGGGAGCCACCGGGTTTGCATTCGGAGGTATTGTATCGCCATTGGTAAGTTTAGGAGATATGATGACCTCTACCGGAATATTGTTTTTAGCAGGTTCTGCCTGTGCCTATGCATGCACCCGATATGTACTGTCACAATCCGTTCAACCCTCCGGAGTGCTATATCATTGAAAGTTACTATGGCGTTCTTTCCTGACAAAACGCTAAAAGGAGATTTAAAATCCAATGCAACCGACTAAAGATAAAGTCAAAGCATACCATAAGCCATGATTCACTAACAAACAGATACTTAAGATTCAAGATGTTAATTGAAAACCAAAGGATCCTGCCTTTAAAACCAACAATCCTTTGGCTTTTAAAGCAACGGTTCTCCTCTTTTCAACCTATAAGAACTCCATCCAAATCATCTCATACGTTCGATTGTACGCCGGGGAACAGATGTATTTTATCTATACATCCCGTTTTTCAAAACATTAAGAAGGGATCACTGAAACGGAAAGCATATTATCTCCCCCGGCTGTTTATAATGCCCCCTCCGCCCTCATGATAACGAGTCGAAATACAAAAAGACGAATCAATCAGCACACAAGCTCTTTCGTTTTACATTTATATTCTCTACCTTTGCACACTAAATCAATCAATTACTTAAAAAACTCTAACCCAAGCCGCATGAAAGTACTTTTTCATTCACTATTTATTCTTTTATTTGTTTTCACTGCCTGTACGTCTACCCCTAAACAGGCAACTATTGACTATACCCAATATGTAAACCCATTTATCGGAACCGATTTCACCGGTAATACCTATCCCGGAGCACAAGTCCCTTTCGGCATGGTACAACTTAGTCCGGACAACGGACTTCCCGGCTGGGACCGTATCTCCGGATATTTTTATCCCGATAGCACTATTGCCGGATTCAGCCATACCCACCTTTCTGGTACGGGAGCAGGCGACTTATATGACATCTCTTTTATGCCCGTCACCCTGCCTTATAAAGAAGCAGAAGCTCCGTTAGGTATTTACTCCAAATTTTCCCATCAGGACGAAAGTGCCACGGCAGGATATTACCAGGTACTGCTGAAAGATTACGGCATCAACGTCGAATTGACGGCAACCGAACGATGCGGTATTCAGCGTTACACTTTTCCTGAAGCCAAAGCCGCTATCTTCCTCAACCTGAAAAAAGCTATGAATTGGGACTTTACCAATGATTCGCACATCGAAGTTATCGACTCGGTAACCATTCAAGGATACCGCTTCTCCGACGGATGGGCACGCGACCAGCATGTCTATTTCCGTACACGCTTCTCTAAACCTTTTACAGCCGTTCAAATGGATACAACTGCCATCCTGAAAGACGGAAAACGAATGGGTACGGCTACCATAGCCCGATTCGATTTCGACACACAAAAAGGAGAGCAAATACTTGTCAACACAGCCCTTTCCGGTGTCAGCATGGAAGGAGCAGCTCAAAATCTGGCAGCCGAAGTTCCGGAGGATAATTTCGATAAATATCGTGAGGCTGCACGGGACAACTGGAACCGGCAACTCTCTAAAATCGCAGTCAAAGGCGACCATAAGGACGATTGGGTAAACTTCTACACCGCACTCTATCACACCATGCTTGCTCCTACCATTTATAGCGATGTCGACGGTTCGTATTACGGTCCGGACAAAAAGGTTCATCGCACAGACGGATGGATAAACTACAGTACTTTCTCTTTAGGGGATACATACCGCGCCGCACATCCTCTATTTACCTATACCGAACCCGAACGTACCAACGATATGGTTCAATCATTTCTGGCTTTCTACGAACAGAACGGACGCCTGCCGGTTTGGAATTTCTACGGTAGTGAAACAGATATGATGATTGGCTATCATGCCGTTCCGGTCATCGTGGATGCTTATCTGAAAGGTATTGGAAACTTTGATCCGGAAAAGGCATTGGAAGCTTGTGTAGCCACTGCCAACCTGGACAATTACCGCGGAATTGGTGCTTATAAAGAACTGGGATATGTTCCTTTCAATGAAAAAGATAGTTATAATGCCGAAAACTGGTCGTTATCCAAAACACTTGAATACGCTTATGATGATTACTGCATTGCCCGCATGGCAGAAAAACTGGGAAAGAAAGAGATTGCGGACGAATTCTATAAGCGGTCGCAAAACTATCGTAACGTATACAATCCGGCAACCTCGTTCATGCAACCTCGTGATGACAAGGGAGAATTTCAGAAAGACTTTAAAGCAGATGCTTATACACCGCATATCTGCGAAAGCAACGGTTGGCAATATTTCTGGTCGGTACAGCATGACATAGACGGACTGATCGGTCTGACAGGCGGAAAAGAACGTTTTGCACAAAAGCTGGACAGCATGTTCACCTTCCATCCTTCGGCCGACGATGAACTTCCGCTCTTCAGTACCGGAATGATAGGCCAATATGCTCACGGAAACGAACCGAGCCATCACGTCATCTACCTTTATAATGCGGTAGACCAACCCTGGAAAACCCAGGAGTATGTGGCAAAAGTAATGAACGAACTCTACCTGAACAGCCCTGCCGGACTCTGCGGAAACGAAGACTGCGGCCAGATGTCGGCTTGGTATGTATTCAGCGCCATGGGATTCTATCCGGTAAATCCGATAAGCGGTCAATATGAAATAGGTACTCCCCTTTTCCCGGAAGTGCAACTGCACCTTGACAACGGGAAAACATTCACTGTCAAAGCTCCGGCTGTCAGCAAAGAGAATATCTATATCCGATCAACCAAACTGAATGGAAAACCCTATGATAAAAGTTACATTACTCATGAACAGATTATGAGTGGTGCAACCCTTGAGTTTGAAATGGGAAAGGAGAAAGTTACGAGTGATCAATAACTTGTAGCCCGCACCCCCAAAACCAGCAGCTAAAAAAGATGGACGACACATTTGATATAACCTACAAAGCCCTGTTCCGGAGGTACTATCCGAACCTGATGTTCTACGCCACCCGCCTGGTGGGCGATGAAGAAGCAGAAGATGTGGTACAGGATGTATTCGTGGAACTGTGGAAACGAAGAGATTCCATGGTAATAGGCGACCAGATCCAAGCCTTCCTCTATCGGGCGGTATATACCCGGGCCTTGAATGTGCTGAAACATCGCAGTATAGAGGACGGATATTGCGCTGCTGTGGAAGAAATCAACCAAAAACGAGCGGAATTCTATCAGCCGGACAACAACGAAGTAATCCGGCGGATAGAAGACCGCGAATTGCGAAACGAAATCTACCAAGCCATTAACGAGCTACCGGACAAATGCAAGGAAGTGTTTAAGTTGAGCTATCTGCACGAAATGAAGAATAAAGAAATAGCCGACGTGATGGGAGTCTCTTTACGTACGGTAGAAGCCCACATGTACAAGGCACTGAAGTTCCTACGAAACCGTCTCGGCCATTTATGGTTTTTATTTCTACTATTTTTTATCAAATAGATAAGTGTTTTTAAAGATTTAGTTGTTTCTATTATATAATGAAAAAGAAAAGATGAATAATCTGAGCGAAGACATATTGATGAGATATCTGACAGGCGAATGTTCTGACGAAGATTTTGCCAGAGTGAACGCTTGGATCAAAGAATCAGACGATAATGCCCGCCGACTTTTCCGAATGGAAGAGGTATATCATTTGGGCAGACACGACAGCTTTCCGGATCAGAAAAAAGTTGCCCGGGCAGAAGCACGAATATACAAGAAACTGGCTCAGGAAGATGCACATAGCCGCAAAGTGATCAGAATGCACCAATGGATGCGATATGCCGCTATCATCGTGCTCGCACTGATGATAGGCACCGGAGGCGGATACCTGTACTATCAGGCCGATCCGACCCGGAATATGATAACGGCCTCGTCCACGGATGGCAAAGTGAAAGAAGTGATGTTGCCCGATGGCACAAAAGTATGGCTCAATCAATCGGCCACCTTGAGATATCCCAAGGAATTCTCAGAATCCGAAAGAGATGTATATCTCGATGGAGAAGCTTATTTCGAAGTCACTAAAAACCGTCGGTGTCCTTTCGTTGTAGAGAGTGAGGCTATGCGTATCAAAGTGTTGGGAACCACTTTCAATTTCAAGTGCGACAAGAGTCACAAACTGGCAGAAGCAACCTTGATCGAAGGAGAAATAGAAGTGAGAGGAAACCACGATGAAGGAATGATTATTCTTTCGCCCGGACAAAAGGCCGAACTGAATAAAACAACCCGCAGACTGGTGGTGAAGCAAGTAGATGCCAAATTGGATGCCGTATGGCACAATGACCTGATCCCGTTTGAACAGGCGGACATTTTTGTCATCACCCGGACATTAGAACGCTTTTATGATGTGAAAATCATTCTTTCACCCGGCATTAAGTCCGACAAAACTTACTCGGGTGTATTGAAGAAAAAAGATAATATAGAGTCTGTACTCCAATCGTTGGACAACTCTATACCTATCAATTATAAGATTGTGGGAGACAATATCTTTATTTCTTCACGTAACAAGTGAGCAACTAATTAAAATAAACATACAGTACCATGAAATTTAAAACATTCCTGGCGGGATGTTTAGGAGGCTTCTTGTCTCTGAACTCCTGCACAAACTCGCCGGACATGACTGATTACGCAGCTTATGTCAACCCATTTATCGGTACAGGCGGACACGGTCATACTTTTCCGGGCGCCATTGTCCCCCATGGCATGATTTCTCCCAGCCCAGACACCCGCATAGATGGGTGGGATGCCTGCTCGGGATATTATTACGCAGATTCCACCATCAACGGATTCTCACACACCCATTTGAGCGGAACTGGTTGTTGCGACTATGGAGATGTACTACTGATGCCTACGGTGGGCGAACAAAAGTACCTCCCCACAGGTTCACAGAGCCAGCAGATGGCTTATGCTTCTGCCTTTTCACATCAGAATGAGACTGCCGAACCGGGCTATTACTCAGTCTTCCTGGATACTTATCAAGTAAAAGCCGAACTGACTGCAAGCAAACGGGCAGCTATCCACAGATATACTTTTCCTGAAAGTAAAGAAGCAGGATTCATCCTCGACTTGGACTACAGTCTGCAACGGCAGACCAACAAAGAGATGGAAATAGAGGTCATCAGCCCCACTGAAATCTGCGGCCGTAAAAAGACCATGTACTGGGCTTTCGACCAATATATCAACTTTTATGCAAAATTCTCGAAACCTTTCACCTACACGTTGGTGACTGATTCGATGGCACTCGACGATGGAGGCAGACTGCTGCCTACCTGTAAAGCATTACTTCACTTTGACACGACCAAAGACGAACAAGTGTTTGTCAAAGTCGGAATCTCTGCTGTGGACATAGAGGGTGCACGCAAAAATGTAGAAACTGAAATACCAGACTGGGATTTTGACGGAGTACGTAAAGACGCACGCAAAGCGTGGAATGAAACGTTATCGAAGATTGATATTACTACCAATGATAAAAATGACAAAACCATCTTCTATACCGCACTCTACCACACTGCCATTAGCCCGAATCTGTTTACGGACGTAGACGGACGTTATCTGGGTATGGATCTGCAAGTACATCAAGGAGATACACTGAATCCGATGTATACCATTTTTTCTTTATGGGATACCTTCCGTGCACTGCATCCGCTAATGACCATTATAGATCCGGATCTGAACAATGCTTTCATCCGTTCACTGATCAAAAAGCATCAGGAGGGGGGCATTTTCCCAATGTGGGACATGGCTTCCAACTATACCGGTACAATGATTGGTTACCATGCCGTTCCCGTCATTGTAGATGCATATATGAAAGGCGATCGTAATTTCGACATCCAAGAAGCTTACCGAGCCTGCGTACGTGCGGCAGAATATGATACAACAGGAATCAAATGCCCCGATCTGGTGTTACCCCATCTGATGCCGAAAGCCAAATATTATAAAAACTCAATCGGCTACGTACCGTGTGACCGCGAAAACGAATCGGTTGCCAAGGCCTTGGAGTACGCTTATGACGACTGGTGTATTTCAGTATTTGCCGATGCATTGAACGACTACGACACCCGGGACAAATACGCACGTTTCGCAAAAGCCTACGAGTTTTACTTCGATCCGGGAACCCGCTTTATGCGCGGATTGGACAGTAAGGGCGAATGGCGCACTCCCTTCAATCCACGCTCTTCAACTCACCGCAACGATGATTATTGTGAAGGAACAGCCTGGCAATGGACCTGGTTCGTTCCACACGACATCGAAGGATTGGTAAAACTAATGGGCGGCGAAGATGCCTTCGTCGGTAAACTGGATTCTCTGTTTACCGCCGACTCTTCACTGGAAGGCGAAACAACCTCCTCGGACATCAGCGGACTGATCGGACAATATGCCCACGGCAACGAACCCAGCCACCACGTGATTCATATGTACAACTATGTGAACCGTCCGTGGAGGACGCAAGAATTGGTAGACAGCGTATACCGTAGCCAATATGCCAATGCCGTAGACGGATTGTCGGGAAATGAAGATTGCGGACAAATGTCGGCTTGGTATGTACTCAATTCTATGGGATTCTATCAGGTATGTCCGGGGAAACCGGTTTATTCTATCGGACGCCCCGCATTCGATAAAGCCGTAGTAAACCTGCCCGATGGCAAAAAGTTTACAGTGATAGCTAAGAATAACTCGAAAAAGAATAAGTATATCAAAAGCATGACACTGAACGGAAAACCATTGGATAAACCATTCTTTACGCATGACGATATCATAGCAGGCAGTACGTTGGAAATAGAAATGACAGACCGGCGGACCCAACCCTAAGAAAGTACTCTGTTTCATCACAGATTATACGAATATGTAGCCTACACGGCATCGATGATAGAAAATATATAATATCCATATAGCAATACACTTATCCACACCATGAGAAAAATTCTTTTGACCGCTTGCCTTATAGCTTGCTCACTAATGGCTGAGGCCAAAGACTGGACCCAATACGTAAACCCACTGATGGGAACGCAGTCTTCTTTCGAATTATCAACCGGGAACACCTATCCCGCTATTGCACGTCCGTGGGGAATGAATTTCTGGACACCGCAAACGGGCAAGATGGGGGACGGATGGCAATACACGTATACAGCCAACAAAATCAGGGGATTCAAGCAAACCCACCAACCCAGCCCATGGATCAATGATTACGGACAATTCTCCATCATGCCCGTCACAGGCAAACTTGAGTTTGATGAAGAAAAACGTGCCAGTTGGTTCAGTCATAAAGGTGAAATAGCAACTCCTTCCTACTATAAAGTATATTTGGCCGAGCACGATGTAGTGACCGAAATGACTCCGACAGAACGTGCGGTTCTGTTCCGTTTCACCTTTCCCGAAAACGAACACTCGTACATTGTAGTAGACGCATTCGACAAGGGTTCCTACGTAAAAGTAATTCCGGAAGAGAACAAGATAATCGGCTACACCACCCGTAACAGTGGTGGAGTGCCCGAGAATTTCAAGAACTACTTCGTTATCGAGTTCGACAAACCTTTCACTTACAAAGGCACTTTTGCAGACAAAAAGCTGGAAGAAG
>OGFY01001721.1_pt1 | contig 15031 bp, 9 predicted proteins | sample 1570951 | NCBI WGS metagenome assembly OGFY01 (sample SAMEA2581942, study PRJEB24529) | metagenome | biome: Human gut stool | place: China | collected 2011
GTTTAGGCGACTTCATCTTCCGTAATCACGATCCGCTGGAAGAGCTTGCCCGCGTCAAAAACTTGAAAGAACTCCAAAACATCCTTTTTGCGGTTCCGGCAGAGTCGTTCCTCTATCATATCAGCCGCAATCATGTGAGCCGCTGGCTCTATTCGCGTGCCATGTTCCCCATTGGCGAGTTCTTGAAACCTATTACCTGGAACAGTCTTCAGGATGTAGATGCCCACCGTAAAATCATTTTCGAGGCAATCGTAAAGTATCGCAAGATGAAGAATCAGGGTGTGGTGGCTGTCTTTAAGCGTGACCGCTTTGACCGCTACTCGAACTTCGCCCGCATTGGCGACGGTTCATTGGGCGGTAAAGGACGTGGCCTGGCATTCATTGACAATATGGTGAAGCACCATCCGGAATTCGACGAATTTGAGAATGCCCGCGTCGCTATACCCAAAACGGTAGTGCTTTGTACGGATGTATTCGACGAGTTCATGGATACCAACAATCTGTATCAAATAGCCCTCTCTGATGCGGATGATGATTTGATTTTACGATACTTCCTGAAAGCCAAACTGCCCGACCGCTTGGTTGAGGACTTTTTCACTTTCTTTGATGTAGTAAAATCCCCTATCGCTATCCGTTCTTCCTCACTATTGGAAGATTCGCATTACCAGCCTTTCGCCGGAATATACAATACTTATATGATTCCTTATCTGGACGACAAGTATGAAATGCTCCGCATGCTCAGCGATGCCATCAAGGGAGTTTACGCTTCTGTATATTTCCGCGATTCAAAAGCCTATATGCAAGCAACAAGCAACGTTATCGACCAGGAGAAAATGGCAGTCATCCTGCAAGAGGTAGTCGTAAATCAGGATGGCGACCGTTACTATCCATCCATGTCGGGGGTAGCACGCTCGCTCAACTACTACCCTATCGGAGATGAAAAGGCGGAAGAGGGCATTGTCAATCTGGCACTCGGATTGGGTAAATATATTGTAGACGGCGGTATGACACTTCGTTTCTCTCCCTATCACCCCAACCAGGTCTTGCAAACCAGCGAGATGGAGATTGCACTAAAAGAAACCCAAACACGTTTTTATGCGCTCGACCTGCGTAATGCCGGTCATAACTTCTCCATTGATGACGGTTTCAACCTATTGAAATTACATGTTAAAGAGGCTGAGAAAGACGGTTCCCTCAATTATATAGCTTCCACCTATGACCCTTACGACCAGATAATCCGTGACGGTTTATATCCGGGTGGGCGTAAAGTGATCACCTTTGCCAATATCTTGCAGCATGATGTATTCCCACTACCCCGTATCTTACAATTGGCATTGAAATACGGACAGCAGGAAATGCGCCGCCCTGTTGAAATCGAATTCGCAGCTACCATGAGCCGGGAAAAAGACAAGACCGGCACATTCTATCTGTTACAAATCCGTCCGATTGTCGATAGTAAGGAAATGCTTGATGAGGACCTTACAGCCATTCCCGATGAACAACTATTGCTCCGTTCCAACAATTCATTAGGACATGGAATAATGAATGAATTGCAGGATGTAATTTACGTAAAAACCGATGATTACAGCGCTTCCCACAATCAGGAAATAGCCTGGGAGATAGAAAAACTGAACCAGCAATTCTTGAACGAAGGAAAGAACTACGTCCTGATAGGCCCGGGCCGCTGGGGCAGTAGCGATACATGGCTCGGCATTCCTGTAAAATGGCCTCATATCAGTGCAGCACGTATTATTGTAGAAGCCGGGCTGACAAACTATCGTGTCGATCCCAGCCAGGGAACGCACTTTTTTCAGAACCTGACTTCTTTCGGTGTCGGTTATTTCACAATCAACGCGTTTATAAATGACGGTGTATATAATCAAGACTTTCTGAATGCGCAACCTGCTGTACATGAGACCAAATACCTGCGTCATGTACACTTTGAACATCCGATAACAGCTAAGATGGACGGAAAGAAAAAGCAAGGAATAGTATTACTACCCGAACCGTAACATTTTATAATTAAAAATAAGCTAAAAAGTACATTAATCAACTTTTCTTTTTTTGTAGGAAATGGGACAAATGATGTCCCATTTTTCATTTATCGCTGTAAAATAGAGCTTTACACGGTTATTTTATTGCCAAAAAACAGTATCTTTGCGCCCAGTTTCAAGTTTTAATAGGTAAAAAAGATAATTAAGTGTTGTAAATGGGCAAAAAATACACAACTATTTTAACTCTGTTTGTCATAATATCAGTTTTATTCGCGGGATGCGAACAAGACGAAAGACATGCTACAGGTTATGGCACAATGAACATACAACTATCCGCTAATCCAAGCATGATAGAAGTAGGCAGTTCATCCGATACACGCGGTCAATCCGATAAGCAATCGGCTATTACGACCACCCGTATGGAAGAAGTACCGGAAGCGTCATCATTTTCATTATCTTTATCCAATGAAAAGGCAGAAGTGAAGCATTGGGATTCTTATGCAGACTTTAAAGAAGGAGAGAAAATAGCTATTGGCAATTACACGCTGAAGGCCTACTATGGTGACGAAAAGAAAGAAGGTTTTAATGCTGCCTACTATGAAGGAAGTACAAATATCCAGATCCTTGAGAATCAGAATACCACTGCTGACATCACCTGCTACATAGCCAATGTACAGCTTACCGTGATTTGTTCAGAAGCTGTTCAAAAGTATTTTACAACATTTGAGATGCAGGCCCGTTCAAACACCGGCACAACTATTGATATTGCAAAAGACGACCAACGTCCTGTCTATTTAAAGCCCGGCAGTTTACAACTTGAAGCAAAAGTAAAAAAACAAAATGGTATAGGACAAACTTTAAGACTACTGGATATTGATGAGACCGAAGCACGCCAGCACTACATTATTCAAGTCGATGTAAATGGTGGTGATACGGGAAGTGGAACATTGAACATTACCTATAATACCGTCAAATCCGAAGAGGTTGTAACAATAGATATTTCGGACGCATCGCTCAATTTAAAAGCTCCGGAATTTACTGCGCAAGGTTTTGATAACGGTCAAACTATTACCTTACGTGAAGGTTCTCAACCGGAATCAATGAAAGTTACTTTAAATGCCCGTGCAGGTATCAGAGAGTGTGATTTACTTATAGAATCTCCTTATTTGAATTCTGAACCAGTAGGAATAGATGGTTTAGTGAAGCTTGTGCCTACAAGTGATGCCGCCAAAGCGATGAAACAGAAAGTAGTAGACAAAGGACTACGTCTTCTCGGACTGGAGGATGGAAAGATAGAACGGTTGGCATTGATTGACTTTACACAATTAATAATGAATATGGTATGTACCGGAGATAATGACGAATCCAGTAAGTTTACCCTACGTGCAGTGGATAAACGAGGTGTAGTACATGAAACGGAACTCTCCTTTACTACTACTTTGCAAAGCAATCAATTCTCATTCCCTGCAATTGCCAAAACGGTACTTATTGGAAGCACTGAAGCCGAAGCAGAAATTAACCTCTTAACATCCGGCATTACAGGAGAACAGGATGTTAATAATGTTATCTTTGAATACAAAAATGAAGCGAGCGAATGGGTAAAAGCTACCACCGAATGGGTAAGCGATAATACAGAAGAGGTCAAAAAACATAAAGTAAAAATCAAGAAGTTGCCCGAAATACATAGAAACTTAGTAGTACGCGCACGATATGGTAGTAAAATTTCTGAAGAACAGACATTGAGCTACCATATACCAGAATTTACTATTACGGCTGATGAGAATGACATCTGGGCACGGAAAGCAACTTTACAGGTAAAAGCTAACACAGTAGAAGCTCAAAATGCAGTACTGAAATATTTAAAATTGACATACAACGGTTCTGAAATATCAACTACGCGAAAAGGAAATACATACTTGTGGAGTGGATTAGAACCTGGAGTTACATATACCATAGTCGGAATATGCAATGAAGGTGGAGAGGGTACAAATAATGTAGAATACTCCTTACTAACAGAAGCAAAAATACAGTTGCCCAATCCAACATTTAACGAATGGACTTCTGGACGTTACAACGGGACAACTATAAATAAAGGTGGCCCATGGGCAAAACGAGGAGCTGGATTCGATTTTTCTGGATATACAACAACAGAAGAATATCAAAAAACAACATTAAGTGTAAATACGCCTGTAGCATGGGAAAATGTAAATGAAAAAACAATGCCAAATTTAACAGGAAATGCTGTTAATACTTGGTATATTGTACCCTCTACAGATAAAGTCATAATTGATGATAACACATATGTAAGAATAAGGAATGTAAGTTGGAGTGGAGTAGGAGGCGATATTTCCCCATTAGGTAGTATTGGATATTTTATAAATAAAAACGAATGTTATGCCAGTTTTCCTGGATTTGAACAATTAAATACTCCATCAATAACCTTACAACAATCTGCAGGTCGATTATTTTTAGGTTCTTATTCATATCAAAACGAAAAAGATATAGTAAATGAAGGATATCCTTTCTTTAATCGTCCTTCTCAATTAAAATTTAAATACAAATATACATCCAAAACAAGTGGGCTTACCACCGACAAAGGATATGTAAGAATTATGCTACGGAAAGGTTCTAAAAGTATATTAAAGGATAAAGAATATCTTGAATTAGATTTGGATGAAACAGCTAATATATTAACAAAAACTCTTGATATCCAATACCCATCAGTAGGATGTGAAAAACCAGATAATATATGTATAATGTTTTGTTCTTCTATTGGTGGAAAAGATTGGTTAACGAGCGAAGAAAAAATTGATAATCCAAGTGTTACAAGCCCAGAAAGCAAAGCTCAAGCCTGTGTTACCGGCTCCGAATTATATATTGACGATATTGAATTAATCTATTAATTATATAGATATGAAGAAACTATACACCTTTTTTTATTTATGCTGTATTCTAATCAGTTTTATTGCATGTGATAGAGAAAAAGTAGAATATACAGAAGGAGGCGATCCTCAAATGCTGGATATACGTTTAAAAGAACTTTTAAACGTACAAGTAACAGAAGCTCCTACAGCACGTTCTGTTACAAATACCGATGAATACATTGTTTCATTATACACAAAAGACAATAGTTTAGTAGAATCATGGACTTATAAAGATATGCCGGACTTAATCAGTGTATTATCCGGTGATTATTATATCAAAGCAATGTCCCATCAATTAAAACAGGTGGATACGAAAGCATATTTTGAAGGGACTTCGGAAGTCTTCAGTATTAAGCCAAGTGCTATTACAGAAGTAAAACCGATTACATGTGAAATGAAAAACATAAAAGCGGTGGTTACTTTCGATGAAGCCCTTAAAAAATTTTTGGGGACAGATGTTACCGTTACCATAGTTGTTGGAGAGAACTCCCATACTTATTCAGATATTGAAGAGGCCATCAACAATCCTATCTATTTTGCACCTGCAAAAGGTGAAATTACAGTGGTCTATGTAATCTTTGACGGTACAGTGGATACCTATAAAGAAAACTTTACTAAAACATACTCTGCGACATCAGGCAGTGCAGTGAACATTAACTTTACATTAACAAATGTGAGTGAAGATGTTATCGAAGATTCCGGTTTGGTATCTTTAAAAATGAAAGTAGATTTAAGTGTGACAATTATTGATAAAAATTATAACATCATAGCTGGTGAGGAAACAATCCCTGATGATGAAGATGAAGAAGAAGATAAAACTAAGCCTACTATTACAGGGCGTGGTTTTGATATAAAAGAAGCCCAAAAAGTTCCTTCCAGTGGCCAACTGACGTGTGTAGTGGATATTACTGCTTCTAATCGTTTGACACATTTGTATGTGACGATTGACTCGGAAGTTCTTACCGAAGACGAATTGGCCGGAGTAGGCTTGAAAAAGAGCTTTGATCTTGCTTATCCGGAAGAATTGCAAGAAGGATTAGGTAGTTTAGGATTCCCTGTTGCAGATCAGGTAATCGGACAGAAATCATTAGAATTCAATATTACAACTTTCGTTCCATTGCTTGCCGGTTTAGGTTCCGGTACGCACAAGTTCATAATCAAAGCAGTTGATCAAAACAACGTGGTAACAGAAGAAACGTTGACATTGATTACCGGCAACTAATAAAATATGAAAAAGCTATTTTTATATATCTTATTATGCGTTCTATGCTGTCTGACTTCTTGTAGTGAAGAAGAATTGAACGGCAATGGAATTTTAGCCTTATCGGTTAAGATGGGAGCAAGTGTTCCTTCTACTACCCGCACTCTGCCAACGCTTGATGAACTCAATAACGGCTGTGTCGTCAAACTTCGTAATAGCGATAGTAAACTAATCCGGGAGTACGAAGGAATCAGCACTGTACCTTCAAGTCTAGAATTAGTCACAGGCATGTATACAATAAGCGGGTCAGCCGGCATCAAAGTAGATGCGGCATATGATGCACCTTATTATAGTGGTTCTATGAACTTTGAGATTAAACGAAATCAAACGACCCCCATTACTCTTCCTCTCTATGTACAGAACACTGTGGTAACCACAGCTTATACAGAAGTAGCTGCTGCAAAGTTTAAAAGCAGTAAAGTAACCGTATCCATGTCAAGAGGAGCTTTGGAATTTGATAAAGAGCATCCGGAACTGACTGGTTATTTTATGCTTCCTACAGGAGAAACGGAATTGGACTGGAAAGTCGAAGCAGTGACAGTAGATGATATTTCCTACACTAAAGAAGGCACATTGAAAGATATAAAAATATCTACCAAATATACTCTGACTTTTGATTACGAAGAATTAGACCCACAAGATGGCGGTATGGCCATAACCTTGAATGTAGCCGAAGAGCCTATGTTAAAAGCATGGAATATAGGGATTAGCCGGCAACCTCGTATAGAACGATATGAAAATGGTGTTTTTCACTCCTTAAATGACCCTGTTAACTTTGCTCTTGACGATTCCGGAAAAGATGTAGACGTATTTGTTCTTACTACTTCGGAACTTAAAAGTTTAACACTAACATGCCCGGAATTTATTTCAAAGGTAGGCTTAAAATCAAGCTCTATTGATGTACTGACGATGGCGGATAATGTCAAAGAAACTATCAAAGATAAGGTTACTTTTGCAAATTACTATGACGAAGAGACTACCAACTCTATTGTTAAAATGACTTTTAAGGCTGCATTTTTTGCCGCTTTCGCAAAAAAAGAAGGAGAAGAAGACAAAGGGGGAGATTATCTGGTAGTTATAAAAGCAACCGATGCCAATGGTAAATATCGCACGGCAAATTTACGTATTTTAGTATCGAATGCTATTGTAACCACAGAATTGGTAAATGACTATGCCGTTTGGGCACATAGAGTTACAGTAGAAGCAAATGTCAACAAAACGGCCTATGACGCAGCGGAATCAAAAGATTTAGCTTTTGAATATAGAGTATTAGGCAGTGAAAATGAATGGGATAAAGCTGTTGCCACAATTGAAGAAAACAACCAAAGTAAAATGTCCGCACTTATCACAGGACTTACCCCTGGTACAACTTACGAATATCGAGCATGGTGCTCAGGTCAAAGCAGTGAATCGCCAACCTATACATTCACCACGGAACGAACAATCCAACTTAAGAACTCCAGCTTTGAGGATTGGTCGCAACCGGACAAGCCCCTACTCTTATACAAAAGTGGAGACGATATGTATTGGGATAGTGGTAACTGGGGGTCCACAACCCTTTCTGCTAACGATAATGTCACTACTTATGACGAGTCGTTGAGAGCACCGGGAACAACCGGCACACGTTCTATCAAGATGAAATCCGCCTTTGTCGGTTTAGGTTCTATCGGCAAATTTGCAGCTGGTAATGCCTTTGTGGGCAAATATATCAAAACTATCGGAACAAGCGGTGCGCAAATAGGTTTTGGGCGTCCACACGCTGCCCGCCCGGATAAATTAGTAGGATATGCCAAATACAATCCCGTTGCCATAAATTATTCCGATTTAGATTATGTAAAAAAAGGCGATATGGACAACGGATATGTTTATGTAGCTATTGGTGACTGGCCGGAAGACGGAACCGGTGACAATAATGTTCCATTTCTGGTAGACACTTCTGCTAAAAAGTTTTTCGACAAAACAGGGCCAAATGTCATTGCCTATGGAGAGATTATTTTCCCGGAAGCAACAGAGGGGGATGGTATGATACCTTTTGAAATAGAGTTAAAATACAAAGATACAAATCGTAAAGCCAAATATATCATTCTGGTAGCAACTTCCAGCCGATACGGTGATTACTTTACCGGTGGTACCGGTAGTACATTATGGTTAGACGACTTAGAATTGATTTATAATAATGATTAAACTAATAATAAAGTTTATATTTCTCATTAGCCTGCTATGTAGCATAATTCCGACAATAAATGCTCAGGGAATGAGAAATATAACGATGCATAAGTTTGTACCCAAAGGTCAATGGATCGTGGGCAGTTCAATCTCTTATTCACAGTCCGAACAGAAAGATTATAATTTTCTTGTAATAGAATCTGTGTCTGGAGATGGATACACTTTCAAAATCAGTCCATTATTATGTTATGCTTTTGCAGATAATATGGCTGCAGGCGGACGTTTCGGTTATAAACGTTCGCTGACCAAAATCAACCAGATGGATTTGGAAATAGGTGAAGACCTAAGTTTTAACTTGAACGATGTTTATTCTTTGAGCCACAGTTATTCCGGTATGGCTATGTTTAGAAATTATATCAGCCTGGGTAACAGCAGACGATTCGCTTTATTTGCAGAAACCCAGCTAACGTTTGAAGGCGGACAGTCTAAATTCATAAATGGTAAAGGAGATGATCTTACCGGTACATTCAGTAAAAAGTACAGTGTAGAGTTAGGAGTAGCTCCGGGATTAGTAGCTTTCATAAACAATTATACGGCAGTGGAAGTGAATATTGGTGTATTAGGTCTCAATTATGGGCATACCCGTCAGGTAACCGATCAGATACATATCGCTAATCAATCTTCCAGTTCCATCAATTTTAGAATCAATATATTCTCTATTGGAATGGGGATTGCTTTTTATTTATAAGAATACAGCCAATGAATACATATATCAGAATATTGTGTTGCACTTGCCTAGTCTGTCTTGCTTTTCCTTTATATGCTCAAACCGACACTTTAAGGATAGCAGATGACCATAAGATAACCAATGTATCAGATACAATCTCTGAAAAGAGATTTTTAGGAAGGTTCGACAGAGGAATTGTGAACCATTTGTTCGTGAAACGAAAAACATGGATGACTGGCTTAACCGTATCCTATGCCGGATACGACAGTGAAGATACTCAATTCTTATCACTATTGAAAGATTTTGATTGTAAAGCGAAGTTATTCACGATCAATCCTTTTGTTGGCTACTTCATTAAAGAAAACATTTGTATCGGTATTAAATTTGGATACCAAAACGTATACGCCAATTTAGGGAATATAAGTTTGGATATAGATGATGACTTAAGCTTCTCACTAAAAAACATGTCTTTTGACGAGCACTTGCTAAGTACCACCGTTTTCTATCGTTCATACGTAGGGCTGGACAGGGGAAAACGTTTTGGGCTTTTCAATGAAACCTCTCTCTCATTCAACACAGGCAGTTCACGTTACAAACGTGGTAGTGAAGAAAATTTTAAAGATACTCAAACACGTATTCGTGAAGTACACATCGGATTAAATCCGGGAGCTACAGTATTTATTATGGAGAATATCAGTGCAGAACTTTCATTCGGAGTGGCAGGATTCAAATATAGGGAAGAGAATCAAACCACCAATGGAGAAAGTTCCGGTTGGAGAAAATCAAGTGGCGCGAATTTCAAAATTAATATACTGAATATAAGCATAGGTATTGTTGCATATTTATAATTATGAAGAGAAGAATTCTAAATATCAGCCTCATATTGATTTGTTTCCTATCTTGTATGCAAATCAATATTTCCTGTATCAGCAATGATATTCCCTACCCGGTCATCTCACTTCAGATACTTACATTTGAAGTAGAAGGACAGGAAGGAAGTACAATTATCGATAAGGTAACTCGTACTGTCACTGTACCGTTAAAAGAGACTATCAATTTAAAAGAGGTAGTAGTCAAACAGTGTAAGGTGACCGAAGGGGTAGAAGCTCCATTGGACTCTGCAACAGTTATTGACTTATCTTCACCCAAGAAGTATACTATATCTTTATATCAAGACTATGAATGGACAATCCAAGCAAGTCAGACAATTGAAAGAAAATTGACAATCAAGAATCAGTTCGGTAAACCTAAAATCAATAGCAAGACACATGAAATCACTGCCGAAGTTGCTAAAACGGCCAGCCAAAAGAACGTATATATATCAGATATCAAATTAGGTCCGGCCGAAATCTCAACCCAGACTTTCTTAGATCCATCAGGAAACGAGATAGAGATTCCATTAAACACTGCCCTTGATTTTTCTTTTCCAAAGACCGTGATAGTACGCTACCATGACATTGAAGAGAAATGGACTATCTCCATATCTAGAAGTGATAAAAGTGTGGCAACCGGCGAAGCTGACGCATGGGTCAATGTGGCATGGCTTCATGGTAATGGTGAAGAAGGCGCCAACAATGGATTTGAATATAAACCTGCAGATTCTTCAGAATGGAAGGTCATAGCAGCCGAAAATGTAAACGACGATGACGGAGAATTAACTGCACGTCTTTCAGGATTGAAGTCTAACACAACCTATGTTTACCGTGCTTATTCGGGTAGTGACTACGGAGAAGAAGTATCTTTTACTACAAGTGAACCCGTTACACTGCCGGGCGGTTCTTTCGACGAATGGCATCAAGTAGATAAAGTTTGGAATCCTTGGGCTATAAACGGTACTCCTATTTGGGATACTGGAAATAAAGGCGCCACTACAATGGGAGATAGTAACACTCAACCGACTGATGACACTTGGAATGGTAAAGGAAAAGCGGCCAGGCTTGAATCCAAATTTATAGGTCTCGGCAGTATTGGCAAGTTTGCTGCCGGTAATTTATTCATTGGAGAATATATCAGAACTGAAGGAACGAATGGAGTACTTGATTTCGGGAAACCTTTTACAGCTCGGCCGACCAAACTAAAAGGACATTACAAATACTCTACAGCCCCAATATCTTATGTATCTTCCGGATATGAACATTTGAAAGAAAAGCCGGACACTTGTGCTATCTATATAGCACTGACAGATTGGAAAGAACCTTTAGAGATACGTACCAAACCCTCTGATTTATCTGTATTCAACAAGAATGATCCGGGTGTCATTGCCTATGCAGAATTTTATAGTGGCGAGACAGTCACAGAATATAAGTCATTCGAACTGACTTTGGACTATCGGGACACAAGTCGGGTTCCTACTTATTTAGTTCTCGTTTGCTCTGCCAGTAAATTTGGTGATTTCTTTGTAGGTGGACCTGGAGCTTTACTTTATGTAGACGATTTCAGTTTAGAATACGATTACTAAATAAACACACCGTGTATTCACTCATAATGCATGGTGTGTTCTATATTAACAAACCGCCGCAGCGTTATCACCACCACCTCGCTCGGCGCAAAAAAACGTACGTTCTTACGGGACGTACCGATACCATTAGTAATGATAATCGGCTAATTATTTGAGTTATACCTCAACCCGGTAAGGAAACCCTGCCCATAACGAGACGGAATGACAGGAGCATACAGTCCGAATAAAGTAACCTGTCCGCCATGCGTATGTCCGGCAAGCACAAGGTCGGTATTGGTAACAGGAACATCCTCGGCATAGTCGGGAGTATGCGAAAGCAATATAACGAAGTCATCGGGAGAGAGCGAAAGCGTAGGCGACTGCCCGTTCTGTCCAAGGTTGAAAGGATTGCGTACTCCGGCTATCACAATCCGCCCACCGTTTCGTTTCAGAGTATCGGCTTCATGCTCCAGTAAGTGAATACCTTGACGTTCCATTTCCTTCAGGATATCATCATAACAAGCCTCATAATCATTGTTTCCAAGAACGGCATAAGTCCCCAAAGGCGTTTTCACAGCTCCCAATGCCGCAATGACATCCGGAACATACTCACAACCTTCATGCAAATCACCGCCTATCAGCAGAGCATCGAGACGCAAATCATTCAGCAGGCGGGTTATATCCCTCAATCCTTTCTTCTTCAGCAAACTCCGGTAATGCAAATCGGAAACAAACCCCAACCTGCATCCGTCGAACGCGGCAGGTACATCACGGTGTGCAAACTCATACTTCCTGACACGCTTCACATTCTTATATCCGGATGCCGAAGACTTGGACATCCGAATGGAATACTCTTCAGGGAGAGGTGAGGTAAAACTCCGCGTAGACTGACACGAAGAAAAGAACAGCAATCCCAAAACAGAAAAAAACAACAGGCTCTTACACCCTCTATAACACAACACCTGACCCATAGACTTATCTTTATTGTTTGATACAATGAATAATTTTACCCGAACAGTAGTGCAAAGATAACAAATCCTTTAACTATCTTTGTGGTATAACTTTCTAAAAGAACAACATGAAAGCAATAACGACCAACTCGTTCTACGCATGGATACTCGCCGCCCGTCCCAAGACATTGACGGGAGCCGTCATTCCCGTACTGATAGGCTCTTCCCTGGCATTCGCCGATGGAAAATTCGACATCATACCGGCACTGCTATGCGTATTGTTCGCCTGCGGCATGCAGATTGCCGCCAACTTCATCAACGACCTTTACGATTATCTGAAAGGCAGCGACCGTGCAGACCGCCTCGGCCCCGAACGCGCCTGTGCACAAGGCTGGATTACCCCCATAGCCATGAAACGGGGAATAGCAGGAACGCTTATATTCTCCTGCCTCATGGGTTGCGCCCTGCTGCAACAATGTTGGGGACACTTACCCCACGGCGGCTGGGAACTGATACTGTTAGGACTGCTCTGCGTAATATTCGCATTCTTATATACCACCATCCTCTCCTATCAAGGATGGGGCGACCTACTCGTATTGGTTTTCTTCGGCTTCATCCCCGTAGGCGGAACTTACTACGTACAGGCCCATATCATTACGGCCGACGTATGGGTAGCCTCGCTCATCTGCGGCCTGGTAATAGACACCTTACTGGTCGTAAACAACTACCGCGACCGGGAACAGGACGCTCTCAGCGGCAAGCGCACACTGATTGTCCGCTTCGGCGAACCTTTCGGCTGTTACCTATATCTGGGATTAGGCATAGCAGCCGCCTTGCTCAGCCTATGGTTTGTTTACAACGATAAAATAGAACCGCTTGCTTTCATCTGGGCTCCCTGTGTCTACCTGTACCTGCACGTACTGACATGGCGTAAAATGGCAGCAATACGAAGCGGTAAAAAACTGAACAGCATATTAGGTGAGACCTCACGTAATATGCTGTTCTTTGGCCTGCTGCTGAGCCTTGCCTTTATTCAGTAACGATTATTTCTTTCCGTACATTCTTTCGTAGTATTTCTGATAATCGCCGCTGGTCACTTCTTCCACCCAGTCCTGATTATTCAGATACCATTCGATGGTCTTAACGATACCGACTTCAAATTTTGTTTCGGGATACCAGCCTAAGGCGTCCGTTATCTTGGTGGGGTCGATGGCATAACGCTGGTCGTGACCTAAACGGTCTTTCACGAACGTTATCAACTCTTCGTTTATCCAGCTGATATTAATCTGCCAGTCGGCGTCTTTCACTTGTTTTTTCAAGACTGCGCGATATTTAGGTTCTTCTTCCATCAGACGGCGGATAGTGGCGATAGTCAGTTTCACAATCTCCAGATTGGTCTTTTCGTTATGGCCGCCTACATTATAAACCTCACCCTCTACGCCTTTGCGCACAACGAGGTCGATGGCTTTGCAATGGTCTTCCACGTACAGCCAGTCGCGTACATTGCTGCCGTCACCGTATACCGGAAGTCTCTTACCTTCGAGAATATTCTTTATAATCAACGGAATCAGTTTTTCCGGGAAGTGATACGGGCCGTAGTTATTGGAACAGCGGGTAATGGTAATCGGCATTTTATAGGTATCATGATAGGCCATCACCACCATATCGGCACTGGTCTTAGACGCACTGTACGGGCTATGCGGACACAGCGGCGTATTCTCCGTGAAGAAACCTTCCGCTCCCAGCGAACCGTAAACTTCGTCCGTAGACACCTGGTGATAGCGCACTCCGTTACGCCAGGTAGGATAACCGGATTCGTCCTTTCCCGTTACCCACGCACGACGAGCGGCATCCAGCAGATTCTGAGTACCCAGAATATTAGTCATAAGGAAAAGCTGAGGATTCTCGATACTGCGGTCTACATGGCTTTCTGCTGCAAAGTTCACCACATAATCGAATTTATATTTCGCAAACAGTTCGTCGGCAAGAATGCGGTCGCAGATATCGCCTTTAACGAAAAAACAACGTTCATCATCAATATCTTTGGCAACAGTACCCAAATTTCCGGCGTAAGTCAAGGCGTCCAATATTACAACTCTTATATCATCGTGCTTCGCCAGAATATACTTTATATAATTAGCTCCGATAAATCCGGCAGCGCCGGTTACAAGATAAGTCTTCATAAATTAAAAATTGAGAATTAAAAATTAAGAAATAGAGAAGTCACATGCTTCTTGTCAGCGGTACGAGTCCGCAAGTTCCATCAAATACTTGCCATATTCCGTCTTACCCAGTTGTTCACCGAGGCGATGGAGCTGGTCTACATCTATCCATCCTTTGCGCCATGCTATCTCCTCGATACAGCTCACACGGAATCCCTGACGGTTCTGTATGGTAGCCACAAAGTTGCTTGCTTCCAGCAGGCTGTCACAGTTTCCGGTATCGTTACCGACACAAGAGCATCGCAACCGCTAAGAATTTCATCTGCAAGAGATGTCACTTTAGGAAAAGCAAATGTCTTAAGAGCCTTACATCCCTTAAACGACAGACTACCCAGCTCTGTAATATTCTG
>OGFY01001726.1_pt1 | contig 14984 bp, 9 predicted proteins | sample 1570951 | NCBI WGS metagenome assembly OGFY01 (sample SAMEA2581942, study PRJEB24529) | metagenome | biome: Human gut stool | place: China | collected 2011
CCGGCAACGAGAAGAGCGTGACCAAGATCGTCAACGGTCTGCTCCTGCTGGGCGCAGAGGTCATCTATGAGGGCATGTACGACGTCCACGTCTCCGGCCACGCCTGTCAGGAAGAGCAGAAGCTGATGCTCACCCTGACCAGACCCAAGTATTTCCTGCCCGTCCATGGCGAGTATAAGCAGCTGAAAAAGCACGCCATCACGGCGGCAAGCCTCGGCATCCCCACCAGCAACATCCTCATTGCCGAGAACGGCTCCAATATCATCCTCAGTCAGGACGAGATGAAGCTGGGCGAGCCGGTAACGGCGGGCGCTGTCATGGTGGACGGCCTCGGCGTGGGCGATGTGGGCAACGTCGTCCTGCGGGACCGCAAGCATCTGTCTGAGGACGGCCTCGTCATCATCGTGGCCACCGTGGACAGCAAGACCGGCAAAGTTCTGGCCGGCCCCGACCTCGTGAGCCGCGGCTTCGTCTATGTGCGGGAGAACGAGAGCCTGATGGACGGCGCCCAGAGCATCGTGGAGACGGCTCTTGACCGCTGCGTGGACGAGCACGTCCGCGACTGGAACAGCGTCAAGACCCGGGTGCGCGAGGCCCTGAGCAGCTATATCTACCGCCGCACCAAGCGCAGCCCCATGATCCTCCCCATCCTGATGGAGGTCTGAGTCTGCCCGCAGGAGGCATAACACTTCATGAAACAAAAACCAAGATGGACTCTTGAAATGCTGACCGCTGCGCTGGCGGTGCTCTGCGCCCTGCTGGTGCTGGTGCTTCTGGTGCAGCGCCCGGCCATCTGGCCAGTGCTGGTGGTGCTGGCGGTGCTGTGGTTCGCCCTGTTCGGAGTGTTCCGTTACCGGGTGCGCAGCTGGGTGGCCCGCTGGGTCTGCGGCGGCAGCTTCGAAAAATCGAAGACGCAGTTCAGCCTCGAGCCGCTGAGCCAGCCCGCCGCCCTCCTTTCGGGGGAGACGGTGCTGTGGTACAACACCGAGTTCCGCACCCGTCTGATGAAGGGCGAAGCCCTTCTGGTCCCCCGGGTGCAGAAAGTGCTGCCCGGCCTCGACCTGCAGGAGGCACGCAAGGTCAGCGGCCAGCTGCTCAATCTGGCCGACGGCGTGTGGAGCGCTCACAGCTCCACCGTCCCCGGCGAGGCCGAGAGCATGACCCTTCTTGTCCTGAATGAGGAAACGGCCCTCCGCAAAGTGGAGGCCGAATATAAGGCCAGCCGCCCGGGCTATCTGGTCTTCCTCGTGGACGGCTACGACGACGTGTTCAGCGATATGCTGGACAGCGAGCGCGCCCGCCTGCTGGAAGGCATCAACCGGGTGCTGGAAGATATGATCGGCCGCGGCACGGGCTTTCTGCGCCGGGTGGCCAGCGGCCGCTACATCGCTGTGGTGGAAGAGCGCCAGCTGGAGCAGTTCGCCAAGCGCGGCTACGACGTGCTGGACAAGATCCGAGCCCTCGACCCCAGCGTGAACCTCTCCATCTCCATCGGCGTCGGACGCGGGGCCAAGACCCTGCGGGAGGCTCAGGACATGGCCGTTCAGGCGCTGGATATGGCGCAGGGGCGCGGCGGCGACCAGGCCGCCGAGATGACCCCGGATGGCTTTACCTTCTACGGCGGTGTCAGCCACGGCGTGGAAAAGCGCAGCAAGGTGCGCAGCCGCATCGTGGCCGACCAGCTGGTCAAGCTCATCAAAGAGGCGGACCATGTGGTCATCATGGGTCACCGGATGAGCGACCTGGACGCCATCGGCTCTGCCGAGGGCGTGCTGCGCATCTGCAAGATCTGCGATGTGCCGGCAGTCATCGCCGTGCGCCGTGACGCCACCCTGGCGGGCAGCCTCATCAACGCCCTCATCGCGGCAGGGCAGGAGGACGACTTCATCGACCCCAAGGGCGCTCTGCCCATCATTTCCCAGAGAACGCTCTGTATCGTCGTGGATACATACCAGCTGGGTCTGGTGGAGAGCCGAGAGATACTGGAAAAATGCGGCAAGGTGGCCGTCATCGACCACCACCGCAAGGGCGTCGGCTTCATCGAGAAGGCCGACCTCGTCTGCCACGAGCCCTATGCATCCTCGGCCAGTGAGCTGGTCACGGAGTTCTTGCAGTATGTGGGCGACCGGGACGACAAGCCCAACCGCATCGAGGCCGAGGGACTGCTCTCCGGCATCATGCTGGACACCCGCGACTTCACCCTCCACACCGGCGTGCGCACCTTCGAGGCCGCCGCGGCCCTCCGCCGCTACGGCGCGGAGACGGAGCACGTGCGTCAGCTCTTTGACGTGAGCATGGTGGAGTACACCACCAAGGCCATGCTGGTATCGGAAGCCCAGATGTACCGGGGCTGCGCCATCACCGTCAGCGGCGAGGTGGCCCCCGAGGCCCGGGTGGCCATCGCCCAGGCGGCCAACGACCTGCTGACCATCCAGAACGTGGAGGCCAGCTTCGTGGCCGTGCAGGTGGGCGGCGGCGTCAACATCTCGGCCCGCAGCCTCGGCGCGGTGAATGTGCAGGTCATCATGGAGTCTCTGGGCGGCGGCGGTCATCAGACCATGGCAGCGGCCCAGCTCAAGCATATCACCCCGGAGGCGGCCCGCAGCCGCATCCAGACGGCCATCGACCAGTACCGGGAGGCCCAGAAAAAGAGCGGCCTCGAGTCGGGAGCCGAACAGAAGAAAAAGGATAAACAGTAATGAAACAGTACGATTATCTTATCGTTGGCGCTGGCCTGTACGGCGCGGTGTTTGCCCATGAGGCCAAGAAGGCCGGCAAGCGCTGCCTCGTCATCGACAAGCGCGCTCATATCGCAGGCAACATCTACACCGAAGAGGTGGAGGGCATCAACGTCCACCGCTACGGCGCCCACATCTTCCACACCAACAACAAGGCTGTGTGGCAGTACGTCAACCAGTTCGCGGAGTTCAACCGCTACACCAACAGCCCTGTCGCCAACTATCACGGCGAGATCTACAACCTGCCCTTCAACATGAACACCTTCAACAAGATGTGGGGCGTCGTGACCCCCGCCGAGGCGAAGGCGAAGATCGAGGCCCAGCGCGCCGAGGCCGGCATCACGGAGCCGAAGAACCTCGAGGAGCAGGCCATCAGCCTGGTCGGCACCGACATCTACGAAAAGCTCATCAAGGGCTACACCGGCAAGCAGTGGGGCCGCCCCTGCACCGAGCTGCCCGCTTTCATCATCAAGCGCCTGCCCGTCCGCTTTACCTACGACGACAACTACTTCAACGCCCTGTATCAGGGCATCCCCAGCGGCGGCTATACCGCCATGGTGGAGAAGATGCTGGACGGCGTGGAAGTGCGTCTGGACGTGGACTATCTGGCCGGGAAGGCAGAGCTGGACAAGCTGGCCGACAGGGTCGTCTACACCGGCCCGGTGGACGCCTACTTCGGCTACAAGCTGGGCGCGTTGCAGTACCGCAGCGTCCGCTTTGAGACCGAGACGCTGGACACCGACAACTATCAGGGCAACGCCGTCGTCAACTACACCGACGCCGAGACGCCCTACACCCGCATCATCGAGCACAAGCACTTTGAGTTCGGCACCCAGCCCAAGACCGTCATCAGCCGCGAGTACAGCGCCGAGTGGAAGCCCGGCGATGAACCCTACTACCCGGTGAACGACGAGAAGAACGGCGCACTCTACGCCGAGTACAAGAAGCTGGCCGACGCCGAGCCGGGGGTCATCTTCGGCGGACGTCTGGGCGAGTACAAGTACTACGACATGGATAAGGTCATCGAGGCGGCGCTGGACGTCGTAAGCAGGGAGCTGGCGTAAGAGGGGAAAACCTCTCAGTCTGCTTCGCAGACAGCTCCCCTACCGAGGGGAGCCTCTGGCGAAGAGGGAAAGCCTTCCGAAATGCCAAAGCCTCCCCTCGATAGGGGAGGTGGCACGCCGTTAGGCGTGACGGAGAGGTTTCGTTCCTGAGCGTTGACGTAACAGCCCGATTGCTGTATACTAACCATAGAAATCCACCGGTTTCCCGGTGAGAAGTGAGGGATACTATCATGAAAGTGATTCTGAAGCAGGACGTCAAGGGCATCGGCAAGAAGGACGAGATCCACGAGGTCTCCGACGGCTACGCCCGCAACTTTCTGTTCCCGCGCAAGCTGGCCGCTGTGGCCGACGCCAGCGCGGTGAATATCGCACGGGGCAAGGAGGCCGCTGCCGACTTCCACGAGGCTGAGAACGTGGCCGCCGCTCAGGCTGTGGCCGCGAAGCTCGAGGGCAAGACCGTGGTCATCAAGGCCAAGGGCGGTGCCTCCGGCCGTCTGCACGGCAAGGTCACCGGCAAGGAAGTCGCTGAGTCTCTGGCCCAGTTGGCCGGTTCTCCCATCGACAAGAAGAAGATCGAGCTGGAGACCAAGGACATCAAGGACGCGGGCGTCTTCAACGGCAAAGTCCGCCTCCATGTCGGTGTCGTGGCTTCCTTCAAGGTCCAGGTAGAAGTGGAGCAGGCCTGATTTGACCGCTATCTGCGCCCCCTCTCGGCAGGGGGCGCTTTTTGGCTTTACGGCATTTATATAAATAAAGCAGAAGGATAACGACCATGCCGAACGAACGACATTATAACGAACTCAACCTCGAGAGCGTGGGCATCAACCTGCCCTACAATATGCAGGCAGAGCAGAGCGTGCTGGGCGCGGTGCTGCTGAAACCCGAGACCCTGACCGACCTCGTCGAGATCATCCGGCCCGAGATGTTCTACACCCGGCAGAACGCTCAGATCTACTCCGAGATGCTCCGCCTCTTTACCAGCGACCAGACCATCGACTTCGTCACCCTGCTGGACGCCGTCATCTCGGACGGCGTGTTCCCCAGCGCCGACGAGGCGAAAGTCTACCTGACCGGCCTCGCCGAGACGGTCCCCAGCATCTCCAACGTCAAGGCGTATGCGCAGATCGTGCAGGAAAAGTATCTGGTGCGCCAGCTGATGGGTGTCGCAAAGGACATTTTGCAGGACGCGGGCGACGAGCCCGACGCCGACCTGCTGCTGGAAAACGCCGAGCAGCGCATCTATGAGATCCGCTCCGGCCGCGATTCCAGCGCCCTGACGCCCCTTTCTTCCAGCATGGTGGAGACTCTGACAAATCTGCAAAAGATCAGCGGCCCCGACGCCGACAAGTATAAGGGCATCCCCACCGGCTTCCGGCTGCTGGACACCGTCCTCACCGGCCTTGGCCGCGGCGACCTCATCATCCTCGCCGCCCGCCCCGGTATGGGCAAGACCAGTTTTGCGCTGAACATCGCTACCCGCGTGGCCATGCAGCAGAAGGTGCCGGTGGCCATCTTCAGCCTCGAAATGACGAAGGAGCAGCTGACCAACCGCATCCTCTCCGCTGAAGCGGGCATCGACAGTCAGGCGTTCCGCACCGGTGCGCTCCGGGCCGAGGACTGGGAGTATCTGGCCCTCGCCACCGAAAAACTGCACGACGCACCGATCTATATGGACGATACCTCGGGCATCACCATCACCGAGATGAAGGCGAAGATCCGCCGGGTCAATCAGGACCCCGCCCGCCCCAACGTGGGCCTCATCGTCATCGACTATCTGCAGCTGATGACCAGCGGCCAGCGCAGCGAGAACCGCGTGCAGGAGATCAGCTCCATCACCCGAAACCTCAAGATCATGGCCAAAGAGATGAACGTGCCCATCATCGCTCTGAGCCAGCTGTCCCGTGCGGTGGAAAAGCAGGGCAACAACTCCAGCCACCGCCCCCAGCTGTCTGACCTGCGCGACTCCGGCTCCATCGAGCAGGACGCCGACTGCGTCCTCTTCCTCTACCGCGACTCCTACTACGCCAGCCAGAACCCCGACGGCGCGGAGGTGGACGCCGACACCGCCGAGTGCATCGTGGCAAAGAACCGTCACGGCGAGACCAGCACGGTGCCGCTGGGCTGGGATGGCGCCCACACCCGCTTTATGGATGTGGACTTCAAACGCTGATGAACTACGAAGAGATCTTACAGACGGTGCGCGGCTTCTGCGCCCGGGAAAAGCTGCTGGACGGCAAAAAGCATCTCGCGCTGGCTGTTTCGGGCGGGGCCGACAGCATGGCCCTGCTCTGCCTCATCCGCCCGCTGGCCGAGGAAAAGGGCATCGCCCTCACGGTCTGCCACGTCAACCACGGCCTGCGGGGGGAGACGGCGGACCGGGACGAAGCCTTCGTCCGGGAGGTCTGCGCCCGGCTGGGCCTGCCGCTGCGGGTGTTCCATGCCGCTGAGCTGGAAGCCGAGGCAGGAAAGCCCCGGGCGGGGGAGGACTGGGCGCGCCGCCTGCGGTATGCCTGCTTTGAGCGGGTACTGGCCGACGGGATAGATGCCGTCGCAACTGCCCATACTGGGAGTGACCAGGCCGAGACGCTGCTGTTCCGGCTGGCCAGAGGCACCGGCCTCCACGGCGCGGCGGGCATCCGGCCCAGCCGCCCGGGCTATCTGCGGCCTCTGCTCTGCCTGACGAGGGCCGACACCGAGGCCGTCTGCCGCGCCTGCGGCGAACGCTGGGTCACCGACGAGACCAACGACGCCGACGACTACGCCCGCAACCGTCTGCGCCACGGCGCACTGCCCGCCCTCTGCGGGGTCAACAGCGCCGCCGAGCGCAATCTGGCCCGCTTCTGTGAGAAAGCCGCCAAGGCGGACGAATACTTCGCCCGGCAGGCGGATGCGCTGCTGGCTTCGGCCCGGGCAGCGGACGCAGAAAGCCTGCCCGGCGGGGCGGGATACGCCCTGCGCAGCGGCCAGCCCGTGTGGATGTCAGCGCCTTTGCGGCAGGCCGACCCGCTCATCCTCGACATGGCCCTCCACAGCCTTGTGGAGCCGGTGCGGGACGCGGAGGAAAAATATATCCGCCTGCTGGCCGACCTTGTGGAAAATGGCAGCGGCGCGGTGCAGCTCACCGACGCCGTCCGCTTCTGCGCCCGGGACGGCGTGCTCTGGCGGGAGGAAGCCGATCAAAACACCCGCCGGCAGGGCGAAAAAGCGGACTGCCTGAAATTTGAAGTATCCCTGCCGGAGGGCGGCGATTATCCGCTGCCCGGCGGCAGAAAGCTGCATATCCGGGTGGTTTCGGCCTGTTTTGAAGAAAAAACACAGGGTGTTCATAAAAAAGACTTAAAAAATCAGGCAGATTATGCTAAAATAAACTCGATATGTCCTGTTCTGCGGCTGCGCTGCCGTCAGCCCGGCGACCGCTTCCGTCCGGCCGGGCGGGGGGTAGACCGGGAGCTGCGCAAATGGATGAACGAGGCGGGCATCCCGCCCCGGGAACGGGACACGCTGCCGCTGCTGGCGGCAGGCAGACAGGTGCTGTGGGTCTGCGGAGAGGGCTTTGCCGATGGGCTGGCCCCCGGGCCGGACACCGGGCAGCTGCTGCAGGTGGAACTAGAAAATTTTGGAGGAATCGAATCATGAGCATGCATGACGATATTTTGAAGGTCCTCGTTTCGGAAGAGGAGCTGAAAGCGAAAGTGGCTGAGCTGGGCGCTCAGATCAGCAAAGACTATGAGGGCAGAAACCTCGTCCTCGTCTCCATCCTCAAGGGCTCGGTGGTCTTTATGGCCGACCTGATGCGCGCTGTGAGCATCCCGTGCAGCATCGACTTCATGGTGGTGTCCAGCTACGGCGGCGGCAACACCACCAGCACCGGCCTCGTCAAGATCATCAAGGACCTGGACGGCGACCTCTCCGGCAAGGACGTGCTCATCGTGGAGGACATCCTCGACACCGGCATCACCCTGTCGAACCTCGTGCCGATGCTCAAGATGCGCAACCCGAACTCGGTGAAGATCTGCACCATCCTCGACAAGCCCAGCCGCCGCAAGGCCGACATCGCCCCGGACTACGAGGGCTTCGCGGTGCCGGACGAGTTCGTGGTGGGCTACGGCCTCGACTACGACGAGAAGTACCGCAACCTGCCCTACATCGGCGTACTCAAACCCAGCGTCTACGAAAAGTAAGAAATAAAACCAGAACTGGAGTTGATCCTTTTGCAACCTAAGAGACCTCGTATCAATCCGCTCATCCTCGCACTGGCGCTGGCCGCCGTGCTGATGGTCTGGTCGGTGATGGGCAGCGGGTCGGGCAGCACCAGCGGCTCGACCATGAGCTACTCCACCGTCGTCCATTACTTTGAGCACAATCAGGTCACGTCCTTCACGCTGGACCGCAACACCAGCGTCATCACCCTGAACCTGAAGGAAGGCGACCTGCCCCTGCCGGACGTCTCCTCCACCCAGAGCACGGTGCAGTCTACCGGCGGTCTGCTGAGCGGGATGTTCTCCTCCTCGTCGGAGTCCACCGGCGCAGTGCAGGAGGACGACGGCACTGTCACCGTCCGCTATAAACTGCCCTACGCCTACGTTTTCATCGAGAACGTGGACAAGTATATCGAGTCCTACGACGCGGCGAACCCCGACGCGCCCATGACCTACGACTACACTTCTCTCAAGGAGACCATCCCCTGGATGGAGATCATCTTCTATCTGGGGATGCTGGGCTGCACCGGCTTTTTGCTGTTCTCGATGATGCGGGGCGGCGTCGGCGGTGGCGGCGGCATCATGAATGTCGGCAAAGCCAAGGTCAAGGACGAGCACGAGAACAAGAAGACCGCCACCTTTGCCGATGTGGCCGGTGAAGACGAAGAGAAGGAAGAGCTGAAAGAGGTCGTGGAGTTCCTCAAGAGCCCCGACAAGTTCAACTCTCTGGGCGCACGCATCCCTCACGGCGTGCTGCTCGTCGGCCCTCCGGGTACCGGCAAGACCCTGCTGGCCCGCGCCTGCGCCGGTGAGGCCGGCGTGCCGTTCTACTCCATCTCCGGCTCTGACTTCGTCGAGATGTACGTCGGCGTCGGCGCATCCCGTGTGCGTGACCTCTTCGACAAGGCAAAGAAGACCATGCCCTGTATCATCTTCATTGATGAGATCGATGCTGTGGGCCGTCAGCGCGGTGCCGGTCTCGGCGGCGGTCACGACGAGCGCGAGCAGACCCTGAACCAGCTGCTGGTCGAGATGGACGGCTTCGAGGCCAACGACGGCGTCATCGTCATGGCGGCCACCAACCGTGCCGACATCCTCGATAAGGCTCTGCTCCGCCCGGGCCGCTTCGACCGTCAGGTCTACGTCGGCCTGCCCGACGTCAAGGGCCGCGAGGAGATCCTGAAAGTCCACACCAAGAACAAGCCCCTCGCCCCGGATGTCTCCCTCAAGGTCATCGCACAGCGCACCGCAGGCTTTGCGGGCGCTGACCTCGAGAACCTCGTCAACGAGGCCGCTCTGCTGGCTGCCCGCCGCAGCCGCAAGGCCATCACGATGGAGGACATCGAAGAGGCTTCCATGAAGGTGATGGCCGGCCCCGAGAAGAAGAGCCGGGTCGTCACCCCCGAAGAGAAAAAGCTCACCGCCTACCACGAGGCGGGCCACGCTGTGGCGGGCTTCTACTGCAAGCACCACCCCCGTGTGCATGAGATCACCATCATCCCCCGCGGTCAGGCCGGCGGCTACACCATGTATCTGCCCGAGAAAGACCGCAGCTACGTCACCAAGGGCGAGATGTTCGAGGACATCGTGTCCAGTCTGGGCGGCCGCGTAGCCGAGCAGCTTATCCTGGACGACATCTCCACCGGTGCGTCCAACGACCTGCAGCAGGCGACGAACATCGCCCGCCAGATGATCACCAAGTACGGCTTCTCCGAGCGCCTTGGCCCTGTGGTCTACGGCACCTCTCAGGAAGAGACCTTCCTGGGCCGCGACCTCGGTCAGGGCAAGGGCTACAGCGAGACCACCGCTGCTGAGATCGACAGCGAGATGCGGGACATCATCGACGAGGCCTACGAGACCTGCCGCCGCACCCTGACGGAGCATATCGACCAGCTCCATGCGCTGGCACAGGCCCTGATGGAGCGCGAGAAGCTGAACGAGAAGGAGTTCAACGCCGTGATGGCAGGCGAGACCCTGCCCCAGCGTGAGGACCCCGACGCAAAGCCCGCCGAGGCTCAGCCCGCTGTCCAGCCTGTGGAACAGGCCGAGACCGCAGAGGCTGCGGAACCTGCCGAACCTGCTGAGGCAGTGGATGCCGCCCCGCAGGAAGCCCCGGCCCCCGAAACGCCGGATGAAGGCGAAGCCAACCAGTAAACCAAGAGAAAGGGGAGAGTGTTGTGGAGGAAAATTTTGAACCGGTCGCGCGGACACGGGCCAACTATTACACCCCGGGCAGCCCGGTGCAGTTCGTCTGCGTGGAGCTGCTCAAGGGCGAAGTCAGCGGCGAACACGCGGTCTGTCTGACCTTTAAGAACATTTCCCGCGTGACCCTGACGGCACTGGAGATCCACTTCAAGTGCAAGGGCGTGGACGGCGTCATCCTCTGTGAGGACGAGTTCGAGTACCGTGACCTTACCGCAAAGCCCGGCGAGAGCTTCGGCATGGACGATGCCGTCTTTGTCACCCAGAAGGCCATCACCAGCGTGGACGTCACCCTGCGCAATGTCTACAGCGGCAGGAAGGTCGTCCACCTCGAGAGCATCAAGCGGGTGCGCCTGCCGGCCCCCCGCCGCCTGAGCGTCGAGATGCAGAAGGCCCTCGAAGCCCGGATGAACCGCACCGGCATGAAGTTCATGCCCCAGGTCTTCGAGAACGGCTGGTACTGCGCCTGCGGTGCCTTCCACCCGAAGGAAGAGGACACCGTCTACTGCTCCGAGTGCGGCAGTGACCGTATCCTTTTGCAGAACGCGCTGAATACCCTGCTGCAGCCGGAAGCCCCGGTGCGCCAGCCCGAGCCGCAGTCTGCGGCCCAGCCGGTACGCCCCGCTGCGCCTGCGGAGGAGCCCACCCGCATCGTGGGTGCAGCGCAGGAGGAAGCCACCCGTATCATCCCGCCCCGGGCGGCGGAGCCTGCGCCCGGCTATGCGCCTGCCGCTGAGATGGACGCGACCCGCGTGGTGTCCCGCGCCCCGGAGCAGGAGGCGACCCGCGTTCTGCCCCGCCAGCCGGAGCCGGTGCGCCCGGCCAAGTCCTTTGCGCCGGACGAAGAGATGGAGAAGTACGGCACCCGTGTGGTACCCTCGACTCCCGCCGCCGCGCCGTCCCGCCTGCAGGCAAAGCCGCTGGACGAGGAGGACGACTGCGAAGAGGAAGACCCCCGTGACAGCATCGCTGAGACGCTCATCCGCTGGGTGCCGCCCATCACCGCCATCGTGTGTGCGGGCATCGCCCTGTGCGGCTTCGTGTATTCTCAGTTCATGATGTAAAATAGGATGTACGGCGGAGGAGGCAGAGGCTTCCTCCGCTGTTTTGCTTGCGAAAAGGCTCTCCCTTTGGGAGAGCTGGCGCGGAGCGCCTGAGAGGGCAAGGATGTTTGCCGGGAGGCTTAGGCGCAGCGACAGCATCGCTTTGACCGAGGGGCTGCTTATCGCAGTGCTGGTGACTCTGCCCTGACTGGCTTGCCCTCTCCGTCACCTGCGGTGACACTGCCCGGGTTGCGGCACCCAGCATCCGCTGCGCTTTGCTTGCATCTTGCTGGCCGCTGCCCCAACAGCGACTCCCTGCTTCCGCCACTGGCGGTGGTCGTCGCCGTTGCTCCCAAAGGGAGAGGCTTTAGTGGGAAGCTGAAAACTAGGAGAATGATTATGTCAGAAGAATATCTGCAGGCCGCGTTCGAGATCAAAGCGGCCTGCGACGACATCAGCCGGAAGCTGCTGCGCTGGCACTGGGAGGAAAAGCCCGGCGCTCACAGCGTGGACGCCCTGCTGAAGCATCTGGCCCAGCGCCAGAAGGAGAGCCCCGACTACTACGAGCGCCTGCCGGAGCTGAATGGCCGCACCGGCTGGCAGCAGCTGGATACCACCCTCTGTATGCGCATCCTGCTGGACCCGGAAAAGGACGCCGCCCGGCCCCTCGACCTGCTGGGCAATACGCCCCACCCGGCAGCAGCCCGCCGCGCCTGCAACGCGGTGCGGATGGCCCGCAACGAGGCCGCCCACGCCTCCGACAGGACCGCAGCCGCACAGGCGGCGATCCGGTTCAACGAGGCCGTGGAGGAGCTGGAAGCGGGCTATGAGGGAACGGCCCTGACCACCGGCGACCTCGAAAAGTATTACCGGATGGCGGAGGACTTTCTGTCCCGCTGCGGCGCGTCGGAGACCATCGAGCCTCAGAAGAAGGCTGAGGACGAAGCGCCCCGCCGTCAGAAGTCCCAGAAAAGCGGCAGCACATCCCGCAAGCGCCAGAGCGGCGGAAGCCGCACGACCTCGAAGGGGACATCCAGCCGCAGCCGGAATACCTCTGGCCGGAACAGCCGCAGCCGCCAGAATATGCAGACCACGGCCCGCCGCAAGAAGCGTCAGCGCACCCAGAGCCGCGCTCTCACCGTGGTGCTGCTGGCCGTCGTCCTGCTGGGCCTGCTGGTCCGGGCCTGGACGATGGGGCTGATGAAGTGATACGCTCTACTGAGGTAGATTATGTGATGAAGTGACCAAAAAATAACGTACTATAATTATAAAACGTCACTTTATCAACTTGAGAAAGTGACCCTGATTGATAAAGTGACCCACTTTATCAGCAAGCCTCAGTTTATCACCTTGATAAAGTGGGATTTTGAACGATGCTGCGTGAGGAAAATGTCACTTTATCAGATAACGCGCGGGTCTCAGAGAAAGTTCTCTGTAGTCCGACCTCTCCGGCAGCGCTGACGCGGCCAAAACTGCATACAATAGCCCTATAACCGTTTATATGGGAAAGGAAACAGGCAATGGAGCTGAATTTTTATACCCTCTGCGTCCTCTATCTGGTCTACTCGTTCCTCGGCTGGGTAGCCGAGACGGTGGTGGCGACCATCAAGGGCCGCGCCTTCGTCAACCGCGGCGTGGCGTCCGGCCCGTTCTGCTTCGTCTACGGCACGGCGGCTGTGCTGATGGCGGTGGGCTTTGCCGACCTGCGCTCGACGCCGGTGGCCCTCTTCCTCGGCTGTGCGGCCAACGCCACCGTGGTGGAGTGGGTGACGGCCAAGCTGCTCGAGAGGATGCACCGCCGCCGCTGGTGGGACTACTCGGATAAAAAGTTCAATCTGGACGGCTACGTCTGCCTGCAGTACTCGGTGCTCTGGGGCCTGCTGGGCATGGCAAGCGTGCTGTGGGGCAACGTCCTGCTGCTGCGGCTCTGCGCCATCCTTCCGGGCTGGCTGCTGCATATCGGCGTCTGGGCGGCGATGACGCTGGCCGTCCTCGACCAGCTGGGCGCAGCGCTGGCCGTCAACCGGTACGCCGCCAGCCATCCGAGGCTGGAACAGCTCAACCTCGAGCTGGAAAAGCACTCGGACAAGCTGCGCCAGCGGCTCATCGCCCATGTGGAAAAGCGTATCCAGCGGGCTTACCCGACCATCGTCCAGCCCGAGCCGACTGCTCGGAAAGAAAAGGCCCTGAGCTTCGGCGACCTCGTCTGGCTCTTTGTCATCGGGGCTTTCCTCGGCGACGTGGTGGAGACGCTGTTCTGCCGGGTGACGGCGGGCGTCTGGATGAGCCGCTCGAGCCTCGTGTGGGGACCCTTCAGCGTGGTGTGGGGTCTGGCGCTGGTCATGGCGGCGGTCCTGCTGCGGGGCAGCGAGGAGCGGAGCGACCGCTCCATCTTCCTGTTCGGCTTCGTGATGGGCGGCGCATATGAGTATATCTGCAGCGCCGTGGGTGAGCTGCTGTTCGGCGTCATCTTCTGGGACTACAGCGGCTTCAAGTTCAATCTGGGAGGCCGTGTCAACCTGCTCTACTGCTTCTTCTGGGGCATCGCGGCGGTGGTCTGGATCCGGTATGGCTACCCCCTCGTCGCAAAGCTGATGGCAAACCTGAAAAAGCACATCCTGCCCTGGATGACCGTGGTGCTGACGGTGTTCATGGCCGTGAACATGGGGCTTTCGGCACTGGCGCTGGCCCGGTACGACGCCCGCACCAGCGGCATCGCCCCGGCGAACCGGCTGGACGTCTTTCTCGATGAGCACTTTGACAACGCCCGGATGGAGCGGGTGTATCCCAACGCCAAAAAAACCGGCTGACCCGGCAGCCATAAACGCAAAAAAGCACTGCACCCGCCCGCTTTTGGGGAGTGCAGTGCTTTTGGTTTGTTCAGCCCTTACTGAGCGGCAAAGACCTTTACCTCGTCCTTGTCCATGAAGGCAGCACCGGCAAAGCCTGCGGCTTCCAGCTGGCCCAGCTGCTTGCCGAGCTTCTTGCCCTGAGGCAGGACGGTGACGTTGTAGGTATCGCGCAGGGCAGCGGCCTTGCTCAGGACGGCGGTGAAGTCGGCGTCCTTGCCGTAGAGCAGTGCGATCTTCTGCTTTGCGCCGGGGATCTGATAGCCCTGCTCGAGCAGGATGCCGCAGACGCGCTCAAAGCCGATGGAGAAGCCGACTGCCGGCACCTGAGTGCCGAGGAACTTGCCCACCATGTTGTCATAGCGGCCGCCGCCGGCGACTGCGCCGCTGAACTGCGGGCAGGTGATCTCAAACACCATGCCGGTGTAGTAGCCCTGACCGCGCACGAGGCTGGGGCAGTAGGCCACCTGATAGCGGCCGGCGGCCATGGCGTTGGCGGTAGCGAGGACGTACTTGAGGTCGTCGGCGATGGCGGGGTCTGCGCAGCGGGCGGCCACAGCGTCCAGCGTCACCTCGCCGGCGGCGATGAAGTCGGCCAGTGCGTTGACCGCGCTCTCGGGCAGCTGCTTCTCGAGAAGCTCGGCCTTCACGCCGTCGGCACCGATCTTATCCATCTTGTCGAAGGTGATGCAGACGGAATCCAGCGTGTCAGCAGCAAAGCCCATGCTCTCCAGCATCCCGCGGAGGATGCGGCGGTCGTTGATGTTGACGGTGAAGCCGTCGAAGCCGATGCCCAGCAGGGCGCGGGTGGTCACGTCGATGAGCTCGACCTCAGCGTTGGGGCTCTCGTCGCCCAGAATGTCGATGTCGCACTGGACGAACTCGCGCA
>OGFY01001728.1_pt1 | contig 14974 bp, 13 predicted proteins | sample 1570951 | NCBI WGS metagenome assembly OGFY01 (sample SAMEA2581942, study PRJEB24529) | metagenome | biome: Human gut stool | place: China | collected 2011
TTAAAATATAGTTTTGTAAAGTTTTGATTATTGTCTGCTCTACAATTTTCTCCCTTTATTTCTACTTATATTTAATTCTTATTTTTCTAAATTTTATCATTTTGAATTAACTCTGATAATTTCTAAGAATTACCAATTTGCAAATTTATACGCATATTATTATATCATATTACAAAAGTTGTTGTCAATGCTTTTAAGCTTATTTTCTAACTTTTTATTTTATTATTTTGCTTTATTTATATTTACATAATATATTGACTTTGCTTAATTTTTATATTATAATTATTTTATGCACATTGAAATGCTAATATAAGAAATTTGGAGGATTTTTATGTAATTTTTAGTTTCTACTCACCTTAAAAGTATTTTAATTTTAAATTTGGAGGGAAAAATATGTTTGACTACACTTATAACTTTGAGTTAAGTAAAGAAAATCTAGCATCCTTAGAAATCGCAGTAAATCCAGATAATTATTGTTCTCCGCTTCTCAAAACTAGTATTGCAGAAACTCAAAAGCAGCTAACAGAAGATTCGAACTTTAAAAATAAGTTCTATAGTCTCTGCTTCTGCTCTATTATTTCACAAATGTGGAGTGCAAAGGCAACCAAATTTGTAGGAAAAAGTAATTTGATTTACAATCCTACACTAAATTGCTATGAATTTGCCGTCACTCATAAAATTATTGGTGAAACTCTTTCTATTACAAAAAGTAATATGTTTGGTATGTTAAGTTCCAAACGGAAATGTGTTGGATTTCTGTATATCAAAATAAGTGTTATTGTCACTGACAATATCGTAATTCTAAAATCCAGGCATTATAAGTCCATTGCACAGCAACATCCTGTTTCATTCAAGGTTTGCCCTGATTATGAATATAGTTTAACTCCTTTTATTGTAAAAGATGGGAACATGTCTATGTGTGAGTCTTTTGAAAAAAAGCTTGCAAATGCTTTTTACAAAACACTTTCGCAAATTGCTGATTCTTTTGCAAACATCGAAATTTTTAACGGAGATGTTTTAGATTGTTTAAATTTTCAAAATCCCAACAATTCTTATTCTTCTAAAGATTGTCAAGTAATTGAAGCAGTCTACTATATGGCTTGTAAGTTTTTCCCATTGTTTGCTTCTGTTGATTCTCAACAGCAAATTGAAATGTTAAAAACTGCAAGTGAAGAAACTCAATTTGAAGTAACAAATGCTAGAAAATATAAAGCAAATTTTCAAGTATCTGTTTTTGCAAAAAATCTATACTTTGAAATTATGAAAAAACATTTAGATACTGTTGCAATTTTTAGCAAATTTTCGAAAACTCTGACTATGCAAAAGTGGAATACTTCTCCTTCTTGTCTTCTGTATACAGAGAAAGATTTTGAAGAATTCGATTATTCTAATTGCAATCCTGAAGAACTTATTTGGGTAAGATATGATAGTTCTAATTATAATGTCCAGGAACTCTATTCCAAACTAGTCCCAACAATTAGTGTAGTAAACGCTTTAAAAATCAACTGCTTTATTGATGAAATCAATTTAGCAGATTCTCAAATTTCCTAAAGCCAAATGCAGGTGGTTAATACCCCCTGCATTTCTTTTTTTTTCAAAAAGTACTTGCACAAATATTTAATATATTATAATATAATACAGAAATTGAAATATAAAAAATATATTATGAAAGGAGTTTATTATTAAGCGCCAGAACACTATTGTGTTGACGAGGTCTAGAGCTAATCGAATTTTCGGCGGATACTCTAGTGGCTTAACTTAAGTCAAAGCATTATAACAAAAAACAATATAATATTGTAACAGAAATTAATGCATAAGTATATTTCAATTCCGCATATAAGGGATTTTATATCAAAAATCCTATTCAATTATTTTTAAGGAGGATTCACAAATGTGTGGAATTATTGGATATATAGGACATCAAAAAGCTAGTCCTATCTTAATTAATGGTCTTTTAAGACTTGAATACAGAGGTTATGACTCTGCTGGAATATCAACTATAGAAAAAAATGGTCTTTCAGTTATGAAAGATAAAGGAAGAGTTAAAAATTTATATAATTTAGATGGAATTGATTCTCTTGAAGGAACAATTGGAATTGCTCATACTAGATGGGCAACACATGGAAAACCTTCAAAAGAAAATGCCCATCCTCATTTAGATAATAGTAATACTTTTGCTGTTGTTCATAATGGAATTATTGAAAATTATAATGATTTAAAAAAATTATTATTAGATAATGGTTATACATTTCATTCTCAAACAGATACAGAAATTATACCAAATCTTATACATTATTATTATTCAAAAGATAAACATAATGATGATAAAAAAGTCTTACGTGCTGTTCAAAATGCTTGTAAATCATTTAAAGGAAGTTATGCACTTCAAGTCATCTCTAAATATATGCCAGATAATATGATTGTTGTTAGAAAAGATAGCCCTCTTGTTATAGGAAAAGGTAATGGAGAAAACTATATTTCTTCTGATATTCCTGCAATTCTATCCTTTACAAAAGATTTTTATCTTTTAAATGATAATGAATTTGCTCTTATCACTAAAGATATGATTAATTTTTATGATATGAATTTAACTCCTCACAATAAGGAAGTTAAAAATATAGAATGGGATGCTTCTGCAGCCGAAAAAGACGGATACGAAGACTATATGTTAAAAGAAATTTTCGAACAGCCAACCGCCATTCGTGAAACAATAGGTTCAAGATTAAAACTAGGAGAAAATTGCAGTTTTGATGATATAGAAATTTCTAAAGAGTATTTAAAATCTATAAATAAAATATTTATAGTAGCCTGTGGTACTGCTATGCATGCAGGTTTAATGGGAAAATCAATAATAGAAAAACTATGCAGAATTCCAGTTGAAGTAGATATAGCATCAGAATTTAGATATAGAAATCCAATAATTGATGAAAAAACGTTATGTATTTTTGTGAGTCAATCTGGTGAAACAGCTGACACACTTGCAGCATTAAGATTATCGAAATCACATGGTGCAAGAACTCTTGCAATTTCAAATGTAATCGGAAGTACAATAACTAGAGAAGCAGACTACACAATTTATACGCATGCAGGCCCTGAAATAGCAGTTGCATCAACAAAAGCATACACTTCACAAGTTTGTTTAATTGCAATGCTTGGAATATACTTTGCCGAATTGTTAGGCTCTTACTCAAAAGATGAATTAGAAAAATTAAAGGCTGATATTCTAGACTTGCCTTCAAAAATAGAAGCTGTTCTAGATAACTGCGAAGAAATAAAAACATTTGCAAGCAAGGTGTACACACAAAAAGATATGTTCTTTTTAGGCAGAGGCACTGACTATAATGTAGCATTAGAAGGTTCTTTGAAATTAAAAGAAATTTCTTATATACACTCAGAAGCCTATGCAGCAGGTGAATTAAAACACGGACCAATTGCCTTAATAGAAAACGGTGTAACAGTAATCGGAATAATTACAAATAAAGAATTAGTAGAAAAAACAATCAGCAACATGCAAGAAGTAATAACAAGAGGTGCAAAAACATTGATAGTAACAAACCAAATATTGCCAAACAATAACTTTGGTTATGTAATAAATATACCTGAAACAAATGAGTTAATCTCACCAATACTTTCAGTAATACCATTGCAATTATTATCTTACTATATTTCTAAAAACAAAGTGTTAGACGTAGATAAGCCAAGAAACTTAGCAAAGTCAGTAACAGTTGACTAATTCTAAAAATTAGGTGAAGTAAACCTCCACCTAATTTTTTAATTTAAATATGCATTTTATCCTTTTAAATATTCTTTTGAAGATGTTGTGTTTAGGTTCCTGCAAAAATTTTTCTTCACAGTTAATTATTTCACTTTCTTTCATATTTCTATTCTTATATTTAAATAAATTTTTCTGCTCTTTTATTAATTTTTCTCTTTCATAATTTTGTTTTGCAACAATCTTACTTTTTTGCTCTTCTGTAGCCCAATAATCTCTAAATAATAATCCAATTATAATTTTTGCTTGTTTTGATACATTCTGTTCATCTAGAGTCTTTAATGGATTATATTTAAAATGATAATCTCTATCTTGCATCTTTTTATATAGCTCTATTTTTTCTCTTGGAATTTTCTCATAATCAAATATAGGTATATATTTTAAAATTTCTGATACTTCTTTATATGCAATAGCATATTCTTCATTTTCCATATTTTGCTCCTTCTATTTTAATTTTTCTTCTGTTTGGCTTTTTCCCAAAATGTCACGTTCTATTCTATTTTCAGTTTTATCTACATCCTTAACATCTTCCATTTCTGGTACCACTTGACGTACTAAAGATTCAACAGATTGAATGTTTCCTTTACTAACTTCTTCAATGTTTTGTTGCAAAGTTTTTTCCAATAATTCTATGCTTTTTTGCATTCTTGTTCCATCAAAATTAGTCTTACAATTTTGCTGTAATTTTGCCATAATCTCCAATGGGTATTCTACTCCTTCATATATATCTCCAGATAATATGTCTGCAATAGTTCCAATCCCTTCAACAATAAAATTTTCTGGATGTTCAAAAATATCTATCATTGCATCAAGTTTTGCTTCTTTTATATAATCAGCAACTTTAACTGCACGTAAATAATCCTCTTTAGTCCAACTATCAAATGTCTTTTTGCTTTCTTCTAAATAACATTCATCTTGTCCAACGCAGATATCACACACAGTATAATCTGGTACTGGTTCAAATTTTTTTTCTTTTATTGTGCTTTCTTTTAAAGACTGCATTACTGCCATAGTTAACCCTGCTGTAGAATACAATTCAGTATCATTATTGTCACATAATGCCACATCGATATCTTCTAATTGCTTTTCGGATAATTTAATTCTAATATCTTCTGGTATAAATACTTTGGATCCATCATATTCATTTTCAAGCAATTCAACATCTGAAGCAACATAAATGCATTTTCCCAGTACTCCCTTTGAAAATAGATTATTTTTCATCAATGATTTATACACTAGAAACGATGCATAAGCAAGAGCCTTTTGATAGTTTTTCACATGCATATTACTTTCAAATTCATTTGTACCAATATCTCCATCAGCTCTACTAGCTTCTTTTCTGGTATGTCTAAAATTATTATTCTTTTCAAAACTAAATTCTGGATTTGTTAATAATTCAAATATACATCTCCCTGTTCTTCCATTTCCATCTGTAAACAAATGCAACTCATTTACCAAATAGTGTAATAACGTTGCCCTATTTCTGTTTCCTTTAATATTTTTTAGAGATTCCGCTATTTTTTCGAAGCATCTATTTTGAATATCATTTTTAGGCGATATTAATGCTCCCACAACCATATACCCATTATAAACATCATTTTCTTCATTTGGTATATTTCTAACTTTACTATTTATATATGTCAACAATTTCTTTACATCTTTGCCTGTTAATGTTGCCAAAAATTCATCTGTTTTTTGTTCATCTTTCAGTATTTCTAAAATCTCTTTTTCTGTATAATTTATCATATAATAATATATATTAACCTATGTAATTGATTAATTCCTTTCCTTATTATAATAATATTATATATTACAAATATTAATTCAGTCAACGCAAAATTGACATAAAGTGGAATTTATGGTATATTATACATATAAGTAATTTCACATTCCAACTGGGCTATAACTCGGTTGTACAAGAGAAAGGAGAGCCTCTATGATTGAGGCAATTGTCGCTTATTTGGTAGTAAAAAAATTAATCATCAGCTTCTTTGAAGCTGTTATGCTTAATACTGCAGCATTCGAGCTTCTGTTTGGAGCTGCAGTTGTACTGGGCATACTTCTTATGATAGCATCGCCCAGCAAGGTTCTCGGAACGGTGATTCTTGTAGGAGGCGTTTCCTTCTACGTAATCGCCACCATGATGCTCCCCTATGCCAGCGTCATTGCTAGCTGGGCAGGCATCTTGGTCGCCATCTTGGCAGTGGTATGGGTGAAGCTTTTCACATACCGACGGTTGCACTGTCACGGTGCACACTGTCCGCAAGGTTGGCACCTAGTCTTGACTTACATCTTGTAAGCTAGCTCTTGTAGAATACAGCTTTTAACCATTACTATGGTAAAGGCTGTATTTTCTTATGTCATTTATATAAATATTGCAAGCACAGTGAGCAACACAGCCCCTGGTATTCCTAATATTCCTACAACCAGTGCAGTAACAACATTTATTCCTATATGTAATCCACACACTGTTCCTACTATGTTGATAACATATAACAATACAGCCCCCAAAAACGAATTTATTATCAATTTAGTAATTATTTTTATTGGAATTATAAATATTTTTCCTACTATAAGTATTCCAATTATACACGCCACATACACCAATAACATTTTAACGTCCATGCTTTCCCCCATTTCAATGTTATCACATTCTATGTTTGTGCATGGACAAATATGATACTTTATAATGTCATTTATTTTAATAATACCCAACAATGTATTTAAATACGCACTACTCTATGCTTCATATTTTATTTTTTCTATATTGCTTAATTCTATGTTACTCTCTTTTGCCTTCTTTATTAAAAAATCCAGTCTTGCTTGATTCGCTTTTATTTGATATAAAAAATAATCAATTTGATCTTGCTCTGCATATTCATAATTCTTTATATTTAAATTTAGTTCCATCTTAGTTTTCAATATATTTACTATCAAATCTCTGTTTTTATCTTCCTGTTTTCCCCACATTGCATTATCCCCCAATCTATTACTATTATATTAATTTTTTTCCAATTTATTCTTGTTCATCTAATAATTGTATAAATAATAGTTCCAATTGACTGTATCACAAATAAGTTTAGTAAATTTGATGTTAATAGATTGTTTGTAGCCTCTATTACACCAATTTTGTTTGCCATTTCTGTATTTTTCTTTTTTTCTTTTCGTTGTGCTTCTATAAATGTTATTAATTCTGGAATACTAGTTATAAAACCTAATAATATTCCTAGTACTAATTCTGGTAGTCCAAACGTATTACATAAATTTGTAAGGCTGTTGCTTAGTAATTCTCCTACAAAATATAAAAGCCATGCAATTATTAGCAATGCAATCCAATAAAAAATTAAATTATTTCTTTTTATTTTTTTCTCTTCCTCTATTTCCTCTTCTAACTCTTCTTTTTTTATTTTCTCATCTTCTTTTTCTAGATAAATTTTGTGTACATTATGATTTATATAATAAAATACAACTAGTAAAATTAGAAAGATTACAACACTTGTAATACCTAAAGTCACATTAAAAATTGCAAGCACGAATGGAATTATTATTGTCGCAATAACTAAAAAAATATCGATTGAAATTGCTCTATTCCTTAAAAATTTTTGATTCTTATTTAAATAAATTGCAAAAATATATTGTATTAAATTGATAATATTTGAACTTAAAATATTGTACACACTTGTTCCAATTAGTCCACTAGCAGCTGAAAATGAAACTGTTAAGAGTTCTGGTACAGATGTGGCAAATCCTGCTATATTTCCACTAGCCTTTGGGCTTAATTTTAATGCAATGGAAATCTTTCTCAAAACCGGTACAAGCATATATTTAGATATAGTAACTATTCCTAAAGAAAATATTATAAATTTCAAAAATTCTAAAATAAGATTCATCATATCCTCCAAAACAATTTATTTTATCATCTATTCTTTACATATTAGCCCAATTTTATTTACTTTTTCTAAATTTTGTTATATAATGTTTTCATTGAAAAGGCGTAAGTGTAATTCGCCCTTATGTTTTTGCATAGGGGTGTCTTTTTATAGTTTGAATAATAAAAATAAATTTTGCCCAAGAAATGGCGTCCCTAATGGGCGAAAAGGAGTGTATGTTATGATAGACATTAAATTTTTAAGAGAAAATCCAGATGTTGTTAAGCAAAACATTAAGAATAAGTTTCAAGACCAAAAGCTTCATTTAGTTGATGAAGTTATTGCTCTTGATAAAGAAAGTAGAGCTTGCAAGATGCACGGAGATGAGCTTCGTTCTAAGAGAAAATCTCTTAGTGATAAAATTGGTAGCCTTATGAAAGAAGGCAGAAAAGATGAAGCTGAAGCTATTAAAGCTGAAGTTAAAGCTATTAATGATGAGCTTGTTGTAAACGAAGAAAAAGAAGAAAAATTTGCAAGTGAAATCAAAGAAAGAATGATGAAAATTCCTAACATAATAGATCCATCAGTTCCAATCGGAAAAGACGATTCTGAAAATGTTGAAGTTCAAAGATTTGGAGAACCCAAAGTTCCAGATTATGAAATTCCATATCATGCAGATATTATAGAAAAATTAAACGGAATGGATAAAGAATCTGCAGGACGTACTAGTGGTGTTGGTTTCTATTATTTAATTGGAGACATTGCTAGACTTCATGAAGCAATGCTTGCATGTGCTAGAGATTACATGATTAATGCTGGTTTCACATATGCAATTCCACCATTCATGATTCGTAGTGATGTTGTTACAGGTGTTATGAGCTTTGAAGAAATGGATGCCATGATGTATAAAATAGAAGGCGAAGACCTATATTTAATAGGAACTTCAGAGCATTCAATGATTGGTAGATTTAAGGACCAAATTTTAAAGAAAGCGGATCTTCCAATTACAATGACATCTTATTCTCCATGTTTTAGAAAAGAAATTGGTTCACACGGCCTAGAAGAAAGAGGATTATACCGTGTTCATCAATTTGAAAAGCAAGAAATGATTGTTTTATGCGAACCAGAAGATTCAATGAACTGGTACAATAAAATGTGGAAGTTAAGTGTAAACTTATTCAGAAGTTGGAATGTTCCAGTCAGACAACTTGATTGTTGCAGTGGTGATTTAGCTGATTTAAAAGTAAAATCTTGCGATATTGAGGCATGGAGTCCAAGACAAAAAAAATACTTCGAAGTTTGTAGCTGTTCAACTTTAGGAGATGCTCAGGCACGTAGATTAGGGATTCGTGTAAAGGGTGAAAAAGGAAACTATTATCCTCACACTCTAAACAATACAGTAGTTGCTACTCCTAGAGGACTTATAGCAGTTATAGAAAATAACTACAACGAAGACGGAAGCATAACAGTTCCAGAAGTTTTACGTCCATACATGGGTGGAACAGAAATAATAAAACCTAAAAATAAATAATATTTTATATTAAAGAAAAGACTAATTTTAATTTTAAAAATAAGATCAAGCTCGCCTTTTGAGGAGTCCGTCAGGAGCTCCGACCAAAAGCGCCGTACCTTAATTTTTATAAATTAAATTTAGTCTTTTTCTAAAAATTTTTTTGAAATTTTCATTTACATTTCTGGCTTTTCTCCCATATACCTTGATTCTCCCCACTTTCCGTGATATAATCTTTGACGGTATCGTTTTATGTAACTTTAACATGACAATTGTCTATAAAGGAGGTTTAGTTTTATGGCTAACGTTACCGTTATTGTTGGAACTCAATGGGGAAACGAAGGAAAAGGACGGATTGCCCACCAAGTTTCTAAGGAGTGCATTGCAGTTCGTGGAACAGGTAGTAGTAAAGCTGGTCACACCGTAATGATTGGTGGTCAAAAGTTTACTTTGCACTTGCTTCCTGCGGCAATTGTATTGCCAAACACTCAATGTATTATCGGTCCAGGCGTCGTAATTGACTTATCTATCCTTGCCACAGAAATAAAAACTCTACAGGCAATGGGTGTTAAAGTCTCTCCCGAACGTCTAATTATCAGTCCTCGGGCTCACATCATTCTGCCATACCACATTAGCATGGATAAAATGCACGAAGAATTGAAGGGCTCCAATAAATTAGGTACTACCCTAAGTGGAGTTGGTCCTTGTTATTCTGATAAGGTAAACCGAATCGGCATTCGCATGATAGATTTTGCAAGCTTGAGTATTCAGGAGCTTATCACTCGCATTTCTCACATTATCAAGATTGACAATGTGATTTTGAATGCATTTTCTCCTGAAAACACAATCACGAAAATCCATGCCCTTATCGATGACAGCATTTTAAGTTATCGCAGTTTGATTGTTCCCTACATTCGTGATGAACGACCTATACTTAATTCTGCACTTTTCAACGATGATAAAATAGTAGTTGAGGGTTCACAGTCTTTTTACTTGGATGTAGACCAGGGTGACTACCCTTATGTTACCTCTTCGAGTCCGAGTACTTCTGGAACTTTGGCAGCTGCTGGAATAGGTCCTGTCTACGTCCGCGATGTGTTGGGGGTTGCAAAAGCCTATTGTTCTCGCGCCGGCGAAGGTCCTTTTAACACAGAGCAATTTGGTAGCACCGCTAATGCAATACGCAAAATAGGCCACGAATTTAATGCTGATGGAAGCCCTCGTAGAGTTGGTTGGCTCGACTTGGTCCGTCTTAAAAATGCAGTCATCCAAGATGGTATCACCGAATTGTGTTTAATGCACATGGATGACCTTGGAAAAATCGGCTGGAAATTGGGTGAAATTAAAGTATGTACTTCGTATGTATATAATCAACCCCACAATTGGCCGATAACAATTGACTATGTTCCCATTGACTCGGAGAATTGTGAACCTATTTACAAAAGTTTTAAGCAAGGTTGGGATACTTCTGGTTGTACAGATTACAACTCTCTGCCTCAGCCCGCTAAAAATTTTATCGAATTCATTGAAGAATACTTGGAGATTCCTGTTATGTATATTGGAATCGGCCCTGATGTTCATGACATCATCATCAAATAACACATACCACTACGTTGCATAAAACCATACCGAGGAGGCAAATTTTGCCTCCTTCTTTATACTTTATAAACTTATTTGTATAAACTCAAACATTTGCTTGACTATAAGACTAAATTCTACTTTTAGAACTAAACTAGAATTTACTTTTTGAATTAACTATACAAACATTTTTCTACGGATTCTAATTGTTTTTAATTATCCGGTATGGTATAATTTATACAGTTATAAAATTTAATTGAAAGGAAAATCAGGTATTGTATACTGGTTAAACATATAATATGATAGTAAAAAATCCTAAATTTGAAATTTCAGCAGTGAAGCCTTCTCAATATCCTCAAAACGATATGCCTCAAATTGTTTTAGTTGGGAAATCTAATGTTGGCAAATCTAGCTTTATAAACACAATGTTAAATAGAAAAAAATTAGCAAGAACAAGCTCAGAGCCTGGCAAAACAAGACAAATAAACTTCTACAATGTAGATAATAACTTTTATTTCGTTGATTTACCCGGATATGGATATAGTAAAATGTCTAAACAAGAGCAAGTAAAAGTAGGAAATTTTATTGAAGAATACTTATCAAAGTGTACAAAAATTTCATTAATAGTATTTTTAATAGACATACGTCATTCTCCAACTGAAAATGATAGGTTAATGTACCAATATATTATAAATACAAATTCACCTTGTTTAATAGTAGCAAGCAAAGCTGATAAAATAGCAGTTACTAAAGTTTCTGGGGTTCTAGAAGATTTACAACAAGAATTAAACCCATTAAAAGATTTAACATTCTTGCCTTTTTCAGCAGAAAGAAAAATATACAGTGAAAATGTGTGTAATTATATTGAAAATTATATTTAGATTTTTGGGATAATTATTACGCATTAAGGTTAGTATATTTTATTTATAATACTAATCTTATTTTTATTTGAATAAATCTGAGAAAAAATGCATTTTTTGTTGAATTTTGTCGAATTCCGTGATATAATACAGCAATATTAACTCCTCTTTGAGGAGATTTTGAAAGGGGATTTTTTATGTCATTGAATCTTTGTACTCCTCGTAGGGCCAGAATGGCCTTGTTTGAAGATTCAGCGCATCGGGATGTCGCTTTTGCCACAATTGGAGACAAATACGTTAACGTACTTGTCCAAAGGGTTGAAGGCAACGCAAAGGCACTTCTCGTCTCTTTGACCGGTAGTTTTCACTATGATTCTCTGGTCAAGAAAGCCATTGAGGATATGGGCGGTTCTTGGATGCCTGCCATCGAATAAGCAACCTCATGTTGCCAATACGGTAACTTAGCCTCAATGTACTCCCTTCTCCCCTGCCGGATGCATTTGCATTTCGGCGGGGGATTTTTTTATTTCCAAATAAATTATTTCCTATACAAACTTTTATTACAAAAAAACTAATTTCAATTTTAAAAATGAGGTCAAGCTCGCCTTTTAATGAGTCCAAAATAGCTCCAATCATGAGCACTGTGCCGTAATTTTTATAAATTGAAATTAGTCTTTTTTTATATTATTTTGTTATTAATTCTATTCTCTTTTCCACATTAGCTTTACCCAAAACATGCATTATTTCATACAAGTCTGGAGTGTTTCTTCTTCTTGTTATTGCAACTCTTAGTACTGTACTAATATCTCCAACATGTCCTGGCCATTTTTCTGGCTCTTTCTTGTATTCTTTAACTTCTCTTGCATATCCTAACTCTTCAGCCATGTCTTTCATCTTTCCAAACCAAGTTTGTTGGTCATCTGCTTCATCATAATATTTTGACATATATAAATTTAAAATCTTTTTTATTTCTTCTTTATCATTTATCTTGTCAAATTCGTATTCATCATTGCTTGCAAAGAATTTATCATCATACATGTATTCTATGCAATGTTTAACATCTGACCATTTTGCAATATCTCTACGAGGTTTAGCTTTGCCACGTTCAATGTTTAGAACTTTAATAGAATATTCTTTGTTGTTCAAAAGTTCTAATAGCTCATTGTCGTAAGTCTCAGCCCATTCATATGCCTCATTGTAAACCTGCTCAGCTGTATACTTAGATATAACATTTTTTCCTATGTCTAAAAGCTTAACCATATCGAATAAAGCTCCACTAACACTCATTTTTGTTAATTGGAAGTCAAATTCTTTTATCGATTTATCTGGATTTTGTTTTCTCCAAATTTCGAAATTTGAATTTGCAATGTTTAGTAAATATTCCTTTACAGCCTCAACTGGAATACCAATTTCTTTGTAGTAATTTGCTGATGCCTCTGGATCCTTTCTCTTGCTTATCTTTCTCTTATTTCCATTATCATTTTTAAGTATTGTTGCAGTATGTGCATATTTAGGAGCCTTAAATCCTAACATTTGGAATAATTGAACATGAATTGGAACAGAAGATAACCATTCGTCTCCTCTTATTACATGTGTTGTATGCATTAAGTGGTCATCAACAGCATGCGCAAAATGGTAAGTTGGAAGTCCATCAGCCTTTATTATTACTATATCTTGGTCATTTTCTGGGAATATAACATTTCCCTTTATAACATCATGAACCTTAATCTTCCTCTCTTCGCTTCCATTTGACCTTAAACGAATTATATAGTGTTCACCATTCTTTATTTTTTCTGCTGCTTCTTCAACAGTCAAATTTCTATACTTAGCCCAAACTCCATAATATCCAGGTTTAACACCAGCAACCTCTTGAGTTTTTCTCATTTCTTCAAGCTCTTCTGCAGTAGCAAAACATGGGTATGCCTTTCCCTGCTCTAGCAAATATTTAGCATAAGCTTGATAAATCTCTTTTCTCATAGATTGTCTATAAGGTCCATATTCTCCATGCCAAGTTGTTTCTGTATCCATTCCCTCATCTGGAAGAACATCGAAATATTTTAAAGAATCAATTATATCTTTAATTCCATTTTCAACTTCTCTTTTTTGGTCTGTATCCTCAACTCTCATAAAGAACACGCCATTAGTTTTATCTGCAATAGTTCTTGCAAGCAAAGCTTGGTATATAGTTCCAATGTGAACAGAACCAGTTGGGCTAGGGCCAATTCTTACAACCATAGCACCTTCAGGTAAATCTCTCTCAGGATATTTTTCTTCGTAAAACTCTATTGGTTTTGCATCCGGAAAAATTAAATTTGCTAAATCCTTATAATCCATAATCTTACTCCTTTTATTTTTATTAAAAGAAGCTTTCAAGGCTTTTACTTTAAAAGCTTCTTTTCTAATTTTCCTAGTTTACCCTATTAAACTTCCATTATTATTGGTAATATCATTGGGTCTCTCTTTGTTTTCTGGAATATATAGTCTCTTAAATCATCTTTTAATGTTGATTTTATTGTTGACCAATCTGTTATATGTCTTTGTTCAAATCCTGCAACTTCTTGTTTTATCACGTTTTTAACGTCTTCCATTAAGTTTTCAGATTCTCTTACATAAACGAATCCACGTGAAATAACATCTGGTCCAGATACTATTTCGCCTGTTGATGAGTCCATTGTTAATACTATAACAATTAATCCATCTTGAGATAAATGTTGTCTGTCTCTTAATACAATGTTTCCAACATCTCCAACACCTAATCCGTCTACTAAAACTTTTCCTGATGGTACTGATGTTGTGAATTTTGCTTCGTCTTTATTTAACTCTAATATTCTACCATTGTGTGTTATGAATATGTTTTGTGCAGGTATTCCCAGTTCTTTAGCAGTTTCTGCATGTGCCATTAATTGTCTATACTCACCATGAACTGGTATGAAGTATTGTGGTCTTGCTAAAGATAATATCAATTTTTGCTCTTCTTGGCAAGCATGTCCAGATACGTGAACATCAGCTAATGCACTGTATACAACTTCTGCACCAATCTTCATTAAATCATCTATAACTTTAGAAACAAGCTTCTCATTTCCTGGTATTGCATTTGCAGAAATTATTACTAAATCATTTGGTGTAATAGTAACCTTTTTATGCTCTCCTGCAGCCATTCTTGTTAAGGCTGACATCGTTTCGCCTTGGCTACCTGTTGTAATTATTACTAATTGCTCATCATTGTAATTACGTATTAAATCGATATCTATGAAAATATCTTCTGGAGCATTTATATAACCTAGGGCTCTTGCGTTTTCAATCATATTTATCATGCTTCTACCACATACAGCAATTTTTCTTCCATATTTTACTGCTGAATTCACAATTTGTTGAACTCTGTGGA
>OGFY01001740.1_pt1 | contig 14883 bp, 9 predicted proteins | sample 1570951 | NCBI WGS metagenome assembly OGFY01 (sample SAMEA2581942, study PRJEB24529) | metagenome | biome: Human gut stool | place: China | collected 2011
TACCTTGGGGGAGGTGTGACGGCTTGTTTGATCGCTATTTTGATGGTAGGAGGGCAGAGCTATCGGGCAGCTTCCCTGAATCCGGTCAAAACGTTGCGAAATGAGTGAACGATCTAAAATAAGAGAATGATGTACAGTATTCCGGAAAGGATCCTTTTTGCTTTCAGGGCCTTGAAGTCGAACCGTTTGTGTTCTTGTATCAGTATTCTGGGGTTGGGATTGGGATTAGCCTGTTTTATCGTGATTGTAAAATATGTTTGGCTGGAATATACGACCGATACCGCTCAACGGAATTACCACCGGATTTATTGTACGGTTTCTCAGGCTTCTGAGATCGATATTCCCTGCCTGAGTGAGATCATTAATTGTAGTGACCGGTTGGCGGATTACCCGGAAGTGGAGGCCCGTACCCGGGTGAGCGCTTTTGACGGAGAACAACTGTCGGTAGAGAACCGGCTTTACAAAGCCGATGTTTTATTTACCGGCTTCGGATTTTTTCAGGTTTTCGATTTTCCGTTGGTCGTAGGAGATACCGCTACGGCTTTACAGCAAACGACAGATATGTTGCTCACCCGTTCTTTTGCCCGGAAGATGTTCGGCGAACAGGATCCGTTGGGTAAAAAAATCCAATTCAGAAACAAAGACTATACCGTAACCGGAATTTTGAAAGACATTCCGGTGAACAGTTCTTTTCGTTTTGATGTGTTGATTCCGGACCGCCCCGAGTTTAGCCGTATGATGAGCGAATTTATCGTATTGAAGGAAAAAGTCGGTATACAGTCGGTAAAAGAAAAATTGCTTCCGGAGAAATTTTATGGTTCCCAGCATTTCAATTATGATTTCATTCCGTTCGAGGGATTGTATTTCAATACCGGGATCGTTTCCGATGTCTTTACTTTATTACGGCATGGCAATAAACACTCACTGATGATATTATGGATTGCCGGATGGGTAATTCTGTCGATCAGCCTGGTCAATTATATGAATATCTATCAGGTTGCTTTGTTGAGAAGAAATAGAGAACTGGGAGTGAAGAAAGTACTCGGAGAGGGAAGTCCGAATCTTTGGCTGGATTTTTGGTTGGAAAATATAATCATGGTGACCGGAGGGGTAATTTTGGCTGTCGTAGTTATTGGTGTCCTGGCAGGATGGATTGAGCAAGAAATGGGGTTACCGGTTCGTATGGATATTCGGTTCGATTCGTTTTTGTGTGTTGGGATCTTGCTTCTGGTTCCGGGAATCGTCTCTTTATATTCCCTGTGGAAATACCGGAAACTTCAGCCTGCGATGGCGGTGAAAACATCGGGAGTGTCTAAGAGTCAGAATTTTACCCGTCATCTTTTATTAGGGATACAGTATGTGATGACGCTGATCATGCTGATTGTTTCTTTTTATTTTATCAGGCAATTGGATTTTATGTTGAATAAAGACTTGGGGATCAATCAGGAGAATATCGTGCATGCCAAGCTATTTAAAAGTCTTCCTATCGAAAGTTTGTGGGTAGAGGATGCCACGGAGCGTGAGAATAGGTGGAAAAAAGAGAAAGCGCGTCAGGATCAGCATCGGGAACGGATAGATTATGTGATTGATGAAATTCAGAAGTGTCCTTATATTCAGCAATCCTGCTCCGGACAATCCTTATTGGATGGTGGCAGTATGCCCTGGAAAAATACCAGAGGGGGTGGGGATTATATTTCCTGCCGATTGGTGGGCCTGACTCCCGAATACCTGACTTTGTACGGATTAAAACTGAAAGAAGGCCGTTTCTTCGATCTTGAAAAAGATAAAGACCGGGAGGAAAAGGTTGTACTCAACGAGACGGCCCTGAAAATGTTCGGGTTTACTTCTCTCGGGGAGGCAGAACTGGAATCCCAGTATTGGGGGAAAGGATGGAAAGTGATCGGAGTGGTCGAGGACTTCCGGGTAGATCATTTGGCTGTTCCTATAGCTCCGATGATCATGGTCTATTTCGATGACCGGGAGGATTGTCCTTACCAGATGCAGGTGACAAAAGGAAAAGAAAAAGAAGTCATCAGCCTGTTGAACACACTGTATCAGAAGACACAAGGACCGGGAGAACTCGAATATTATTTTTTTGAGGATGAGGTACGGGCGTTGTATACGAAAGATAAAAAAATGGCGGAGGTGACGATTATATTTACTCTTTTGGCTATTTTTATTTCTTCGATCGGTTTATTCGGCTTTGCTTATTTCGATATCCGGCAACGCTTCCGTGAAATTGGGATCCGGAAAGTAAATGGAGCGACACCCCATGAGATATTACTTTTATTGTTCAGGCGTTTTATTGTCCTGATCCTGGGTAGTTTCGTTGTTGCGGTTCCTATTGCCTGGTGGGTGATTGAAATATATAGAGAGAACTTTATCGAATGTGCTTCTTTAGCGTGGTGGTTATTTGCTGCAGCCTTCCTGGTCACTGGAGGAGTGGCATTTTTTACTCTTTTGTGGCAAAGCAGGAAAGCTGCATTGGCCAATCCGGTGAAAGCTTTGAAAAATGAATAATGGACAGATATAAATGAAATAGTATGATTCGGGAATATTTGAAAATGATCGGACGCAGGATTTTGCGTCATAAGATTTATGCGATTATTAATGTGGTGGGGTTTACTATAGCTTTTACGTCGGTCTTGTTAATTTATATGCATGTCGTGAAAGAATGGAAAACAGACCGTTTTCATCAACATGCAGATCAGATCTATCGGGTGACTTTGAAAAGTAAGTATGACCAAAATTGGTCTTCCTATACCAGTGCTCCTACAGCTCCTTATGCCGCAAAAGAATTTCCGGGAATAGAGGAATATGTCCGGGTGGCTGATTGGCTGTTCGATGTGAAAAAGGCTACAGATAAAGAGTACCTTAGAAATAAAAATTGTCTGCAAGTCGATAAACAGTTTTTCGATCTGTTTTCTTTTCCTCTGGTCAGTGGCGATGTGAAACAGGACTGGGGAAAAGATTGGATGGTGGTGTCCCGGAAGGAAGCCCTCAGATATTTTGATAATGAAAATCCTTTAGGGCAGGTTGTTCGGGTAAAGTCCGGTTGGAATACAAAGGATCCGGGACATGAATACCGGATTGTGGCGGTGATGGAAGATTTTCCGGCTTTCTCTTCTTTACAGGCGGATTATGTGATGGATCTTTCTTCGAAAGAAGATTTGGATGCGTGGGGAGGACACGGTTTTTATACCTATTTTAAGTTGAATAAAGATATCGATCCGGCTTCTATCGAAAAGGGAATACCGGAGATGATCGAACGTAATTACGAATATATAGCGGTGGGTGAACAACAGTTTAAATTGCAACCTTTAAAAGAGGTTTACCTGAAATCGGAACATATCGCTGAGGATTTACCGCATGGATCCCGGCGGTTGAATGTAATTCTGGCCGGGGTAGCCATATTGATCCTGTTTTTGGCTGCCGGGAATTATTTGATGATATCCATGGCTCAGCTGCATACCCAGGCTATCGGGATTGTTATGCAACGTTGTTTGGGGGCCGATAATCGGATTTTATTTTGGCGGGTATTTTGGGAAATTGTGCTTTATGCCTGTATCGCTTTAAGTGTGTCGGGGGTGTTGGTGTGGTTGTTACATCCGGGATTTGTTACTATTTTGTCGTCCGGGAAAACGTATGACCTGTCGGTCACCTGGGGAGAGATCGCTTTGTTTCTGGGAATGGTTGTCTTATTGATGGTGGGAATGGGACTGATTTTGGCCGGATGGATGAAGCGGCATATCAATCAGCATTCGGTCAGGGAGATTTTGCAACGTTTTTCGGGACGTCTGGATATGAAAATCGTTCTTTCGGTTTTGCAGATGTGTATCTTTACTGCTCTTTTGGCTTGTTCGGTAATCTTGACCCGGCAAATGAATTTTATTGAAAAACGGAATTTAGGGTTTGACAATCAGCAAGTAGTGAATTTTTCATGGGATTTCGGAGATACTGCCGACCTGGAAAGTGTACGGCAGGAGATCAGGAATGCCGATCCCGATATTCTGACCTATACGAACGGAGATAACCTGCCTTTGTTACACGAAGATCCGGAGGAGCTTTCACCGGACGATCAACCTGATCTGAAGATCAAGGCTTATTTCATACATGGAGATGCCTATTATCTTCCCACCTATCGCATTGAACTGGCAGAAGGCAGGAACATTGAAGCAGAGAGTTATCCCCGCATAGCTGAGGATTTTTTGAGGGCTGAGCCGAAAGGTTTTCCGGAAATACTGGTGAATGAAGAGTTTGCCCGCCGGTTAGGGAAAAAAGAGGTTTTGGGAAGCTTGCTGAAATTGGGGGATGGATTCCGGACATTCCGTATCGTTGGAGTGGTCAAGGATTTCCATTTTTTACCTTTGTATGAAAAAATACAGCCGATGGTGATCGCGTATGAGCTGCCTTTACTGAGTTATAGCATATCGGTCCGCTATCGGGAAGGCTGTCGGCAAAAAGTAATCGGACATTTGCAGCAATTGTATGAGGAACGCTTTCCCTGGATGGCATTTAGATATACTGAGTATGAATTTTCACAACTTTACGACCGGGATATGGCTTTGGTGAAAATGATCCATATTTTTACTGCCATCGCTATTTTGGTGGGAGGGATGGGTATCCTGGCCTTCTCGATGTTTATGGCTGAAAGCCGACGTAAAGAAGTGGCTTTGCGAAAAGTGAACGGCGCCGGTGTCGGGCAAATTATTCTGCTGCTCGACCGGCAGTTCCTGGGACGGATTTTATTGGCCTGTGCAATCGGACTTCCGATAGCACATCACCTGATGACTTTGTGGTTGAGGGGTTTTGCCTATCGTACCGAATTACCTGTCGGCTTGTATTTGGGCGTGGCCGTTATCTGTGTCGTATTTGTCTTGCTGACCGTTACCTGGCAAATTTTCCGGGCAGCACGAATAAATCCGGTCGACGTTTTGAAGAACGAATAGTTATAATACCAGGGTAAAGACCGTTTCTTTATCCGGAATAGAGCTTACTTTGAGATTGCCTCCGTGGGCACGCATGATTTGACGGGCAATACTCAGACCGATACCGGTACCTTCATTTTTAGTCGTGAAGAAGGGAACAAAGATTTCGTTGATCATATCTGAAGGAATTCCCGGGCCATTGTCGATGACTTGAAGCCGGATATTGCCGGTTGGTAGTTGTTCCGCAACAACCCGCAGTATCGGATTTTCCCGGTTCTGTAAGGCTTGTATGGCATTTTTCATCAGATTGAGCATGACCTGGCCTAAAAGGTTGGGGTCGGCATAGACCCGGATGTTTTCGGGCGTTAATTGGGTTTGGATCGTGATCGCCGAGAAGTTCGGTTCCATACTGCAAAGGATGATCATTCGCTGGATAAATTCGTTTAATTCTATGATTTCCTTTTCCGGCTGGGGAATACGGGTAAATTTCCGGTAGGATTCTACAAAGGAAACCAATCCTTTACCGGTTTCACTGATCACCTGCAAGCCGTTGATGGTATTTTGCCTGATCGTTTCGGGCGTATGGGCTGCCGGATTCGTTTTATGTATTTCTAATAAAGTGTCGCTTAATGAAGTGATCGGAGCGATCGAGTTCATAATTTCATGGGCTAGTACCCGGATCAGCCGGATCCACGAGTCGATTTCTTTCTCGTCCATTTCATTTTCGATATCGTTGATCACTAAAAGCCGGGTATGTTTTCCGTTGACTGTGATACCACTGGCAGTGATCAGCAGTTGGATACTTCCCCGTTCGTTGGTATAAGTCACTCTCCGGTTTTCACCCGGACGGATTTCTTTAAATGCTTCGACCAGAACAGGAGAAACTTTTCTAAGCTGGCTGACATGGGTGAAAACTTCCAGATCGATGAGTTTTAGGGCAAATCGGTTCAATTGAAGTACGAATCCGTTATCGTCTAAGGCGATCACTCCCGAGCTGATACTGTTTAAGATCAACTCATAATACCGTTCTTTCTGCTGTATTTCGATCCGGGTATTCTGTATGATGCTTTTGATCCGGTTCAGGATATGGTTTAACAAACGTTCCGATTGCATACCTTCGTTTTCGACAAAACGTATGGTGTAATCGTCATTTTCCAAAGCACTGAAAAAATAGGTTAACTTTCGGTTGGTCGTATTGATAAAATAGAATATCAACCCGGTCAGCCCGATGATTCCCGCAGCAGCCAGGGCTCCTCCTAAATAGTTTCCTTCCCGGAAAGCTTGCCAGGAAACGATAGATAGAATGACGATAGCCAGGAGAGAACTGAGAATGCGGTACATGGGAGATCAGATTAAAAGGTTCGCGTTTTCAATGGAATGACGATGAAATCTTATAGTCCGAATTTTTTCATCTTATTATAAAGGGTTTGGCGGGTGATACCCAGCTGACTGGCAATAGCGGAGATATTACCATGATGGTGCTCGATCGCTTTGCAGATCATCTCTTTTTCCATCTCTTCCAGGGTTTTGGAACTATTGGCCGGCACTTCGTTATTGGGCTTGAAGAAAAAATCACAAGGTTTTAATGTCTCTTCATCACACATAATCACTGCTTTCTCAATGGCGTGTTGTAATTCCCGGACATTACCCGGCCAGGAGTATTCCAGCAATTTACTTTGAGTATCTTTGGTGAAGTACAGTTGCCCTTTACTATATTTCGATCCGTATTTACGCAGAAAGGATTCGGCTAACTGGAGGATATCGTTACCTCTTTCCCTTAAAGGAGGGATCTCAATGTGAATGGTATTGATCCGATAAAGCAAGTCTTCGCGGAAAGTACCCTTGGCAACCATTTCCTGGAGATTACTGTTGGTGGCACAAATCAGACGGATATCTATGTCGATGGGTTTATTGGAACCGATCCGCGTGATTTGCCGGCTTTGGATTGCCGCGAGTAGTTTGGATTGAAGGGAGTAGGTCAGATTACCGATTTCGTCCAGGAATAAAGTACCTTTGTTCGCTGCTTCGAATTTACCGGCGCGGTCTTCCTTGGCGTCTGTAAAGGCTCCTTTCACGTGACCGAACAATTCGCTCTCGAACAAAGTCTCGGTGATCGCACCCATATCTACACCAATCATGACTTCCTTATTCCGTTTGGAAAGTCTGTGCAGTTCCTTGGCAATCATTTCCTTGCCTGTACCGTTTTCGCCGGTGATCAGAATATTGGCATCCGTAGAAGCTACTTTCTCGATCAGCCGATGTAGTTGCTGCATGACCGGAGAATCGCCCCAGATCAACTCTTCGCCCGAAGTCAGTTGTTTTTTTAGTTCGACTTCCTTTTCCCGGAGTTGTTTTACTTCTGTCTGAGATTGGCGTAAGCGGTAGGCAGACAAAAGGGTCGCTATCAGTTTGGCATTATCCCAGGGTTTGACGACAAAGTCGGTAGCCCCTTCTTTCACTGTTTTTACGGCCAGTTCGATGTCTGCATAAGCTGTAAATAGGACGACCGGTAGATCGTTGCTTATTTTCCGTATTTCTCCCAGCCAGAAAATACCTTCGTTTCCATTATTTATACCACTGGAAAAATTCATGTCCAACAATACGACATCGATATTTTCCGTTTCCAGCATCGCAGGAATCCGGTTGGGATTACTGATGGTGATCACTTTTTTAAAAGTGCCGCTGAGCAGCATATCGATGGCTGCCAATACACCTTTATTGTCGTCAACAATGAGGATGGTACCTTGTTTTGTCATATGGAAAATTATAACTATGCAAATATAATAATTATCGACCGGCCTGACTTCCCTAAAAGAATAAAGATAATGAACTCCGGAAGTTTTTCCTGTTCTCCCGGAGGTTGTTTATAGAAAGGGCCGTTGCTTTAATCTTTCACACCACAAGTTTCGGTGACGATCTGCCCGTCGAAAAGATTGATTACCCGATGAGCATAGGAGGCATCGTGCTGGGAGTGAGTCACCATTATGATGGTCGTACCTTCCTGATTCAATTCGGTCAGTAGGTTCATCACTTCCGTACCGTTACGTGAATCCAGGTTACCCGTCGGTTCGTCGGCCAGGATTAATTTGGGACTTGCTACTACGGCACGGGCAATGGCTACACGTTGTTGCTGTCCGCCGGATAATTGCTGCGGAAAGTGCTTGGCCCGGTGGCTGATGTTCATCCGGTCGAGAATATGGGATACGATTTCTTTCTTTTCACTGGCTTTCTTCTTCAGATAGATCAAAGGCAGTTCGACGTTTTCATATACATTCAGTTCGTCGATCAGATTGAAACTCTGGAATACGAAACCGATATTTCCTTTACGTACCTGAGTACGCTGTTTCTCTTTTAGGTGTCCTACCTCTTCGCCGTCGAAATAATACTTCCCGTCTGTCGGATTATCCAGCAGGCCGATGATATTCAGTAAGGTAGATTTACCACAACCGGAAGGACCCATGATCGCTACGAATTCTCCTTTTTTTACTTCCAGCGAGACGTTATTTAATGCAGTAGTCTCCACTTCTTCCGTGCGGAACACTTTACTTAAATTTTCTATTTTTATAATAAGATTGAAGATTGAATTTTGTATTTCTCTATACTATTATTGTGCCAAATAATTAAGTCGTTTATATTCAATGTGTTAATTATTTTACTCTTGAATCGGATTGTCTATTTTTTTTACATTGTTGTCTCGTTTTTTTACATATTCAAAATAGAAACCGGGATTATCTATTTGATTAACAGATGATTAATAAATTGGCATATAATTGGTTATTATCCGGTTAAAAAGATATGAATTTTTTATGTTTTCTATTTCATTAAAAATGATTTTTCGTTCCTGGGCGAGAAATAAAATTTATTTTGTAATTTCGATGTTGAGCTTGATTATTGGCTTGACATGTAGTGTTTTATTGATTGGTTTTGTAGCTAACGAGTATAATATAGCTCATGTGGTGAAAGGAGGAGGGCAATGGTATTTATTACAAGAGCAGAACGTATATTATAGTAATGAAGAAGTTATGGCCAACCATACCCTTAATGGAGGGCGTGCCGTCGCTATTCAGCGTTCTTTCCCGGAAGTCGAAGATATCTGTGTGTGCCATGACGATCACAAACAGATTAAAAAGAATAGTGGTGAAACAATACCTTATGCTGCTATTTATGCAGTTACCCCTAATTTCGCCGATTTGTTTCAGCCTGAACTTTTGGCTGGAGATCTGAAAGAGACTTTACGGGATCCTTCGGGTGTAGCTGTTACCCGCTCTTTTGCCCGGAAGAATTTCGGACGCGAAAATATTTTAGGAGAGACGTTGTTGTTAGTGGGCTATAGCCAGTACCTCAAAGATGGACGATTACAAAATGTGGAGGAAGAAAAGGTCTATATGGTAAAAGCGATTGTGGACGACAAAAGCAAAAGTTATCTGCAATATGATTTATTGATCCATTTACCGGAATCCGATTATGCACTTACCCGTGTATCCTGGATGAATAGCTATTATAGCTTCCTGAAACTGGGGAAAGAGGGCCGGAAAGATAAACTGGAAAAAAAACTGAATCAGGACGAGACCTATCGGAAACAATACGATATTCAGGGAAAACAACAGTTAAGACCGTTGAGTCAGGTGTATTTTTCGGGTGATCAGCAAATCGGTTTTATTAAATCGCGCGATCGGGTTGCCCTGTATTTAGCCGGAAGTATCGCTATCGCTATTCTGGTGATTGCTTGCTTCAACTATATCAACATCAGTATGACGAAATCATTGCAACGCCTTAAAAATACCAACCAGCAAATGATTTTCGGAGCGACCGGACAGGAAATACGTGGCCAATTGATAGCAGAAACTTCGATACAGGCCGCTATTGCTTTGGTTATCGCTGTTTTACTGATCAAGGGGTGCTTGCCCGCTTTCAATCGATTTATGAAAGCAGACCTGGTTTTGAGCGATTTGGTAGAAGGGATTTCGGGAGGATTGATGTTGATTTTACTGGTTATAGTTATTTTGGGACCTTCTTTGTATATTTTTTCAAGGATCGGCAAAAATTCACTGAACGATATGATGAAAACCGGATTGGTGCAACGTCCTAAATTGGTTACGGGAATGGTGGTGGCACAATTCGTTATTTCGGTCGTATTGGTTGTTATGGTGTTGGGAATCGCACAACAAATGGATTACGTGGGACATGTCCGTCCGGATAGTGACCGGATCCTGAGTTTATATGCAAACCATCCGGAGGGCGGACAATGGAAACAATTTACCGGACAGTTGCAGGTGATTCCTGAAGTTGAAGATTATACTTCCAGCGATATATTGAGTTACGGGGCTTTCTCTGCCAGAGGAATAAGTGCGATGATTATGGGGGGAGATGAGCGTTTTCTACCGTTCTTCGGACTGAAATTAGTGAAGGGAAAAGGATTCTCTCCCTCGGCGCCTAACGATGCTGTATTGGTGAACGAAGCATTTGTAAAAAAAATGGCGATTCAGGAACCGGTGAATTATCGGTTGGTATGTAATGGAGAGCATTTAATTGTCGGGGTTGTCGAGGATTTTGTTAGCGATAACCTGAGTCGACAGATTCAACCTCTTTTAATCGAATATAATTCCACTTCATACAACACTTTGGTAAAGATAAAGGAAGGAAGTATGTCGGTGGCTATTCAAAAAATAAAGGAGTTATGGAAAAAAATTTCGGGAGATGAGGAAGGATTAAAATTTCGGACTATGGCCGGAATGTATGAGGATCTGCACCAAGAGGAGCAGAGGGTGTTGCAAATGGTCGTACTTTTTTCATGGATCAGTTTGTTCCTGACTGCTTTGGGATTATTCGGTTTAGCCTGGTATTCGGTGGAAAGCCGGATGAAGGAAATCGGTTTACGTAAGATCAATGGGGCTACACAAAGACAAGTTGTCGGATTGTTGTGTATCCGCTTTATCAAGTGGATCGCTATCGCGTTGGCGATCGGATTACCGATGGCGTTATACCTGATCGAACAATGGAGAATGCAGTATGCATTCCGGCCACAACTGACTGTCTGGATATTTATCGCAGCAGCTTTTATCGTGCTGGCCGTGGGGATACTTACGGTAATCTGGCAATCCTGGAAAGCGGCCCGGGTAAATCCCGCAAAAATTATAAAAACGGATTGAGTTGTAATATTATAAGTTTTCAATCGTCTTAGAGAATAGGGGCAGGAAATTGAACAGACTTTTGGGATGCCTTTGATGCGAAGTTTTGGACTAACCATTTAAATAGAAAACTATGCGTAAAATTTTATTCTTTTTATTCGTATGCTGGGGGACGATCGGTATGGGCGTAGCCCAGGAACAAGTGAAAATTTCCCGTTTCCAGGGAGAGCGGGTTACGGGATTGGATATTTCCGGGGCATTCGATATTACAATCCGGCAAGGAGAGGATACAGGTGTCACATTGAGTATTCCGTCTCATTATGAAGATAATCTGGTGTTTGAAAATTGGGGAGGAACGGTAAAGGTTGGCTTTAAAGGCCGGATTAAGAAACATGCTAAAAATGAAAAATTTACAGCTGAAATCGTCTGTTCCTCCCTGGAAGAAGTTCTGCTTAGTGGGGCATGTAAATTGAAAGGAACGGGTGATTTTACGGCTCAAACGGTAAAATTTGACTTGAGCGGAGCAGCTACGGCTGTTTGGGATGGTAATTTCAAGGTGGTAAAGATCGGAAAGATCGATTTGTCAGGGGCTTCACAACTACAGTTGAATGTTGAGGTTCCTGAGGTTGAGGTAGAAATTAGCGGGGCTGCAAAGCTGGCCTTGACAGGAGAGGCAGACAGCGGGGAGATCGAATTATCAGGGGCGTCGAAAGCGAATCTGGAAAATTTCGTTTTGAAAAATCTGGCTTTGGCTACTTCAGGGGCTTCAAATGCGTCGGTAAATGTAACCGAAACGCTCGAAGTAGAAGCTTCGGGAGCTGCTCATGTCAGTTATTCGGGCAATCCCAAGGTGACCTCTCACGTTTCGGGTGCTGCTTCATTGAAACAACGGTAAGACGATAAATGAAAAAGAAACCCTCTGATCGGTCTGTATAAAATCGAAAGTTTACCGATGAGAGGGTTTTGTTTTACCGTCGGGGGGATGTTGCTTATCTGCAATACCGGCGTACGTAAGTTCCGGCACTCTGAATCCCTAAGCTTTGGGCCTTTCGCCAGTCTTTACAGGCTTCTGTTTTCTTTCCTGTTTTATAATAAGCTATGCCCCGGTTTGCATAAATAGCCCCGTTATCAGGGTTCAATTTTAAGGCATAAGTGAAATCCGGGATAGATTTACTACATTCGTTGATCTTCAGATAACAACTGGCTCTGTTTTGGTAGTAAGCATAGACCAATCCGAAATCTTCTCCGTTTTTCTGAGCATATTTGATAGCCAGGCTATATTCAGCGATCGCTTTTTGAAAATTGTTTTCGTTTTGATAAATGTTACCTAGATAATAACAGATTTCATCGTCTTCTTCGAATATAGCTTTAGCCTTAATTAAATACTGTTTTAAGATAGAGATTTGATTGGTATGGGAACAGGCTGTGTTCAGGGACAAATACATTTCCCGGATTTTGGGCTCTAAACGAATGGCTGCCAAAAGTTTCTGTACAGCATCGGTATAATTACCGTTTTCAATGTCTTCATTAGCTGAATTTAAGAGTTCGACGGGTTTGTTTACCGCATTAATATCCATTTGTCCAAGTACCAGCCTACTTGTGGTCATAAAAAAGATAAGGAAGAGATTGAATTTCTTCATATACAAATGCAAATTTAGTTAGTAGTGGTTATTGTTCATTCACGCTTTCAAAAATAATAAAATTCGCCAAGAAAGTCATAATTTTCCTAAAAATATCTAGTTTATTTGTTAAGAATGTAACAAATAAATACACTGGAAGTTTTTTTTATACCAGGGAAATCGTTCGGAAAGGAAAGGTTTGTGTTCTTTCTGATCGCTATTTCGCTTATAAAATCGCCCCTGCAACACTTTTTACAGTTGCAGGGGCGACCGGTCGGAAGTTCCACGAAAGGGGAATTTTGCAGGGAACTATAAACTTAATAAATTTTCAGCGACGAAGGGAGTGACTTTACAAACTGCCTTACAGGCCGAGTGTCTGAAGCCCTTGCTGGAAATAAATATCTTTGGGTATTCCTGCCTGGGCGATACGATCCAGATCTTTTTGAAGGATAGGGGAAACTATTCCTTTGGCTGCAATTAGCTGGCTGGCTTTGTCGTAGTCGCCGTCTCCTTCGAGGGTGATGTATTCACCGGCGATGATTTCGATGTCTTTTTTCATTTTTTCAAAATCTATCGTATAATATCCCTTGTCTGTATCCCGGGTAATAGCCCCGCTTTCAATAAAATGGGCAAATTGCATCATATTGGCTTTTCCATGGGCACTGGCAGCGCCGAAACGGCAGGAACGGAAAATACCGGCGATAAAGGTTACATAGTTATCCATCAGGTCTTTATTCTGTATCACTCCCCACTCCGCGAGTTTGGTGATGCAGAATAACCCCAGGATATCTGCCTTTCCTTCTTCGATAGAAGTATAATTATCCTTTAGAGCACCCCGGACATCCTGGTTGCCTTGCAAGGTATACTTTACGCCGAGGCCATGGGCTACTTCATGAAACATCGTATTTTCAAAAAAAGCGTCGAAACGAATGTGTTTTTGTTGTTCCGGGTCGATGACGAGTCGGGCGATAGGCACTACCATTTTGTCGAATTTGGCTTGCATGGAATTTTTTAGTTGCAGTTTCCGGCTTCCTTTGGCTGCATGTACACGGGGATCGTTAGGTAGGTTTATGGCGATATTTTTACTACCGGCATTGCAATCACCGGCATAATAAATGACGTCGTAAGCGTTCATATCCGGATTTGCGTTGGCTTTCTCTTTTTTGTAAGCTGCGGGTACAGGGAGATTCTCCTGTAGTTTAGGAAGATATTGGGCATATAAAGAGAGTTTTTTACTCCAATCTTTATCTTTTACCAGGATCTGTCCCGAGTGAGAGGCTTTGTATCCGAACAGAGCGTCTTCATAGGTTTCGATAGGACCGATAACAATGTCTAACGTATTGTCTTTCATATCCATCCACGCCAGGTCACTTTTCAGATAATCATCGGTCAGCAAGGCTTCGGAACGGAGAGTCAGATAATTGCGCAGACCTTCGTCTTCAGCTAGCTGCGCTGCCTGTTTTAAAAGAGAAGCGGCTTTTCTGATTTGTTCGGGATAAGCTTCGTGGTAAGGGATTACTTTCAATGCCCCTTTTTCATCCCTGCGAACGATGCTGTACCAGTCGGTTTTACGCGGATCCTGAAGAGCTTCGAATTCTGATTTGGTCATATCCTGAGGGTAGAAATTGGCACCGAGAGGTTTAGGACCGGCAGTTTCGAGAAAGGGCCGGTTGGCGTCGAGCCTATCCCAGGGACCGTAGTTGATAGAAAGGTATTTGATCAGGGCAGAGTCTGTAATACCCTCGAAAAGTTGTTCTTTATCTCCGTAGGCTGTCTGCCAGTAGATCGCTTCCATCTGATCGGCAGCTTCGATAAGCAGAGGGAGCATTTGCTTTTCTTTTTCCGTTAGTTTACTCAAATCGGTAGTCAGGGGAAATTCAGCATATTGATCTGCTAATTCCTGATAGGGGGAGGTGGTCCGATCGGAAGCTTTTTTAGCTTCTTTGCAGGCTCCTAGAAGAAGGAGGGTAGCTAATAAAAAAGTTATTCTTCTCATATTTTCTCTATATTTAATGGGTTATTATATTTTTGTTCAATTCTCCGATCAATAGAGCTTTATCGAATAAGAGAATCCCTTCGGAAGCAACGACGATATACCGGCTACCGACTACGTATAGGGCAGAACCGAACAAACTGGAATCGATGGTTTCAAGCGTTACCAATCTAAGGTTTTCCCCGAACTCGGAAAGCGTGAGAGCAACGGAATCT
>OGFY01001747.1_pt1 | contig 14791 bp, 4 predicted proteins | sample 1570951 | NCBI WGS metagenome assembly OGFY01 (sample SAMEA2581942, study PRJEB24529) | metagenome | biome: Human gut stool | place: China | collected 2011
AGATAGTGCAGGTGCATATCAGAGAGTAGAGCTTCCAATACAGGTTACAAAACAGACTGAAAAATTAAGTGTAAAGCTTGCGGCATTACCATCGGGAACAGCAAAAGTTGGAAGTGAAGTTAAGTTATCAGCGCAGGCAACTGGAGGAAGTGGAAATTATACTTATAAGTTCATTGTAAGTGATAATAATGGAAATTGGTATAAAATAAGAGATTACGCAAAAAGTAATACATGTACATGGATACCGGGGGCGGCAGGAAATAAGACGTTATATGTTCATGTAAAAGATAGTGCAGGTGCATATCAGAGAGTAGAGCTTCCAATACAGGTTACAAAACAGGCTGAAAAATTAAGTGTTAAGTTGACTGCATCACCTTTTGGAACAGCAAAAGTTGGGAGTGAAGTTAAGTTAACAGCGCAGGCGACTGGAGGAAGTGGAAGCTATTTATATGATTTTCTTGTTTGCAGTCCGGATAATAATTGGTATAGACTCCGTGATTATGAAAAAACCGGTACTTTTCTATGGGTGCCAAAGACAGTGGGTAATACAATGTTATATGTAGATGCTGTAGACAGCGAGGGCAATTATAGGCGGGAATCTTTGTCTATATTGGTAACAAAATAGGTGAAATAAATATATTAATATACAAAGTGAGGATGTTCATAGTATGAAGAAAAGAATATTTGCTTTGATATTGTGTGCTTCGCTTATGACAGGAGAAATGACATTTTGGCAAGCTCCTGTTGTTAAAGCAGAGACAGTATCAGGCAGTGAAAGTAAAGATGGCAAAGTAGCTGTTAAAAAGGTTGCAACTCAGAATCCGACAAGTCCGGCTGGCGTTATTTATGCAAATAGCCGTGATGATTTTAGAGATGAATCAATTTATTTCGTGATGACAACACGTTTTTATGATGGAGATTCGGAGAATAATGTTCAATGTTGGGATGGTACACAGTATGATGATCCTGACGATCCAGAATGGAGAGGTGATTTCAAAGGCCTTGCAGAGAAACTGGATTATATTAAAGCACTTGGATTTACAGCAATATGGATTACACCTGTTGTAGAGAATTGTAGTGGATATGATTATCATGGATACCATGCTCTGAATTTCTCTAAAGTGGATCCAAGATATGAATCAAGCGACTTTACATATCAGGATTTTATTAATGCAGCACATGCAAAAGGATTAAAGGTAATTCAGGATGTAGTATTTAACCATACCGGAAATTTTGGAGAAACAAATCTTTTTCCTATGATTGAGAAACAGGGAGATTTAAGCAGTTCAGATTGTATGAAGACGCTTCCTAATAGTGGGCTTCCAACAGATTATAATCAATTGCTTCCGGCAAGGCAGTATAATGCGCGTATAGAGAAGATGAAAAGTGAGACAGGTGATCCTGAACATATTTATCATCATGAGAAAAGTCTCGGCTGGGAGGAATATAGCTGCCAGACAGCTCAGATTGCCGGAGATTGCGTGGATTTAAATACGGAGAACCCAAAGGTTTATAAGTACTTACAGGATGCATATAACAGTTATATTGATATGGGAGTAGATGCATTCCGTGTTGATACCGCAAAGCATATTTCAAGATTAACATTTAATAATGCACTTATACAGCCATTTTATGATGAGGCAGAGAAGAATGGAAATGATAGTTTCTATATGTTTGGAGAAGTGTGCACTCGCGATCGTGATGTATGGAACAAAGGTGTACCTCCTCTTTCGGCTCCATTCTATACATGGAAAGAATCTAAGGATTACGCATGGAGTGATACAGATAGAACTGTAAATGAACAGTCAACTTTAGACAACTTTAATGATAATAAAGATATAGAAGCCCAGCCTACAAGTGATAATGCATTCTTGAACGGTAATGATTATCATACACCGGATTATAGTAAAAATTCTAAATTTGGCGTTATTGATTTTCCAATGCATTGGAATTTTGAAAATGCAGGAAGTGCGTACGGCATTGCGTTAAGTGGAGACAAGTGGTATAACGATGCAACATGGAACGTTACATATGTTGATTCGCATGATTATGCACCTGATCAGGCTCCATCAGATCAACGTTTTGCCGGCTCACAGGATACATGGGCAGAGAATTTGAGTCTTATGTTTACATTCCGTGGTATTCCTTGTATTTATTACGGATCAGAAGTGGAATTCCAAAAAGGAAAGATGATAGATGTAGGTCCTAACGATGCATTAAGTAATACCGGTCGTGCGTATTTTGGAGATAATATTGAAGGTGAAGTAACAACAACTGACTTTGGTGAGTATTTTGGTGCAACAGGAACTATGAAAAAATCTTTGAATTATCCGTTATCTAAGCATATTCAGAGATTAAACCGTATACGTCAGGCAGTACCGGCTCTTAGAAAGGGTCAGTATTCAACATCAAATATTGATGGAAATATGGCATTTAAGAGAAGATACACAGATGATAAAACGGACAGCTTTGCACTTGTCACAATAAGCAATTCTGCAACGTTTAATAATATTCCGAATGGTACATATGTGGATTGCATTACCGGAGATACAAAAAATGTTACTAATGGAAGCCTTACAGCTGAGTGTTCGGGAAAGGGCAATTTAAGAGTATATGTATTGAATACTGCAAAGACACAGGCACCGGGTAAGGTTGGTACAGATGGTAAATATCTTTACAATGCAACATCTGTTGAAGATGCACAGGAGCAGAGCGTTTATTTTAATAATACACAAAACTGGAATAATGTAACAGCTAATTTATATGATGATAATGGTGCTTTGGTGCAGAGTATTCCAATGTCGAAAGTAAAGGACGGAGTATACGCATGTACATACACAGGAAATAAAACCGGACTTAAGGTTGTATTTACAAATGGCTCAGGCTCAAGTGTAAAGGCTGAATTCAAAGATGGTGGATATTATGATACATCTGGTTATAAAGGACAGTATGAAGGGGACATAATTCAGGTACAGTCCGTAACTTTAGACCAGAAAGAAATTAATATGAACACTGGAGAAAAGAAGACGGTTAAAGCAACTGTTGCTCCGGAAAATGCAAAGTATAAAGGCTTGTCATGGAGTTCTTCAAATAAGGATGTTGCAACTGTTGAAAAAGGAATTATTACAGCTGAAGGAGCGGGAACTGCTGTGATTAAAGCGCAAGCGAGAAATGGAGTAGAAGCATCAGTAAAAGTAACTGTAAAAGAAGTGCCATATGATTATGAGAAAGTTGCAGATGGAAAATTAGCTATTTATTTTAAGAAACCATCTGGATGGGGAAGTTCTGTTAATTGTTATGCATATAATACTACAAATGGAACTAATAATAAGCTTACAGGGGAATGGCCTGGTACAGCTATGGAAAAGCTTCCAAATGGAGTATATAGATGTGTGCTAGACGAAGCAACTGCTAAAAGTGGTAAGGTTCTTTTCAATTCAAATGGAACTCAGGCACCGGCAAGTGGAGGCTTTGACATTAAATCATATGCTTTATATGATCAGAATGGATATTGTGAAACAATAGTTCCATCAGACAAAATAGTAACTAAATTAGATGTTAAATTTAATACAGATGTGATAGAAACAGCGAAAGTTGGAAAGAAAGTCAAATTAACAGCACAGGCAAGCGGAGGAAGTGGGGATTATACGTATAAATTCATTCTCACTGATAATAAAGGTAATTGGTACAAGATTAAGGATTATTCAAAAGATAATACAAGTACATGGACTCCGGGAGCTGTGGGCGACAAAACATTATATGTGGACGTAAAAGATAGTAAAGGCGCATATGTGAGAGTCGGGCTTTCAATGAAGGTCACAACACTCAATGTCAATTTTACTGCATCACCTGAGAAGACAGCAAAAGTTGGCAGTAATGTAAAATTAACAGCACAGGCAAGTGGGGGAAGTGGAGACTATACATATAAATTTATTCTTACTGATAATAAAGGTAATTGGTATAAGATAAAAGGCTATTCAAAGGATAATACAGCTACATGGATTCCGGGTGCTGTGGGTAACAAAACATTGTATGTAGATGTAAAGGATAGTGAAGGAACTTATAAAAGAATGGAACTTCCAATTGAGATTACAAAACAGACTGAAAAATTGAGGGTTAAATTTACATCTAAGTCCGATGATACTGTGAAATTGGGAGATAAAGTGAAACTAACAGCACAGGCGACAGGCGGAACTGGAAATTATTTTTATCAGTTTGTAGTATGTAATCCGGATAATAATTGGTATAGAATTCGAGGATATGAGAAAGATAACTCATGTTTCTGGACTCCAAAAATGGTAGGAAAGACAATGCTGTATGTGGATACAGTAGATGGTAATGGAAATTATTGGAGAAATCTTTTGTCTGTAAATGTTCAATAAATTGTAATATTCTTATATTGGGAAAATATAAGGAGTATTGTAAATATAAAAAGATGATATTTTGCATCGTGAATGAAAAACATTTATGCAATAGCAAGGGGTAGTGCTAATGAAAGCACTACCTTTTACTTTAGATAGCATTAACTTAAGAAGAAAGAGCATTGATAAATATACTATCAATCACATGGTTTGATGTTGTTTATTGTATATTTTGTTAGCTACCTGCCGGATTTGTGGAGTTACCGCACGAGAATATTCATTTAGTTGCAAAATTTCTGGAAGTTCACAAATAGTATATCTTTTTTTCATTAAAAGTGGTAAAATATATTAGTGCTATAGGACTAAGAAGATTAGTTGAATATTTTAAGTTAGGAGATTTAACATATGAAGAAAAAGGTAGTGGCTGCTTTACTGGCAGCACAAATGGTTGTTACATTGTGTCCTACATCCTCTGTATTTGCGACAACATTTGATGATACTGCAGCTGTACAGGAAGTGGAAACAGTCGATGATTCGCAGGAGCTTTATGGAGCAGAAACACCTACTCCGGAGTCTGATTTTACATGGGATGGAAATAAAATCACAAAGTATAACGGAGCAAGTGCCAATGTTGTGCTTCCTTCAAGAACCACAGCGATAGGGGACTCGGCGTTCAAAAATTGCACCGGCTTAAAGTCAGTGACTATTCCGGACAAGGTCACATCCATTGGAAGATATGCTTTTCAGGGATGTACAGGCATTACAAGTATAGTTATACCATCACGAGTTGATACTATAGGATACGGTGCGTTTATAGATTGTACGGAATTGAGCAGCTTCGAAATAAAGAGCAGCGTGTTACAGCATACAGGTCAGTATGGTGATGGAAATATATTTAAGGGATGTAAAAATCTCAAAACTGTAAAGCTGACTGGAAAAATGAAATATATTCCTGATACCATGTTTGATGGTGCAGACTATCTAGAGTCTATAGTGATTCCGGATTCTGTGACGTCAATAAAAGATAAAGCATTCAGGGACTGCAAGTCTTTGAAGCAGGTCAGCATACCAAAATCTGTTACTTCAATTGGCGAATATGCGTTCAAAGATTGTACAGCATTACAGTCGATTTCGTTGCCTGAGAATTTGACAACATTAGGAAATTGGGTTTTTTCAGGCTGTACAGCTTTGAACAATCTCGTCATTCCATCAAGAGTGAAGAGTATAGGCTGCTATGCATTTAGTGGCTGTACATCTCTTTCAAATCTGGAAATAAAAAGTGGCATATTGGAAAATACAGGGTATTATGGGGATGGCTATCTATTTAATGACTGCATCAAATTGAAGACCGTATCGCTTACGGGTGATTTAAAATCTATTCCGGCCGATATGTTCGAAGGTGCAGAATATCTTGAAACACTTAAAATCCCAAGCACTGTAACCACCATATCGAAATCTGCATTTAGTGGTTGTACCTCATTGCAGCAGATTATAATTCCGGAAGCAGTGACATCAATAGGCAGAGAAGCATTTGAAAATTGTACATCTTTAGAGACTTTGGTTATTCCTTCAAAGGTAGAAAGCATCGGCTATTACGCATTTGGTCATTGTGATAATGTTAGAGAGGTGGAGATTAAGAGTGATAATTTAACGAAGATAGGTATATCTGGTTCTACATCAATCTTTGGGGACTGCATAAGTCTTGAAAAAGTAAGAATGACAGGTAAGCTTGAAAGTATACCATCTAGTATGTTCAGGGATTCGCAATATATTCAGAGTGTTGAGCTTCCAAGTACTATAAAAGAGATATCAAGCAGTGCATTCGAGAATTGTTCGTCATTGAATCAGATTACCATACCGGAGAATGTGACAGCTATAGGAAGAGATGCATTTAATGGATGTAAAAGCCTTGAAGAAATTACTATTCCGGTCAATGTGGAAACACTGGGAAATGGAGCTTTTGCGAACTGTACTCTGTTAGAGAAAGTAACAGTACAGAATCCTGATATGAATTTCCATTTGAACTCTTATGACTCTGATTATAATCATTTTGGAAATGATGACTTTGTAAATATAATAGGTTATGGAGATTCTACAGCGAAGACTTTTGCCGATGAAAATGGTATTAGTTTTACAGAAAGCGAGAATGCAGAGGTGAAGTTTGATGGTGCTTCTGTCACATTAGCAGATACTATCGGGCTCAATTTCTACGTGAAGATGACTGCAACTGACGTAAAGAACAGCAAAGCTTATATGAAATTCCAACTGGCTGATGGAACAGTCAAGAAAGTAAGCATAACTGACACAAAACAGTATTCAGAAGATAAAAACACAAGAGTATTTACCTGCACTATGCCGGCTGCAGAGATGTCTGATACAATAAAGGCACAGCTAATCATTCCGGAGGCAGATGGTACAGAAAAAGCAAGTGATACAATTACATATTCAGTAAAGAAGTACTGTCAGCATATTTTAAATAATTCTGATTCGTATGATGCAAATACTATAGCAGTCATTAAGAAGATATTGAATTATGGTTCATACAGCCAGCAGTATTTCAGCTACAACATGACAAATCTCGCAAATGATATGCTTGAGGATACTGAGAAAACTCTTACGAAGCAGGCTGATCTTATGAAAGCAAGCTCAACATTTCATGCGAATAATGTTAATGGTATCAAATATTTCGGTAAATCTCTGATACTTAGATCAAAAACAGACATGAGAATCTATTTTGAGCTTACAGACAGCACTAAGAAAATTTCTGATTATACATTCAAATGTGACGGAAAGGTATTAAAACCAGTTCAGAACGGCAGCAAATATTACGTAGATATTGCAGATATAACACCGGCAGAGTACGGCAAAGTATTTACAGTTACAGTATCAGGCAAGAACTTCGTTTCATCCAGTGTGTATGATTATTGCAGAAGTGCAGTAAGCTCAAGCACTACGGATGGTAAATTAAAGAATCTGAGTGTTTCTATGTATGAGCTTGGAACGACGGTTCAATAATATGGTTAATTGATTGTTCGGATGCTTTATATTGGTTTTATATCAGAAACAGCAGCTGTAATAAGTGCAAGTTACTATTGGATGAGAAAATCCGCTATACCGGATACGGTATGGCGGATTTTTAGATTTATTTTAGATTTTTCTTTTATCTTGAGGAAAATGGTGGTATTCTAATATTAGTACTAAAGGGGTATTGCTTATGATGAGATTTGAAATTGGAGGATTGGGATATGAAATCGAAATTTATGTCTGTCATATTGATAGTGGTATTGTTTATCGCTTCTTATATGCCTGTTTCAGAAGTAACAGTAACAGCAAATGTAGGAAACGATAAGGTTGAAATTAAATCAATAAATTTATGGAATACATCTGCAGCAATTGCGTCTAATGGTGATTTATACTGTTGGGGATTTAACGGATATGGCGGTGTTGGAAATGGTGCTACGAATGATCAGCATACCCCGGTAAAGGTTTTAGAAAATGTTAAAGAAACAGTTTTGGAAAATAATACTACAGCAGCTATAACAGAAGAGGGTGATTTATATTGTTGGGGGTATAATAAATATGGACAAGTTGGAAATGGAGCAACAGATAATCAGTTAACCCCGGTAAAGGTCTTAGAAAATGTAAAAGAGGTTTATTTAGACTTTTATACGTCTGCCGCAATAACAGAGAATGGCGATTTATATTGCTGGGGCTTCAATTTAGCAGGGCAAATAGGAAACGGCACTACTGTTAATCAGCTAACACCGGTAAAGGTTTTGAGTAATGTCCGTAAATTTTGCATTGATGGTCTTACATCAGCCGCAGTAACAGAGAATGGCGATTTATACTGCTGGGGCGATAATGGTGCAGGAACAGTAGGAATTGGTACTACAACCCACCAGCTAACACCAATAAAAGTATTGGAAGGGGTAAAAGAATTTTATACAAAAGCTAATACATCAGCCGCAATAACAGAGAATGGCGATTTATATTGTTGGGGGCATAATGAATACGGCGAAGTTGGAAATGGAAGCACATGTAATCAGCTATCTCCGTTAAAGATACTAGATAATGTAAAACAAGTATGTTTTGGAGAGTTTTCATTTACAACAGCAGCCATAACTTTAAATGGTGATTTATACTTATGGGGAGATAATGAACATGATGAGTTAAATGATTTACTATCACCAGCAAAAATATTGGAAAACATAAAAAAGTTTTATTCTTATGAAGATACGTTTGGCGCAATAACCACAAATGGAGATTTATATTGTTGGGGGAAAAATAGTTGGGGTCAAGCAGGAAGCGATACGTGGGATTATGTGGAAAAACCTGTAAAAATATTGGAAAATGTTAAAGATGTGAACATAGATGATGTTAAATCAATAGCGTTAACTGAAAATGGTGATTTGTATTATTGGGGAGCTAAAGGGAATCCTAATATTCCTTCAGAAGATAATGATGACTATCAGACAATTCCAGTAAAGGTGATGGATAATGTAAGAGAAGCTAAGGTTTTTTATCATACATTTGCAGCAATAACCACAAACGGCGATTTATATTGTTGGGGCTATAATACATCAGGTCAAACAGGAAATGGTAACTTCAAGCGACAGTATACTCCATATAAAGTATCATTCCCAACAGAAGATAACTATTCCGGTGAATTGAAAGGTCTTTCACTTAGTCTGAGTGATGATATTGGGTTGAATTTTATTATGAGTCTGTCAGATGCGTTACTGATAGATAAAGATAATACATATGTCGAATTTACACCTGAAGGAAGCAAAAAATCCACACGTGTATATCTTAAAGATGCAGACAAGGTTAATTACAATGGAAGCGACTGTTATTCATTTAAATGCAGGGTTAACGCCGCAGAAATGACCAAAAAGGTAAATGCGGTGCTTCATTGTAATGATTGGACAGGACAGACATATTCATATTCGGTTTATGACTATGCAAGCAAAATACTAGCTGAGCCAGAAAGCAGCGAATACAAGTCATCAGCACCACTGATAAAAGCAATGCTGAACTATGGCGGATATGCTCAGACTTATTTTAATGAAAATACGGATGCTCTTGCCAATAAGGGATTGTATAATAAGACCAATGATCCTGTATTAACAACTAATCCAACAGTTTCGAAAGACTATAATTATACTGTCTTTAATAACAATATGGGCGTTTCATTCATAGGCGGCAGTCTTGTCCTGAATTCCGGTACGGATTTGAAGCTGTATTATGGCATAGATGACAAAAATGTGGCTCATAACATAAATGTGAGTGTAAATGGACAAAATGTTGCACCAGAGTATGATGGAAATATCATGTGTGTAAGAGTCCCCTATATTAGCATTTCATCGCTTGGTGATACATATAATGTTAAAATCAGCGTGAATGGAAAAGAGATAAATCAAAAGTATAGTGCAATGACATATATGTATAAGGCACTAAATGCACAAAACTCTAATACAAAGCTGAATAATGTAGTAAAGGCGTTATATCTTTATAATGAAGCAGCAAAGCAGTATTCGATGGGAATTGAATAATCGCGCTAGGAGATAGAGGACAGAGATGTCCTCTATCTTATTATAAATTCGCTATACCGAGGATGGTATGGCGGATTTTTTTAGATTATTTTTCTGATTTTTCTTTTATCCTGAAGAAAATGGTGGTATTCTATTATTAGTACTAAAGGTTTACAGAAAAAACATAAGGAGTCACTGAATTATGAGGAAATTTGCACGAATTAAAACAAAACTGATTTCTTGTATCTTACTGCTGGCTATGAGCGCACTGTTTCTGGCAAGTGCAAACCATGTGCAGGCGGATCAGGAATATTTGTCTTTTGACCAGTACAAGGCAGAGCATTATATCAATTACTCATCTTATGAGTATTTTATGTCGGATGACTTTAAAATGCCATACCGGACAACTGTTGAGAAGGATAGAAGCAGTGCTACATTTAATTCGCTTCTGGCAGCATGGGAGGTTGCCACATTTAGCGGAAGCAATGTTGTGGAAATGGCGAACAAGAGAAAGGGATATTATGAGGCCTTTTTGTTTGATATCATCTATACAGGTACTGATGCTGTAAATGTCACAGATGCCATGAATGCAGGCATAAAAGCTACTCAGGCTTCGGTGCTTAGTAAAGTTACAAAGCTGATGGATGAGGGATATTATAAAGACATTGATGTGCGTAAATTAACGGAAGAAAGCTATGCAAAGCTTGTTTCCGGTTTGGAAAGCTGTGGGGAGTTTAATGATATTTTCTCAGCAGTGAACAATGTTGGAAAATATGTTCAATATGCAAACGACATAGAAACCTTAGTCTACAGAATGGCCAAGATTGAGGCTATATGTGGACAATCAAAAGAATATGCTGAAGTATTACGTGACATGAGCAAGAATACTACAGATGAGACTCTTGCTGCTGCCTGTGATGAGATGGCATCTATTTGTGATGGAGTGATGAATGCAAAATTAATGGACGCAATTATGACCGGTGAGGAAGTGGTCACTAATGTGTCGAAGTGGGTTACAGACAAAATATGGGATTATGTGATAGATTCATTAGGTGTATGTGGAATTGGAGTAACAGCAGGACAGGCTGTTGGAAAATGGGCTTCAGGCCTTTTATTTTCAACAGATAAGACAATAGAGACATATTATGAGATGTCAGCACTATACAACTTTGATAATGCGATAAGAAAAGTTGTTAAGAACTATGAACAGCAATATTCTCGTTATAGTTCAGATTCTGTGGAGTATGCAAAAAAGTTTAATGCATCAGTGGAGCTTATGTTAAAGACTCAGGAACTGGGTTGCGATATCTCTATCAAAGATGCAGAGTATAAATATGAAAAAGGCATTGCCAACGTGTTTGTAAGCAGATTTAATGGTAAAAAAGAAGCGATGGCTTCCTATAAGAAGAGCTTACAGGGAATAAAGAAGAATATATCATTCATTTATACCTTTGCAAATGGGGACTTATATAACTGCTATAAGGATGAGTACTGTTCAAATGTATCAGAGGATTTAGGAATGACAGATGTTGCCACTACAGATGATGGCTCATCAGCAAGCAAGGCTGATGAAAAGCAGGTGACACAGGAACTCATAAGAACAGCAGAGGCTTGCTGTAAGAAGGAAATCAAAGAACCGATGAAGCTCACAGGTAATGTCACATATTATGGTGATGTTTATGTGTCTTCGGATTTGAATTTGAATGGTTATAAATGTACAGTGTATGGTAATCTGATTCAGTCAAGGGGCACATTGACATTAAATGGTGGTACATTGGATGTTAGTGGGGACTACAGGATGGAAAATGAGAATGTGGATTCAACCGGAAATGTAAGTTACTCAGATGGTTCGGCAAAATTGATTATGACAAACCCGGCAGACAGAGTAAATGTAGGAGGAACATTTGAAAATTATATATGGAGTAGTAGTACTTATAACAGTGATTTACAAGCTGGAGTTATGAGTGTAAAGGGCGATTTTATATGCAGAGATGATTATAATGGTTTTTATACTGGAGGGACGCATAAAGTAATATTAAATGGAACAGGAGTACAAAAAGTACAAATAGCAGAAGCAAAAGGATTCAATGAGCTTGACATACAAAATGACAAAGTAGTATTTGTGGCAGATACTAATATGAAAGGCTTCAAAGCCAACCATGACATAACGCTGAATGTATCACAGGGAAAAACGCTGCAGATAAGCGGAACCCTTGATTTAAACGGACATACATTGTACGCACCGGGAAATCTTACACTCACAGGAAACGGAGTCAATGTAAAGGGTGGAAGCATAGTGGTAGATGGAAATCTGAACCTTTCATGTGATGTAAACCTCGGAGGAGGAAAACTGCAGGTGAAGGGAAATCTGATTCAGTCAAGTCATACCCTGACAGTGGCAGGAGGAACAGTGGATGTCAGCGGAGACTACAGGATGGAAAATGAGAATGTGGATTCTACCGGAAATGTTAGTTATTCAGACTGTTCTGCAGAGCTGAATATGACAAATGCCAATGATTGTGTGAATGTGGGAGGAACGTTTGAATTTGACGCCAGTGATGGTGATTTGACAGATGGTATTATTTGTATAAAAAAAGATTTGATAATTAAAAGTGAGTATTGGCGTTTTAACCCGACAGGCAACCACACTATAAAACTTGATGGTGATAAAGTACAGAAGATACAGATAGATAATAGTTCAAATAACAAAATCAACAATTTATATCTGACAAAGGATAAATCCACAGGTTACAATTTCGTCACAGATAATTGTTGGAACAAACTATATTTAAAGACTAAAGTGGACAACGTGACTGTATCACCTGATCTAAAGGATGTCTGCCAGGGAGAGCAGATTCAATATTCTGCCCAGGTATCAGGTGTAAACAGTCCATCGCAGGCTGTCACATGGTCTGTTACAGGAGCAAAATCAGCAGACACTCATATAGACGAGAATGGATTGTTGAGTGTTGCTAAGGATGAAGCTGCTTCAAATATTGTTATAAAGGCTGTATCGGCAGAGGACAGCTCAAAAACAGCAAGCCAGACCGTGAACATTACAAAGAGGTTACCTAGAGTGGATGCTGTCAGACTTTCTGCAAACACGGCCAGCATGTGTCCTGGAGATACACACAAGTTCTCAGCAGCAGTACTGGGAGAAAATGATATATCACAGGAAGTTGTCTGGGCTGTTACAGGTCAGCAGTCAGCAGATACAAAAGTTGCCAAAGATGGTACACTTACTGTAGGTAAGGATGAGAGCGCTGATAATATCAGTGTAGTTGCGACATCTGCCGTAAACAATAAGGTGAGTGCTTCAGTAAAGATACAGATAGTTCACATTATTATTGATTTCGGTGTGGATCAGGTTGCTATTGTTGTAAAGTGCGGTGGCAGTCTGTCATTTGAGGCACATATTGTTGGAATTAATCTTTCATCGGATGCTGTGACATGGAGTGTGTCAAATAACACGAGTAAGGCTACATCAATTTCACAGGAAGGTGTGCTTACAGTAGGAGAAGATGAAAAGGCAGCTACACTTATTGTGACTGCAATGAGTGTTGCAGACCCGACCAAATCAGCAAGTGTCAATGTAAAAGTTGAGGGGTCGGACAATGCAAAGGTGGTTGGATATTCAGTTGGACTTAGTGATATGATTTCATTGAATATGTATACATATGTTCCGGAGAAATTCTTAAGTGATGCAGGAGCTAATGCTGTGTTCACTCTAGCTGATGGGACAGTCACACAGCAGCCTTTATCAGAGTTTAAGAAAGCTTCATATAATGGGGGAAATACTGTTGTGATTAATACAAAAATGGTTCCGGCATACATCACGCGCTCTGTGACAATGAAGATAGTTGGCTCAGATGGAAAAGAGAGTGAAGGCTTCACATATTCAATATATGAATATGCAAAGGACTATATAAAGTATGCTACAACCGAAACAGAGTATCAGAAGGCATTACCGCTTGTGAAAGCGATGCTTGATTATGGTGCATACTCTCAGCTTTTCTTCGGAGTTGATGCATCAAATCTTGCAAACTATGACAGGGTATCAAACTTAAAGCTGACGGAAGGTAATGTAGAGCAGACATCATGTGATAGCGTATTCAATGCCATAAAAAATGAAGAAACTGGAACACTTGGTAATGAAGAACTGATATATCAGAATATATCTCTAGTATGTGAGAGTGAAACAAGCATGAAGCTGTATTTCCAGAACAAAAACAATCTGACACTTGACCAGATAAAAGAAAAATATGCAATCAAGGTATATGATTCTGAGGGTAATGTTATTCCGGATGATGGCTGTGAGATGCAGGTAGAAGGAGAAAAGTTCTGGATTAAGATAAAGAACCTTGGACCGGTAAAACTTAGCTCAGATTATACCGTTGAATTTACAAGTGATGCTGGAACACAGAGAGGAACGGTATCTCCAATATGCTATATAAAGAAAGCAATGAAGCAGGATGATATGAATTTACAGAATCTGTGTAAGGCTATGTATTTGTATAATAAGGCTACATTAGAGTATATCGGACAATAAAATCAATGAAATAAAAGGCGATTAAATTAGAATCCGCTCAACTATGGTTATATGGCAATGGTTGGCGGATTCTTTTTGTAAGAAATAACTAATAAAATGTTGAACTTTTTATATATAATTTTCAGAAAAATAATGATAAAATAATATAGTACTAAAGGGCATAATGATTATAGAGAGATTTGGAGAAATTGCTTGTGAAGAGAATAGTTAGTGTACTAATGTCAATAGTGTTTGTTTTGAGTTGCGTTGTATTTATTATGCCACCAAATATAGTGTTGGCTGCAAATAATGCTGACGTCAATTGTAATCTGAGATTCCATACCCACACCTCAGACTGATTTAAAAAGTTA
>OGFY01001752.1_pt1 | contig 14760 bp, 15 predicted proteins | sample 1570951 | NCBI WGS metagenome assembly OGFY01 (sample SAMEA2581942, study PRJEB24529) | metagenome | biome: Human gut stool | place: China | collected 2011
TAACACAAGGAACAAATATTCCGGCAATCTTATCTGCCATTTTAGCTATAGGCGCTTTACTTGATGATGCTTCCTCTACCAGTCGTATAATCTGTGATATAGTTGTATCATCACCGACTCTGACAGCCTCTGCTTTAATATATCCACCTCTATTAATTGAGGCTGATATGATATTATCACCTTTCTTTTTGGCAACCGGCATACTCTCACCTGTTATTGCGGATTCATCAAATGATGCCTCTCCTTCTGTTACTATTCCATCCACACCTGCTGACTGCCCTGACTTTACTATATAAATGTCACCTCTGACTACATCTGCTATATCAATAGTCTTTTCAATTCCATCTCTTATAACTGTAACTGTCTTAGGTGCAAGATTCATAAGCTTGGTTATTGCTTCGCTTGTCTTCCCCTTCGACCTGCTTTCAAGATACTTTCCTATTGTAATTAATGTAAGTATTGTTCCTGCTGACTCAAAATATAAATCATGCATATATTTTGTTACAAGCTCTAAATCATTATGTCCATATCCATATCCAATTCTATATATGGCAAATATCGCAACTTTTCAAACATTTTTATTATAATTAGGCTACAAAAGGACAATAAAAAACACCGCCATACAGACAGTGTACACTATCATTTCATGCAACTGGTTGCCATTTTAAAGGCCCTCTAGCTTTGCGTCGCAGACTTTGATCTGTTTTGCCGTTTTTCTTATTATAGCTTTTAAACATATGAAAAAAACTGAGTTTATTATACTCTAATGCTCGACTATGTACAAGAAAAACATTACCGTTTTTACGTCTAAAAGCAAAAAAAGAATAGCCGATACATATACTCGAACTGTTCTTCTACTTCTGAAGTCCACGCAGCATTGACATCACTGTTTCCTGCTCATGATTTTTAACCAGAGTTATTCTTTGCTGCTTTTTAATTCCTACGATTATTCTTTAAATTCCACAGCATGCTTTCTCTTCCAGATCGGAAAAAGATTCCTCTGACAGACATAATTCTCCCGCTCTTTGATCCCGATCGTATGGAAAAATGTCTTCCACATTCCAGTGTATTCATCTTCGTACTCTTCTGTTTTCCGAAGTGCCTCAAACTCTCCGTCCGTCAGATAACGAAGATAATTTTCTCCGTCTTTTGGATGGACACAGACGGTCTTCCGGTTATCGTCAACGATCATCCAATATTCCGATGGCATACGGTCTGCGAAATGTCTTCCAACCAGCATGATCACATCACTTTTGGGTTCCAGATAGCTGACATACACACGCCCGTCGAGACTTTGAAACCGGGCGAATTCTCGGAAATGATGGCTTTCATTTCCAACATTACGATATAATTCCATAATCCGCATCACATGTGGGTTCGTATAATGTTCAAGTACATCTGCTCCTATTGCAAATCCAACCCGCAGAAAATTATAGATTGCCTGCAGTGCGTCTTCTTCTGCTGAAAGGGATGCGTAATACACATACAGATATGCTCTGGAAGAAATATCTCTGCGGATAGACCGGGTGACTTTTTCTGCCTTGGAACAGTCTCCGTCTACATGAATATATTCATCCAGCAGTGTCGCCTGGAAAATCGGTTCTTTTTTCAGTCTTATCTGATCATGACCGATTAGCAAAGCATCTGCCCATGCATCATAGATACAGGTCATGATGTCTTCCAACCGATCCTTACAAGTATATATCTTCATAACTTTCCTGCTTTCTCATATTGCTATAAGTATTTTCTGCCCTAATGATGTAACTATCCAATTCCAAAATCTGCAAGTGTCATCTGTGAAAATCCTTCATTTGCATGAGCCATTTCCCAGGATTCCTTCCGGTCTACGCTGACCAGTTGTCTTGTGATATAAGTCTCTTCAAGTGGTGTGTGATACATCTGTTTTCCGCCACAGGTGATGAAATAGTGCGCTCTTTTCAGCACAACTCCCATTTTCTTCAGACTTGTGAAATCCATTCTGCCATATCTTCGTGCATTTACAATACGGCTGGCTGATTTCGTTGCGACTCCGGGTACGCGAAGGAGTTCTGCATAGCTTGCCGTTTCTACTTCAACGGGAAATAATTCCAGATGGCGTAATGCCCAATCACACTTCGGATCCAGAAGCTCATTAAAATTTGGTTTCTCTGTCGTTAAAAGTTCATCTGCCTGAAATCCGTAAAATCGGAGCAGCCAGTCTGCCTGATAAAGCCTGTGTTCACGCAAAAGCGGCGGTGGAGTTCCGATCTCAGGCAGAACAGAATCTTCATTCAGCGGGATATATGCCGAATAAAAGACACGTTTCAGATCAAATCCCTGATAAAGCTGCTGCGTGGTTTGTAATAAGGTATAATCGCTTTCACCTGTCGCTCCGATGATCATCTGGGTGCTTTGTCCTGCCGGTGCAAAGCTGCGTTTTAATTTGGACATATCATGTGGTGCAAGTTGATATGCCTGATTCCAGGTGAAGGAAGAATCCAATAGCGCAGGATTTGACCGTGCAGAAGTCTTGGATACATCGGTTCCTCTCTGTAGCGCTGCTCTGCTCTCCAGTTTCTTTTGAAACTGCCGCTTGGAAACTTCCGAAAAAATTCCGTTATGCAGGAACTGATTTCTATGGCTTCTTTCCATATATGATGATTTTCCGATTGCCATGCGATGTGCGGCAATGGTATTCTGCACCTTTCCCATCGGACTTAGGATTGTCTGCATAGTCTTGTTCGGTGCCAGCTTACGAAGTCCCTCAGAAGTTGGCAGTTCCAGATTCACGCTGACACGGTCTGCCAGATAACCGGCAGCCGCAAGTAATTCATCCGAAGCCCCCGGAATCGTCTTCACATGAATGTATCCGTTAAAATGATATTTGGTGCGGAGAAGTAACAGTGTCTCGCACATCTTTTCCATCGTATAGGTTGGATTTTTCAAAATACCGGAACTTAGGAAAAGTCCTTCTATATAATTCCGTTTATAAAATTCGACTGTAAGATTACAGATCTCTTCCGGAGTAAACGTAGCTCTTTTTACATCATTGCTCGCACGGTTAATGCAGTATTTGCAATCGTAGACACAATGATTGGTCATTAAGATCTTAAGTAAAGAAATACATCTTCCGTCTGCCGCAAAGCTGTGACAAATTCCACATGAAACGGCATTACCGAGTTCTCCTTTCTGTCCCCGGCGGCTTGAGCCGCTTGATGTACATGCGACATCATACTTTGCAGCATCAGCAAGAATATGTAATTTTTCCTGTATTGTATAATGCTCATTTGTCATTTCTGTATTCATATTTCTATTATACAAACATATGTTCGCTTATGCAAGTGTTTTTTACAGTTAAAACAGAGGCAATCAAGAATTGACCTGAATATACAGACAGGGTATGTACAGCTTCATTTGCCATACATACCCTGTTTTAGTAAACATATTTTCTTTTATTTAAGAAATAATTTTGATCCATGCTTCATGCAACTCATCAACGGATGACATTATATAATCCGGTTGATGTTCGTATGCCTTTGCTTCTTCTTTTGTTGCCTCACCGGATAATACCAGCACCGTCTCAACACCGGCATGATATCCACATAAGATATCCGTATACAGGCGGTCTCCAACGATTAAAGTCTCTTCTTTCCGGTAATGATTCCGCTGCAATGCAAGTTCTACCATTTCAGGCTGCGGCTTACCAATAAAATACGGCATTCGCTTTACTGCATGTGCAAGCATTTCACAGATGGAGCCACAGTCTGGTACAAATCCAAATTCAATCGGACATACATAGTCTGGATTTGTTGCAAGATAATCCACATTTTTTGTACTCAGCAGCTTACATGTATCAGATAATTTTTCATACGTCAGCTGATTATCATAAGAAACCACAACGCAGGTAATTCCTTCATCCTCGCAATCGCTTGTTACGTGGATTTTATTTTTTTTGAGTTCCCGGATAAAGGACCGGGTTCCCAGCACATAGATCAGTTCTCCGGCATGGTTTTTCTTCAGATAATCAATGGTTACATAGGATGCTGTCAGGAAATTGGTGTAATCGGTGTGGATTCCAAGAACCTGAAAAAATCTGATATAATCATCGATGCTCTTGGTTGCATTGTTTGTGATAAATACAAACTGCCCGCCATTTGCCTTGATGTCTTTCAGGAAAGCTGCGGATCCTTCAACGAGCTGATTCCCCTTACAGATTGTACCGTCTATATCCAGCAGAAAAAGTTTTTTATTTTCCAACATGATCTTATACTTCCGCTTCTTTTTTGATCTGCACTGCCATGTCTGGATAATTGGTGATAATTGCAGTTACTCCTGCATCGATCAGCCATTTCATATCCGCTTTTTCATTGACTGTCCAGACACGGACATTCAGATTGCTGTCCAGATATTCTTTCAGGAAATCTGCCATTTTTACATGATATACTGCCGGATGCAGTCCGTCTACTTTTGTATTCTTCGCATACTCTGCAACATTCAGGATCACATCACTGTACAGATAAGCGGTTTCTGCTTCCGGCACAATTTTCTTCATCTGCTGGATGCTGTAATGGTTAAAGGAAGAATAAATCACCCGCTCTTCCATTCCGGCTTTTTTTACAAGATCCGCAACCTTCTGCTCGATTTCCGGATACCAGTAAATTCCTGTTTTCAACTCAATATTGACCTGGATACCGGATGCTTTTACCGCATCCAGTACTTCTTCCAGGGTTGGGATCTTTGCTACGGAATACTCCGGGAATTTGTTTTTCAGTACTGTAAGCTCTTTTAACTCTTTTAAGGTATAATCCTTGACCCATCCCTTTTTTTCTGTAACTCTGTCGATGGTTTCATCATGGATCACAACCGGGATTCCATCCTTTGTAAGCTGTACGTCAAGCTCGATTCCGTCAGCACCCTGTGTGATTGCCAGTGCAAATGCTTCCAACGTGTTTTCCGGTGCATATCCGCTTGCACCTCTGTGTGCAAATATTTTTGTTTTGCTCAATGTTTACTGCCTCGATTCTTTTTAATTATTTACAGTATTGTAGTCAGTGATCGCTTTGTTGATCGAATCTGACATTTTCTGTACTGCTGTGTCGACATCTTCTTTTCCATTCAGCATGCTTTCGATTTCAGACTCAACAGTTGCTCTTGCTTCCGGGAATACACTTAAAAGCGCACCGCAATATTCCGGTGAAGAATCATGGAGCTGATCGATTGCTGTCTGGAACTGAGGATACTGCGCGATATTATCTTTGAATGTCTGTTCATCGTGTGCTTTTATGGTAACCGGGAAATATCCTGTCTGTGCATTCCAGTATGCCTGTGATTCCGGAGAGATCAGGAATTTTACGAATTCCCATGTTGCACGGAGTTTCTTTGGATCTTTATTGTTCAGTGCCCACAGAGAAGCTCCACCGATGGATACTCCGCCTTCATCACTTGAAGATACCTTCGGGAAATATGCTGTTCCCACTTCAAATTTTCCGTTTACATCCTGCAGGATCTGTTTTAATGAAGCTGTAGAACCAAGTGTGATTGCGGACTTTCCGGCTGAGAAATCTGCAAGTCCTGCATCACCGCCTTTTCCGACGATTGGAGCATAATCGTCTTTGTTGAGTTTCTGCCATGCGGTCAGGATATTCTTGGCTGCACCGTTTTTGTCAAAGTCAACTGCTGTTGCGGACTTTTCACGCCCATTTCCGTTATTGGCATAGTCCAGACCCTGTTTTCCGATAAACTGCTCGAAGAACCATCCGTAAATACCAAGAGACATTACTTCTCCGGCACCGCCTTTGCTCATTAACTGATCGCCAATCTCATCGATTGCTTCCAGGCTGTCCGGGATTTCTGTAATACCGGCTTTGTCGAACATATCTTTATTATAATACATAATTGGGGTAGATGAGTTAAAAGGCATCGAATATAATTGATTATCAATCGTATAATATGCAGCAAGGTTCGGTTCGATCTCGGATACATCATAATTATCTGCATCGATCATTTCCTGCATTGGCACTGTCCAGCCGGATTCGATCATAAAACGGGTACCGATTTCATAGACCTGTACCAGATCTGCACCCATATTTCCGATCTGTGCGCTCTTTAATTTGTTCAGAGAATCATCATATTCTCCCTGATACTGTGCTTCTACAGTAATTCCATATTCATTTTCATCATTAAATTTTTTGACAAGTGTATCAATTGCCTGTCCATTGACTCCACCCATAGAATGCCAGAAAGTAATGGTTGTTCCGTCTACATCCTTTGCATCTGCCATTTCTGCTTTTTCATTGCCTTCTGCTGCATCGGATGAGCCATCCTGGCTGATGGAAGATTTTCCACCACCGCATCCTGCAAGCATTCCGACAGCCATTGCTGCTACAAGTAATAATGAAACTGTTTTCTTCTTCATAATTTTCCTCCTGATGTTATCTCTTCTAATTGGATGAAATTGTGTGTAATATCTACACATATATAGGATCGGGAATGGATATTTTCCCGTTTCCATCATAATAATTAACCTTTTACAGCACCTGAGAACATTCCTCTGATCAGCTGCTTCTGTCCGATAATGAAAATCGAAATCGATGGAATGATGATCATAACCACACCTGCGATCATCAGGGTAATGGACTGTGAATCCACGCTGTCAAGCATACTGATACCAATTTGTACGGTTCGCATGTTGTTGGAGCCGGTTACAAGAAGCGGCCACATATACATGTTCCATGCATTGATAAAGGTATAAACTGCCATGGCTCCGATTGCCGACTTGGTCAGAGGGATCAGAATCTTAACAATGAATTTCAAATTGCTGCATCCGTCCAGTTTTGCTGATTCATACAGGGACATCGGGAATGTCATGTAAAACTGGCGGAACAGAAAGATTCCCATCGCAGATGTCAGATACGGAATGATCAGTACTGCATACGTATCAAGAATCCCCCAGCTTCCGACGGTCAGATAATTGGAAATGATCGTTGCTTCGCCAGGAACCATCATGGTTGCCATAACAATTGCAAAAAGGATTCCTTTTCCCTTAAATTCCAGGAAGGAAAATGCAAATGCGGCAAGGGAACAGGAAATGATCTGTCCGATGGTAATACATCCTGCCATGATAAATGAATTTAAAATGAACCGGAGAAGCGGAACAGTTGTAAATGCCTCCTTGAAGTTCTGCAGTGTCGGATGCTTCGGAAAAAGATTCAGATCCGTTGTAAATAATTCATTGGATGGCATCAGCGCAATGCTGACCGCGTATAAAAGCGGAAGCAGTACAAGGATTGCGAAAATGATATTTGCCGCAAGGCGCAGTGCTGTTTTACTTCTTCTTTTCGCCAGTGCCTTGGCGTTCATTTTATTTTTTAATTCCAGAAGTTCACTTTTTGAATATTTTCCTTCCATCGGAATTGCCATACTATTTAACTGACTCATTAGTAATTTACTCCCTTCTTCTCAATGCGGAACATCACCAATGTTACAAGCATGATAATGACAAATAAGATAACAGACTGTGCGGATGCACTTCCAAAACGATAGTTAAAGAATGCATCTCTGTAAATCGAGTATACGATTACGTTTGTGGATTCATTCGGTCCGCCTTCTGTCAGGATCTTGATCTGTCCGAATGACTGGAATGCCTGAATGATGTTTACAACAACGGTGTAAAACATGATCGGTGACAGTCCCGGAAGTGTCAGGCTGAAAAATTGCTGAACCCCGCTTGCACCGTCGACCGATGCTCTTTCATAAATGGTTTCGTCAATATTTCCGAGTCCTGCCGAAAAATACAGAAAATTGATTCCGCTATTTAACCATGCGGTAAGGATCGCGACACAGTAAAGTGCGGTGTTTGGATCGTTTAGCCAGTTGATATCAAGTCCGAGAAGCTTATTTACAATTCCGACTGCCGGATGGAGCATGATCTGGAAAATCATGGCTGCCGAGCTTGATGCGATCGCCATCGGAAGCGCGTAAGCGGTACTGAAAACGCGGATTCCAGGAAAAGCTTTGTTACAAAGAACTGCAGCAATCAATCCCAGGAGCATTCCGCCGAGTACAACGATGACAACAAAGACCAATGTAACTTTTAAACTGTTTCTAAAGGATTCTGAACTAAGCAGATCTATATAATTCTGAAGACCTACAAAGATTTTTGCCTGTCCCATTTTGTTTGTCATAAAAAGGCTTAAGTAAACTGTCTTTACAAATGGGTAAAACAAAAATACTGCAAAGATCAGAATACTCGGCACCAGATAAAGGTACGGTGTAATTTTTAGATTCTTTTCTTTTTTCATTCTTAATATCCTTTCCTATATAGATTCAGAATATTTTCTTCTGTCTCTATATCAAATATGTGAATCCGATTTGGATCAAAATACAGATCTACCGTTTCACCTACTTTTGTCTGGTTGGATGGATCCAGCCTTACAGCATGCGTTCTGTGCTGTTCATCAAAATACAGGAATACTTCTGCTCCAAGCATTTCTCTGGTAACGACGGTTTCCCGTATTCCGGCACTGTTTTTTGCAAATCCGCTGGCTTTTGCTTCTTCGTATTCATAGATATCTTCCGGTCTGATTCCCAGGGTCACACGTTTTCCCAGGTATTCTTTCCGGAGAATTTCTTCATTACGCCCAATTGGATATACTTTTTTTACTGGTCCTGTTGTTGCAAATAACAGGACTGTCTTATCAAATTCTTTTTCCACTTCGCATTCGATAAAATTCATGGTCGGTGCACCTACAAATCCTGCGACAAATTTATTTACCGGATGATCGTAAATGTTCTGCGGGGTATCTACCTGCTGGATCAGACCGTCTTTCATGACAACGATTTTTGTCCCAAGCGTCATTGCTTCTGTCTGATCGTGTGTAACATAAATGATGGTGGTATCTAACTGTTTATGTAACTTTTGCAATTCAACACGCATCTGCGCCCGAAGCTTTGCATCAAGATTGGAAAGTGGTTCATCCATAAGAAATGCTTTTGGCTGTCTTATGATTGCCGCGCCAATCGCAACACGCTGCTTTTGCCCGCCGGATAATGCCGCCGGTTTTCTGTCAAGCAGAGATTCAATCTCAAGGATTCTTGCTACTTCTCTGACTTTTTGATCAATTGTTTTTTTTGGAACCTTACGGATTTTCAGCGAGTATGCAATATTTCCATAAACGGTCATGTTTGGATATAATGCATAGTTCTGAAAAACCATCGACATATCTCTTTCCTTTGACTCCAGGTAATTGCAGAGTTCTCCATCAATCCAGAGTTCTCCATCCGTAATGTCTTCCAATCCTGCAATCAATCTAAGTGTTGTAGATTTTCCACAGCCGGAAGGTCCTACGAAAATCACAAATTCTTTATCATGAATGTCTAAGGTAAAATCTTTTACACCATAATGTGTGGAATCAAATTGCTTGCAGACATTTCTTAACGCAATTTCTGCCATCTTTTTCCTCCTTCATAGCCACGAATGTGGCTTCGTTCTTGCTCTTATGTCCGTGAAATATCGTAACATTTCTGCTTCTGAAAGTGCTATCATATTTCTGCTAAAGAAATGTTAAATGGACGTATATTATTATATACAAATGTAAAAAAATGAGACAGTCCGCAAACTGTCCCACTAAAATTTCGTTATAAAATTATAGGTATAAATATTATGCTCTCTTCCGTTCTTCCAGTGTTCTGGATATTTCTTCTGTCTTTTCATCTGTTAATATGTAATGTTTTCGGAACACAAGTAATCCGATCAGCAATACAAGAATCGGAATGATCGTCATACACATCCGAAGTCCCAGCCTGGAAGCCGGTGCGATTACCGTCAGTACTTCTGCCGTTTCATCCTTCTTGATCTGGAAGATCTGAATAACGATCGAAGCCGCAAGTGCAGCCACGCCAGATGCCAGCTTTACCACAAAGGTCTGCATCGAAAAAATTACCGATTCGTCACGCCAGTTATTTTTCAATTCCCCGTAATCTACCGTATTTGCAAGGAAAATCGTCACAATAACATTCAGCATACCAATTGCCGACATAATAAGGAATGCCGGAACCAGAAGCAGATAAACACCGGTACTTCCGGAGAATGCAATCACAAGAAGGATCAGATATCCTGCAAATGCCATGGAAAAGCTGACATAAAAAAGATTTATCGTATTCATAAATTTCCGGAGCAGCGGAAACAAAATCATCATCGCAAGGATCTGGAATGCACCGCCAAAGGTATTAAAAAGCGTATAATTGCTCTGCCATGCTTCCGGACTGAAATCATATTTGAAAAAGTAAATGACCAGATTCGATGTAATATATAATGCGGTATTGATCATAACAATTGCCACAACCATGGTCAGTGCCTGGTCATTGCGAAACAGTGCCCGGAACATTTCTTTTACCGTTGCTGTTTCCATATTTACCGAAGATTTTTCTTTAATAGAAAGGCAGGTAATCGTGATAAAAATGAAAAACAAAACCGCAATAATCAGTGCAAAATAGCGATATCCAAGCCGTTCAATTTCCGATGCACCTTCCCCGCCTGCCAGCTTGCCAAGCGTGGATACAGAAAGCACAGTAATGATCGTGACAATGGCAGAACCAACGCCGGCACAGGAACGTGCCATTGCAGAAAGATTTTCGCGCTCTTTTCCGCTTTCGGTAAAAGCAGGAATCATGGACCAGTATGGAATGTCCATCATCGTATAAGTTACGCCCCAGAGTATGTAGATTACAGCCGCATAAGCAACCAGTCCTCTGCCTGAAAGAGAGGGCGGTGCAGCAAACATCAGATACAAAACAATGGCATTTGTCAGTGTACCGATAAAGAGCCACGGTCGGAACTTGCCCCATCTGGTTTTCGTCTTTGCTACGATGATTCCCATGATCGGATCATTAAATGCATCAAAAATTCGGGCGATAAACAGGATCACCCCCATTGCCACAGCACTGACACCCATGATGTCCTGGTAATAATAAAGGACATAGGACGCTGACAGCATATAGACCATATCTTTCCCTACAGCCCCGATTCCGTAGGCAAACTTTTCTTTTCCTTTTAGTTTCTGTACTTCTCCCATAACAAATTCCCCCCCCTTGTCAGATTGTAATGCCATCGATCAGAATGGATACGACTTCATCTAATGCCTCATGATAAGAAATTCCATTCTGGACCAGCACGTCTCTCTGAAAAAACTGTTCTAATGTGGCTTCCATCATGGTTTTTAAAATTGGAATCTGGATATTTCGAATTTTTCCTTCTGAGATGCCCTGTTCCAGTAATGAAATCGTACTCTCCCACCCAGTTTCCAGACGGGATTTTACTTTTTCATAAACTTCGGGATACCTCTCCTTTAGCTGATAAAGCTGTCTGAGATCAAGCTCCCGATACCCTTCCGGTAACACACCAAGAATTGCTCTGATTTTACCAACCGTATCCAGACTCAGATCTTGAAGAACTTTTTGTTCACTTTCTTTGATCGAGGAAAAACAATAATCAACCATCTCCAGAACCAATGAATTTTTGTCAGGAAAAACAGTATAGATTGTTTTTTTGCTGATTCCCAGAAGAGATGCAAGATCATCCATTGTAAATTTTAACCCTTTTTTCTGAAATGCCTGGATGGTTGCTTCGAGAATATCGCCTTTTAAATTTTGATTCGGCACAAGATCATCTCCTTTTGGAAACTATTTCCCTTGTAATAGTTTCCTTGATTGTAGCATCTTTGCGCACAAAAAAACAAGCAACTAAATTCACAAAAATAGTTTCTTGTTTTTGGTAACTTTTTAATATGGAGCGAATTCTTTTTCTGGCGGATATATTTTGATTTAAAACTCTCTTGGTTGCAATTTTTTTTATTTTAAAAACAGCTGCGGAATTGCTTCCACAGCTGTTGCGTGCTTGAAACCGTACCTCTACACTGTGAACTGACACAGGTTTTTTACAGGGGGATTTAAAAATTTGAATTGTATACTTTTCCAAAAATGTTTCTATGAACAAGAACACATAACCTGATAACAAATAACCAATAAACGATGACATTGAACCATAACCAACCGTCTATAAGCTTTGTTGAAGATATACCCTGTACGGAAATTCTTACTTAGATATCCACATCAAACAACACTGTCTGATTGTAGCGATCCAGTGCAATCTGCATTTCCATAATTGTATTGGAAATACGATCGTATTCCTGACGGATTACTTCCAGATCATAGTTGATATATTTATATTCCGGTACCGATCCGGATGAACTGAAGGAATTACTATACACACGCATTTTCGGAAGCCGCTTGCGCATATCGTCAAGAACAGCTTTTCTTTTGTTAAGCTGCGCCATTCGGATCAAAATGCTGTCAATGCTCATCTCCTGATTGCCAACCTGCACTTTTGCGGTGGCATTTGTCAGGTTCAATGTATGTTTGATAGTAACAATCTTCCTGTCGATCTCGTCAATTGTATTTGCAATGGTCATATAATCATATTCCGGAATGACCGGCTCCTCATTGACCGCAGCCACATAGGTACTGGATGCTGCCTCCTTGTTTACCCAGAATGCTTTATCTTCCTCAAGGCTTCTCAACATCTTGTTTGCATAAGCTGATGTAATTTTCTTCATGATTTTTGCCTCCCATACTGTTCTCTTGCTTACAATATAAATGATGTAACCGGATTGCTCCATTGCTATGCAATTTCCGCAATCCTCGAACACCATATAAATAATATCTGTTCCTCAACTTCTGATTTAATTATAATTATATGATAGCTGTTTGTCATTCAACCAACAGTTTAAAACTCCATAGAAATGAGAAATATCCCCGTCAATGACGAGGATATCTTCAATCGAAGTATGTAATAATCTACTTAAAATAATGAAATTGTCTATACTGGGTAACGATTTTCCGGAAAGCCATTTATAAATGGCCTGCGGATTTTCAAATCCAAAAGCTCCCTGGATTTCCCGAATTGTATATCCTTTTTCCAAGAGTAGCTTTCTTATGCGTTCTCCAGTCTTTTTCGGCTGGATTGACAAATACATGGGTTCCATACTTTGTGCCTCCATGATTCAGAATCAAGTTCCCTGATAACTTATATATTATAACACAGAAAGCATCGGATCACCAGTATCAGTCTCTAAAACACCAGAAAATATATTTACAGATATTCCGGATCCACCTGTTTGCCATCGCTCCAGATTCTTTCCAGATCGTAGAACAGACCCTTTCTGTCCTTGCTTCGGAAATGGATTTTATTCAATCAGAAGTTTATAAAAACAGCTTTTTCCTGGAAACCAAAATGAGTAGAAATCCTTAAAACCGTTAGAAACAAAGATTGTCCAGCAAGATCCCCATAAGATATGAAAAGCAAGGATAACATTTTTATGTATATTTGTTGTTTTTGTTGTTTTTTATATACCTCACGTAGTTTTTTACATGGGTAATCTTGATTTTTTTTGTTATAATAACATCATGAATTTAACTAGAAGAATATTCACCAATTTCAATGTAATTCGGTAAAACGCTAAATTTTTTGTAGAAAAAAGTGAGCACATTGGTTAGGATGTGTATATGTACTAATACAACTTGCTGTGATATATGCAAATTGTATAAAAAATCGTGGCGTTTAATATTTATGGAATGGAGAGAGGATAAAAATGAGAATTTACAAAGCAAAAGATTACGTAGACATGAGCCGCAAGGCTGCCAATATTGTTTCTGCACAGGTTATTATGAAACCAAATTGTGTTCTGGGGCTTGCAACCGGATCTACTCCGATCGGTCTTTATAAGCAGTTGGTGGAATGGTATAACAAAGGTGATCTTGATTTCTCAGAAGTTATGACGGTAAACCTTGATGAATATAAAGGACTTAGCCGTGACAACGACCAGAGCTACTACTATTTCATGCATCAAAACCTATTTGATCATGTGAATATTCCAGCTGAGAATACACACCTTCCAAACGGAATGGAACCGGATTCTCAAAAAGAATGCCAGGAATATACCAATCTGATTCAGTCTTTAGGCGGCGTAGATCTTCAGCTTCTCGGAATCGGTCATAACGGTCATATCGGATTCAACGAACCGGGGGAAGCTTTTGACAAGCAGGTTCATTGTGTAAATCTGACTCAGTCTACCATCGAAGCAAACAAACGTTTCTTTGCTTCAGCTGACGATGTTCCGAAACAGGCTTATACAATGGGAATCAAGACGATCATGCAGGCAAAGAAAATCCTGATCGTTGCAAGTGGCGAAGATAAAGCAGAAATCGTAAGAGATGCTTTCTTTGGTCCGATCACACCGAAGGTTCCTGCTTCTGTTTTACAGCTGCATAATGATGTGACTTTGGTAGCTGACGAAGCTGCACTTAGCAAACTTCCTTTATAATCATGTCTGCAAGGAACGGAGGCTTTGAAAATGATCATTAAAAATGCGTCAATTTATACAGAAAATCATACTTTTGTGAACGGGAATGCAGTTGTGGAAAATGGCAGATTTGTAAGTTTTTCGGATTTTTCGGAACAGGATGCCCAGATCGTGGATGCCCAGGGACTTTATATGATTCCGGGACTTGTGGACATTCATTTTCACGGATGCATGGGAGCAGACATGTGCGACGGTACAAAAGAAGCACTGGATATCATTACAAAATATGAAGCGTCCATCGGTGTAACTTCTGTCTGTCCGGCTACCATGACAATTGCTAAAGACGAGCTTTTAAATGTTATGAAAAATGGGGCTGTGAAAAAAGCATAGTCCCGAAAAAAAGAAGGACCAAGGGTTTATTATA
>OGFY01001755.1_pt1 | contig 14721 bp, 17 predicted proteins | sample 1570951 | NCBI WGS metagenome assembly OGFY01 (sample SAMEA2581942, study PRJEB24529) | metagenome | biome: Human gut stool | place: China | collected 2011
CCTATACCATATAGATATTATGATAAATTTAAAGTTCGTAAATATGGTTTCCATGGAACAAGTCATTCTTATGTATCAAAAAGAGTTGCAGAAGTAATTGGCAAAAAATTAGAAGATTTAAAAATAATTGTTTGCCATATAGGACAAGGTGCAAGTTTATGTGCAGTACAAGGAGGAAAATCTGTAGATACGAGTATGGGATTAACACCATTAGGTGGTATTATGATGTGTGCTAGAAGCGGAGATTTAGATCCTTCTATAGTAACATTTTTAATGAAAAAAGAAAACTTATCATCTGATGAAATGGATAGAATATTAAACAAAGAATCTGGTGCTTTTGGAATATCTGGAATATCACCAGATATAAGAGATATAGAAGCAGCAGCAAAAGAAGGAAACAAAAGAGCTGAGCTTGCATTAAAAGCTTATGATTTAAACATTGCTCAATATATAGCAAAATATGCTGTTTCTATGGGAGGCGTAGACGTTATAGTATTTACAGCAGGTGTTGGTGAAAATCAAAAATATAGAAGAATGGGTATATGTAATCATTTGAAATTTATGGGGGTTAATTTAGACGAAGAGAAAAATGAAGTAAGAAGCGAAGAGGCAGAAATATCTACTAATGACTCTAATGTAAAAGTATATGTAATTCCTACAAACGAAGAATTAGTAATAGCAAGAGATACTTTAAATTTAGTAAAATAAATAACTTAATAAAAAAATGTAATTAGATTGTAACAGAAATGTTACAGTCTTTTTTATTAATTATGGTAAAATATATTAAAATTAAAACTTTTTAATTGGCTAAATTGTCTAATAAGTATAAAAAATAAGAGGAGGAGGAAATGGAAATAAATGAACAAATAAAAATTCTAATTGAACAATTGTCTTTTTTTGTTTAACTTTGTAATATAAATGTAATATAATTGTTACATTTTTTTTTAGACATTATGTTATAATATTATCGAAGTATTAAACTGAGGAGGAAACTATGAAAAAGAAAAAGACAGAAGAAGAAATGAATGAAAAAGAAGATATACTTAAAAACCAAAATGAAAATTTAAATGATGACTTAGAAACTGATGATATAAACAATGATATAGATAATATTGAGGAAAATGAAATATTAAATCAAGATATAGAAGACAGCGACGAATTGCTTGATGATAATAGTATACAAGACGAAACAAAAGAAGATAACGAAACTACTATTGAAAGTATAGAAACAAATACTAATACAGAAGAAAAGTTAGAAAAAAAGAAAAATAAAAAGGAAAAAACTAAAAGAAAAAATAAAGATAAAAAAAATGATAATAGTGACAATAGTGATAATAATAAACAATCAGAAACTATCTTTTCTAAAAGAGTCGAAATCCCACTAGTTGGACTTATTTTAGTTGTTTTAATAGTGATAATAATAATAATTTCTCTTATAATATTTAAAGATAATATCTTTAATTTTAAAGGTTTTAAAGATAGTAATGTATACACTAATCAAATATCTGCAGATAATTTATTAAATGAAGAAGAGAAAATAGGATTTAATCTAGTTACGAAATGGTTAGAGAACTATGAGGGAGCTAACATGGAAATAACAAATAAAATATTATCATATAAAATAAATAGTATTAGTTTAAATAGTAAAAAAGACGACAAATTTATAATATTATCAACATTTGATGTAGTTCCAGCATCTATAGATAATACTATCTGGATAAATGACAATGGTGAAAAACAAGGAGATACTATAAAAAATAAATCTATGTATTTTGTTATAGAAAAAGTGCAAGATAATTACGAAATAGTGTCAACTAGTGCATCAAAACCAGATATAAATAATGAAGAATTAACAGAAGAAAAAGCTATTCTTTTAATAAAAAATGATTTTTCAGATTCAGACAAATTAAATTTAAGTAGTGATTCTAGTATGATAGACTCTTTAGATCAATCTAAAAAGACAGAAGTAGAAACTGCAATAGGAGAAAAATTAGATAATTGTTTTAAAATAACAGGAAGTTACAGAAACACATATTTTCTAGGAACTATTTTAGTAAATAAAAACAATAAAGAAAAATGGTTTGTAGATGTTAGTGGAGATGTAACAAAACTAGAAAAATCAACGGGAATATTAAATGTTGCTGAATTTGAAGTTCAAGGAGATCTTAACATAAGTGTAGATCAAGCACTGCTAATAACTATTGGAAGTTTTCCAAAAAATAAAAGACAAGCAGTATCTATAGCAGAAGATTGGACAGATAATATTAAAAATAAAAAAGAAGTTGAAAAACAATTAGGCGATTTGGATGATTATTATGCACTAAAAACAAAAACCTCTAAAGGGTTTATTGTAATAAAAAAGAATGGACTTACTAAAGATTTTGTAAGTTCAGAAGGAAAAGTAACAAATTTACTGGGAGTAGAAGATATAACTACTATTTTAGAGTAATTAGAATATAATAAAAGTGATGCATATATTAAGATATGCATCACTTTTTTATAATAATTGTAAAACTAAATAAAAGAAAAAATAGTTTGATACTAAAAAAGTAAAAAAATGTTAAAATTTATAAAAAATAGTCGATATAATTATTTACAAAAAACATTATTAAGTATATATTATTGTATATATGTTATAAAGGGGAGGAGTAGGAGTGAATACTTTGCAAAAGACAATAATTATAATTTTGGTTGTAATTTTAATTATGGGATTGATTATAGGAGGATTTTTTCTATACCAAAATAAAACTTTTAGTAAAAATGATCCAAATGAAGTTTTATTAAAATATGTTGAAGCTTTATCAAACAAAAATTATGAAAAAATGTATGAGTATTTAACAAACGAAAGTAAAAAATTAATATCAAAAGAAGATTTTATTTCTAGAAATAAAAATATTTATGAAGGAATAGAAGCAAGCAATATCAAAATTTCTGTAACGAAAGTTAATAAAATAAATAATGACAAGACACAAATTACATACACAACATACATGAATACCTTAGCAGGAAAAATCAACTTTAGCAACACTGTAGATTTTTTGAAAGATGAAAATAAAAAATATTATTTAAATTGGTCTTCTAAGGTTATTTATCCAGAATTGGAACAAGATGACAAAATTAGAGTAAATACAATAGAAGCAAAAAGAGGTCAAATATTAGATAGAAATGGTGTTGTTTTAGCAGGAAAAGGTTCAGCATCATCTGTTCGGATTAGTTCCTGGAAAGATAGAAAATAAAGAAGAAGTAATTTCTAAAGTTGCACAAGTATTAAATATATCTGCAGATACAATAAAATCTGAATTAAATGCTTCATATGTTAAAGATGATACTTTTGTACCACTAAAAACTATTTCTAATTTAGATAAACAAACTGAAAATGTACTTTTACAAATTAAAGGTGTAATGATAAAAGATGCAGATAAAAGAGAATATCCTCTAGGTGAAAAGTTAGCACATTTAATAGGATATATACAAACTATTAGTGCTGAAGATTTAGAAAAAAATAAAGATAAAGGATATACAAGTAATAGTGTAATAGGAAAAAGTGGACTAGAAAAATATTATGAAGATAGATTAAAAGGAACAACTGGTGCTGAAATATATATTGCTAATAGTAATGGTAATAAAAAAAGAACAATAGTAAAACGAGAATGTAAAGACGGAGAGAATATAAAATTAACAATAGATTCAAATTTACAAACAAAAATATATGAAGATTATTCTTCAGAAAAAAGTGCTACTTGTGTAATTAATCCTAAAACAGGAGAGATACTTGCTTTAGTAAGTACACCATCATATAATTCAAATGATTTTATAAATGGAATTTCACAAGAGAAGTGGAATACTTTAACTAATGATGCAAATAAACCATTTTACTGCAGATATCAAGCTACTTGGGCACCAGGTTCTTCATTTAAACCAGTAATTGGTGCAATAGGATTAACAACAAATAAATTTGCAGCTGATGATAATTTTGGAAAGAGTGGAACAAGTTGGCAAAAAGATTCTAGTTGGGGAAACTTCAGAGTTACAACTCTTGCAACATATGGAGGTGTTGCAAACTTAAAAAATGCACTTATATATTCAGATAATATATATTTTGCAAAAGCAGCATTAAAAATTGGAACATCTACATTAATAGAACAATTTAAAAAAATAGGATTTAATACAGAAATTCCTTGTGGTTTAACAACAACAGAATCACAGTACGCAAATGGTGGAAAAATAACTTCAGAAGCACAACTAGCCAATACAGGTTATGGCCAAGCAGAAGTATTAGTAAATCCAATACATATGGCAGCAATTTATTCAGCTTTTGTAAATAATGGTAGTATGATAAAACCATATTTAGAATATAAAGAAAATTCATCTCCAGAATATTGGGTTAGTGGAGCCTTTACTAAAGAAGCTGCTAATACTATAAAAGATGACTTAATACAAGTTATAGAAAATCCAGGAGGTACAGGACATAGTGCACAAATTTCAGGAGTAAAACTAGCAGGAAAGACAGGTACAGCAGAAATAAAAAAATCAACATCAGATAAATCTGGTACTGAACTTGGATGGTTTAATGCTTTTATAGCAGATGAAAATAGTCAAAAGCAAATGCTTGTTGTTAGTATGATAGAAGATGTTAAAAATCGTGGTGGAAGCCATTATGTAATACCAAAAGTAAAAAAGATTTTTGAATACTAAATATAAATAAAAATATATACATATTAAATTCATTTAATATGTATATATTTTTTTATTAGTGTAAGAATTTTTAAAAAGTTTTATTTATTATATATTGGATAATATTATATATGTGCAAAAACATGAAAAATTGACTTTTATAATAATATAGGGCTTATTTGTTCATTATCTAATGCATGTTCTAAAGTTTTTACAATATAATTTGGATTGAAAACTAATGAACGAGGTTTGGTAATAGGGTTATCTTGTCTAAATGGTACAAAATAGTAATTTCTTCTGTTAAGTATTTTGCCGATATTTTCAGCACTTCCGACTTAGTCCGTCATTTGTAGAAATTGCAATTACTAATGGCTTAGAGTTTCTTAAGTGGGACTTTGCAGCCATTAAAGCAGGAGAATCTGTAATACCATTTGCAAGTTTTGCTATTGTGTTTCCACTACATGGAGCAATTAACATTATATCAGTTAATTGTTTTGGACCAATTGGTTCAGCATCTTGTATTGTATGAATAATTTTTGTCTCACAAATATTTTCAATTTTATCTATAAAATCTTTAGAGTTTCCAAACTTTGTATCAAAATTATAACTATTATATGACATAATAGGAATAATTTTAGCTTGTTGCTTTTTTATATTTTCCATTTGTTCTATGGTTTTATTAAAGGTACAAAAGGAACCTGTTAAAATAAAACCTACTTTTTTATTTAATAATTTCAAAGTAATTATTCCTCCTTTCAATATAAATTCTTATATATAATATGAAATTATGTTAATAAATGTACAAAAAATATATTGTATTTATAATAGAGAAGTATTGACAAAAGAACTGTTGTTCGTATATAATGCAGATATACAAAAAGATGTTTGGTAAGGAGGCTCGCTATGAAAATAATAAATAAGAAAAAGTTTATAACTACTAATATAATAATATTGTTTTTTATATTTATAGTGCTATGCATTATATCCAGATGTACATTATCTCGTTCAGAAATAACGTTTACAAAAACATATATAGAGTTTGGAGATACTTTATGGAATATAGCAGAAGAACAACAAAACCAAAATAGTTATTATAAAGATAAGGAAATAAGAGAAATAATAAATGATATAAAAAAAGTAAATAAGTTAAAATCATCTAATTTATCAGTAGGACAAGAAATAAAAATTCCAACAATATAAATAACCAATTAAAGAAATTTCAAGTTCATATCTTTGTTATTAAATAAAAAAAGAACCTATAAAATGATTATAGGTCTGCCAAAGGGTTACTTTCAACGGCATTTCTAATTTGAGAATTATCAACATGAGTATATATTTCTGTAGTAGAAATGCTTTCGTGTCCAAGTAATTCTTGTAATGCTCTTATATCAACATTTCCGATATTTATACATTAAAGTTGCAGCAGTATGACGTAATTTATGAACAGAATATTTATTAGTATCAAGTCCAGCTTTCTTTAGTTCTTGTTTTACAATATATTGAACTGTTCTATTACTAATACGTTCTCTACGTTCACTTAAAAATAAAGCATCACGAGAATCAGTTTTAACAGCATCTCTTGGACGTACTTTCATATATGAGTTTATGGCATTTATACATGCTTTATTTAAATAAATGGTACGTTCTTTATTTCCTTTACCAATAACATTAAGCTTTTCATCCTTAAAATTAATATCACTAATATTAATACCAACTAGTTCAGATAAACGCATACCACAATTTAAAAACAATGTAATTATTGCATAATCTCTTTCTTTATTTCGGTCATCATCGCTCATTGCTATTTCTAAAAGTTTTTTGCTATCATCCAAAGATAGATATTTTGGAATACGCTTGTCTTGTTTTGGAGTTTCTAAATTTTGAGCAGGATTTTTTTCTAGTAAATTGGTTTTTGATGTTAAATAATTAAAAAACACGCGTATACTAGCAACTTTTCTTGCACGAGTAGCAGCTTTGCTTTGATAGTTATTTTTTAAATAGAATAAATATGCATGAATATCATCTAATGTAATCTTCTTTATTGTTTCGATTGTCATATCATGAATATTTATATTTTTTATATCTTTCTCATTTGTTAATTTAAAATGGTATAAAATAAATTTTAAAAAATTATTTAAGTCGTAATTGTATTCTTTTATAGTATTAGGAGATTTGTTTAAAATAGTAGCAGTATAATCTAAAAAAGAATTTAAAAAGCTTGGGTTATTTTCTATGTTTACCATAATTAATATCATTCCTTTATATCGTTTTTAATTAATTCTATCATTAATAAATCCAATGTCAATAGTTAGTAATTTGAATAATATGCTAAAACATGCTATAATTATAGTAATGCTATACTAGCAGTAAGTAAAATCTGGAGGAAAAAAGAAATGAAGGAAAGACGGAAAAAAGCTTGTTTGTTACTTCCTGTTATAGGAGTAACAACACTGTCTGCAGTTATACTGCTTGGAACTGGAATGACTTTGAAAAAATCTGTTACTACTATGGCAACACCGATTAATCAAAATTATCCAGTCACTACAGCAAGTACAACTGCAGAAGAGACAACAGCAACGACTACTACGACAAAAACCGTTACGACGACCACTGTTACAACAACGACCGTACCTGAAACCAAAACTGAAACTTTTGAAACAGCAAGCACTACAACTGCTTTAAGTACCACTACTGAAGAAGTAGAAGTTCTTAAAATTGTTGAGCAAGCTGAAGAAAATGTTTTAGAGCCTGGGCTCACCAAGGAAGGAGGAACTTTTTCTGGTCCTTCTGGTAACGAGACATGGTACAACCTCGATATGACCAATATTGTTGCAGCAATGCAGAATAATGGCCACGAATATCAATATTGGATTAGAGAGGATGGAGTTAAAATGTTGGGATGCTATGTAATGTGTGCAGCAGATCTTAACATTCGTCCTCTTGGAACAATTGTTGAAACATCGTTGGGAAAAGGAATTGTTTGTGACACTGGTGACTTCACAGCAATTGATCCTTATCAGTTGGATATTGCAGTTAATTGGTAATACTGTCTGATTGCAATTATTCCTCTAAAAGAGCCTAAAAGACACTTTGTCTGCAGGCTCTTTTCTTTATTATAGTGTAGATACAGGCTAAAGGATCAACTCTTTTTTATAAAAATAGATTCTTCATTTTAGAAATAATTGACAGTATATATAAAATTATTATATGATATAAATTATATAAATATTATTTTATTATTTTGAAAGAAGGTGAAAAAATTTAAACTAAAAGATATAATATAAATTTAAATAAGAAAAGGAGAAAATAATGAAAGAAATTATAAAAAATTTAATACAAGGATTCTCGATGGCTTTAGCAGATAGTGTGCCAGGAGTTTCTGGTGGGACAGTAGCATTTGTTCTTGGATTTTATGATAAATTTATAAATTCATTAAATACACTAATTAGTAGAAAAAAAGATAAAAAAAGTTCAATAAGTTTTTTAATAAAATTAGGAATTGGATGGGTTATAGGAATGGCTATAGCTTCACTCATATTGTCAAATTTGTTTGAAACACATATATATCAAGTAAGTTCTTTATTTATAGGGTTTATAATCTTTGCAATACCCTTAATAATAAAAGAAGAAAAACAGAATATAGAGGGGAAATATAAAAATTTAATATTTACGATTATTGGAATTATAATTGTATCAGCAATTACATATTTCAATCCACAAACAGGAAGTGAAACAAGTATTGATATAACAAATTTGAATTTTGGATTAGCAATATATGTGTTTGTAGCTGGAATGATAGCAATATCTGCAATGATATTACCTGGAATATCTGGGTCAACATTACTTTTAATATTTGGATTATATGTTCCAATTATAACGGGAATTAAAGAGACGTTACATTTAAATTTAGCATATATACCAGTATTATTTGTTTTTGGTTTAGGAATTTTAACAGGAATTGCACTTGTTATAAAATTAGTAAAAAAAGCATTAGAGAAATATAGATCTCAAACAATATATTTAATTTTAGGATTAATGGTAGGATCAATTTATGCAATTATCATGGGAGCAACAACACTAGAAGCTCCAAAAGCACCATTATCTTTTAGTACTTTTAATATAATATATTTTATAGTAGGTGGATTAGTAATTGTAGGAATGGAATTTGCAAAAAGAAAACTAGAGAATAATAAGTAAATGCAAACTACAATTATTAAACTCTATAATGCATATGCATGATGGATGATAAAGGAGTTGTATAAGATGGAAATTAATAATCTAGAAAAAGAAATTGAAAAAATAAAAGAAAGAAATAAAAAGGTGGAATTAGATAAAGCTTGGGAAACAAGCTGGATAAGAAGATTTGGGATAATGATTTTGACATATATAGTAGTTATTATATATTCATATCTTGTTAGAAATTATGATAATATATTTTTGAGTTCACTTGTTCCGGTTATTGGTTTTTCTCTATCGACATTATCTTTAAAATTTATAAGAAAAATATGGGAAAAGAACAAATAAATTAATATTGCTAGATTCTCACTCGTGTAAGAGTGAGTTTTTTTTATAATTTATTGTTTGTAGAACATGATAAATATGAGAATTTTAGAAATTTGTATTAAATTCTAAAAAAGGATCATAATATTATTACGAATTGTTCAAAAAAATTGATTTTTTCGGAATAGAATAATATAATAGTTATAGAGGTGAGTTAAATGAAATTAATAAAAAGAAATAATTATTTAGAAAGATTAATTAATGTTATAGATACCCCAGATATAAAAGTTTTAACTGGAATTAGACGTAGTGGAAAATCAAAATTATTGGAAGCTTTCAAAAAATATATAAATACAAATATAGAAGAATCTAATATAATTCATATAAATTTTAATATTCCAACATTTGAAGAGTTAATGGAATATCATAACTTATACAATTATATAGAAGAAAAATATATAGACAATAAAAAAAATTTTATATTAATTGATGAAATTCAGATGTGTGACGGGTTTGAAAAAGCTATAAATGGTTTACATGCTCTAGAAAAATATGATATTTATATTACCGGTTCTAATGCGTTTTTAATGAGTAGCGATTTAGCAACATTATTTACAGGAAGAACATTTTGTATTGATGTATATCCATTTTCTTTTAAAGAATATTTAGAATATTATAAATATAACAATATTCAAGATGCTTTTGATAATTATGTTAAAGAAGGCGGAATGTCAGGTTCATACTTATATAAAACGCAAAAAGAAAAATATGATTATATTTCAGATGTGTATAACACTTTAATAGTTCGAGACATTAATCAAAAATATAAAATCCGAAATATAGATGTGTTAAATAATTTAAATAACTATTTAATGGATAATATATCAAATCTTACATCATCTAATAATATAACAAATGTACTTAATAATAACAATGTTGCAATTACGGATAAAACTATAACTAATTATATTAATTATCTTTGTAATGCTTTTGCATTCTATAAAGTTTCAAGATATGATATAAGAGGCAAAAAATTATTAAGTACACAAGATAAGTTTTATCTTTCTGATCATGCATTTAGATATGCTTTATTAGGAACAACAAACATGGATTATGGCAGAATATATGAAAATATTGTAGCAATAGAATTATTACGTAGAGGATATGAAATATATGTAGGAACTTTATACAATAAAGAAATAGATTTTGTAGCATCAAGAAGAAATGAAAAAATATATATTCAGGTATCTGACAATATTTCTGATGAACAAACTTTGCAAAGAGAAGTTAAGCCTCTATTGGAAATTAAAGATGCTTATCCTAAAATTATAATTGCTAGAACAAGACATGATAATTATCAATACGAAGGAATACAAATTTTTGATATTGCTAATTGGTTAGCTGAATAAATTGTTAAGAAAATAGACTAACTATAGTAAGTGTAAAATAAATGTAGGCAAAATATAAAGCTTACATTTATTTTTTATCTTATAGTATTGAAAAAACATGGTTAATCCAATACGATGTAATCGCGAAACAACAACGAAAGGATTGATAACCATGTTTGACAAAATTATAACAAGTGATGAAATAAAATTCAATGAGTTAGAGAAAAAAATATATAAATTTGTATGTTTTTTTGGATGTATAATAATAAAATTATTATTGGAATCATATGATAGAAAATTAATGAATTCCAGAGATTCAAAAAAGTATAGACATAAAGGTTTAAGAACAACACATGTAAATACAGTATGGGTTAAGATATGAATTAGGTGGCGAATATCAGGCAATGAAAAAACTTAATAAATTAGAAAGTTATTTAAGTAATGATTTAGAGAGATATCAAGATGTTTTAGAAGTACCAGAGGCACCAGAAGGAATAGAATATAGAAATATGGGAACACAGGGAAGTCAGATATTTAGCAAGTTGAAGAAAAGATTTTGTAGTGGAAGAAAAGCGTTTGGAATACGAGGAGCGAATGCATTAAGTAAAGTATGTGTATTAAGTTTGCTTAACATGTGAGTAGAAATTTGCTACTTATGTAAAATTATGCTATAATTAATTAAGATATATTCCTAATAAGGAGATATTATCAACACTCGTGTTTGCTTCTTGGCAACAACATTCATGGGAAAAAATTATTTGGAGGTAAAACAATTATGAACATGAACTTGGCAGATGAAGTAGCTCGGACACTGAAAAGAACAAGAAATGCAGGTACTAATCGCAAGCAGAAAGAAGTTTATCTGCAGATGGCAAGCCAGATGAATCAGATGATTCAGTCCATGCAGGACGAACAGACTCGTTTCAGAAGATTGGCTAACATGGCATCCGAAGCAGGTAATCTTAGACTTGCTGAACAGTTCCAGCAGATGGCAAGTAAGATGAGGCAGGAACTCGATGCAATGGATGAACTGAGAAGAGCAACTCGCAACATTGCAAATCAGTAATTCTTTAATCATGTTTGGACAGAAGACGGTTCACATCTAATGTGGGCTGTCTTTTGCATTATAAATTAAGTATATTGGAAAAACTTATGGAAGAATATAATTTTGATAAGTTATATTTAGCATCGTTTTATGAAATTAAGATTCAAGAAGCAAGTCAATGGACCAATACTATAAAAAATGAAAAAGTTGAGGTTACTGCAAAAGATGGAATTACTTTAAGAGGAACAGAATATATAAAAGACAAACAAATTGATGATTTGGTAATTGTTTTACATGGTTATCGCTAGAATCCAGAATCAGTAATATCGGTAGGAATGCACTTTTCAGAAAAAGGCTATAATGTATTAATTCCATATATGAGAGCGACTGGCGAAAGTGAAGGAGAATATATTGGAATGGGATGGCTAGATAAAGAAGATTTAAAGTGCTGGATAGACTTAATTATAGAGCAAAATATGATATAAAAGAAGCGCCTCTGCATTAGAACAAGTAAAAAAGCCTCTGTTCCAATATTGTTTATTCATGGAGATAATGATGATTTTGTTCCTGAGTATATGTGTGAACAATTATATGAATCAGCTAATTGCAAAAAAGATAAACTTATAATACATGGTGCAGGACATACTCAAGTCTTATTTATAGAATAAAAAAGAATAGACAAGTAGATGCAATGCAGGTATATAATGGCTTTATCGATAATATTACAAGAACATTAAGTAAAAAATGAAAAATATTATTTTAGTGATATAAAAAGTGCAATAGTTAATTACAAATAAGTAGTTAGCTATTTTTTTGTATTTAGACTAAGTGTTCAGTTAATAAGTGATTTAAAAAATATATATTTCTAAAAGCACTGAAAACAGATTGTACTGACTTACCAGTCTAAAGACATTAATTTATTATTGTGATATAAATATGATACAAAATTAGAAGTAATAGGAGAAAATATGAGTAAGAAAATATATGATTATTTAAAAATTAATGATTTAAAAGATATGTTAAATAAAACAGGAAAATTATATGCAGATAGACCAGCATATAAAATTAAAGTAGAAGAAGGAAAATATCAAACTTATACCCATAAAGAAGTACGAGATATGATAAATAATTTAGGAACAGCATTAATAAATTTAGGACTAAAGGGAAAAAGAATTGCAGTTATTGGAGAAAATAGATATGAATGGGAAATAGCATATTTATCAATTGTATGTGGAACAGGAATTGTTGTTCCGTTAGATAAATCACTACCAGCAAATGAGCTAGAGCTATTGATAGAAAGATCTGATGTAGAAGCGATATTTTATACAAAAAAATATTCAGATATAATTCAAAATATTAAGTTTAGTGAGAAAAACAAATTAAAACATTTAATTTCTATGGATAATGATGAAAATTGTGAAGGTATATACTCACAAAAAGAATTAATACGAGAAGGTAAGAAACTAATAGAAGAAGGAAATAATGAGTTTTTAAATGCAAAAATAAATCCAAAAGAAATGGAAATTATGCTATTTACATCAGGAACTACATCTAAGTCTAAAGTAGTAACGCTTTCACACGAAAATATTTGCACAAATTTAATGGATATTGGAAGTGTGTTAGATGTAACGCAAGATGATGTCTTTCTTTCTATTTTACCAATACACCATGTGTTTGAATGTACAGTAGGATTTTTATTTTCACTATATAAAGGAGCAGAAACTGTATTTTGTGATGGTTTAAGACATATAGTAGAAAACCTAAATGAATATCATGTAACAGTCATGGCATGTGTACCAGGTATATATGAAAGAATATTTATGATGATTAGAAAAAAATTAGAAAAACAAGGAAAACTTGAGGAAATATTAGAAAATGAAGAAAAATATAAAAATTCCTCTATGCAAAAAAAGAAAGAAGTATTTAAAGAAATACATGATATGCTAGGTGGAAAAATAAAACTATTGATAAGTGGAGCTGCAGCTTTAGATAAGACAATAGAAGAAAAATATAGATTATTAGGACTAAACTTAGTACAAGGATATGGATTGACTGAAACTTCGCCTGTTGTGGCAGTTGGGACAAATAAAAATTATAAGTTAGGATCAATTGGAAAAACAGTTCCAAGTGTAGAAGCAAAACTTGTAGATGTAAATGATGATGGAATTGGAGAATTAGTAGTTAGAGGTTCAAGTGTAATGCTAGGATATTATGAAAATGAAAAAGTAAATAAAAAATCATTACAAGATGGATGGCTCTATACAGGAGATTTAGCTAAAATAGATGAAGAAGGATATATATTTATATGTGGTAGAAAGAAAAGTGTAATAGTATTAAAAAATGGCAAAAACATATTCCCAGAAGAAATGGAAAATTTAGTTAATAAAATAGAAGGAATAAAAGAGTCGTTTATCTTTGGAAAAATACAATCAAATGATGAGAACAATATAAAAATAAATGTAAAGATAGTATTTGATAGAGATGTTATAAAAGATGTTTATAAAGTTGAAAAAGATGAAGACATATATAAAGTCTTGTCAAAGAAAATTAAAGAAGTCAACCAAACTATGCCATCATATAAAGCAATAAGAGGAATGATACTAACAGAAGAACCATTGATTAAAACAACAACAAATAAAATAAAAAGACAGGAAAATTTAGATGCAATTAGAAAACTTAAAGACTAAATTTTTAGGAAGAAATAGTATTTTTTATAATAAAATAGATTCAACACAAAATGAAATTAATTTAAATATTAAAGAGCCAAATGATATTACATTTAATAATAAAAAAATAGGTAGAATTTTAACTCAAACTAAGCTTGTTAATGAAAAAGTTAAATATTTAGTAGTTGGAATTGAAATTAATACTAAAAAGGAAAAATTTACAGATGATATAAAAAATATAGCAACATCCATAAAAAAGAATTTGGAATAGATGTAGATACAAATTGGTAGAATTGGAGAACCAGAAGATATTGCAAATGCGTTTTTGTTTTTATCAAGTAATTTGTCAAGTTATATTACAGGAGTAATATTATCTGTAGATGGACTTGCAAGAAGTTAAAAAATAAAATAAAAAATAAAGGAGGAAATTATTATGTCAGAAAAAGAA
>OGFY01001759.1_pt1 | contig 14695 bp, 9 predicted proteins | sample 1570951 | NCBI WGS metagenome assembly OGFY01 (sample SAMEA2581942, study PRJEB24529) | metagenome | biome: Human gut stool | place: China | collected 2011
TTTTGATGGTTTATTCCAAGATATATAATCACATGATTTAGGATTATTTTCACATATATAATATTTTCTTTTACTTTTGGCTTTTCTAACTTGAATAGTACCACCACATTTTGGGCATTTTTCTTCTATTGTTTCAATAATTGGTTTTGTATTTTTACATTCTGGATATCCAGGACATGCCAAGAATTTTCCAAATCTCCCATATTTATATACCATCATTCTTCCACATTTGTCACAAGGAATATCAGAAACTTCATCTACTAGTTCTACATGTTCTAGTTCTTTTTCAACTCTTTCTACATTTTCTTCAAAAGGGCCATAAAATTCTCCTATCATTTTTTTCCAATCTTCTTGTCCTTCTGCTATATTATCAAATTCTGTTTCTACTTTCGCAGTAAATTCAACATTTATTACATCTGCAAAATTTTCGCACAATAGTTTGTTTACTATTTTTCCTAATTCTGTTGGTACCAATTGTTTTTGTTCTTTTTCTATATATCTTCTTTCTAATATAGTAGTAATTGTGGGAGAATATGTACTTGGTCTTCCTATTCCTTTTTCTTCTAATGTTTTTACCAAGCTTGCTTCTGTATATCTTGCTGGTGGTTCTGTAAAGCTTTGTTTTGGTTCTATTTTTTCTAATTTAACAATTTCATTTGGTATAAGTTCTGGTAACATTCCCGCTTCTTTTTCTTCTTTTTCATCAGTTCCTTCTACATATAATGTCATAAATCCTTTAAATTTTAAGTTTTGCCCATTTGCTTTAAATGTATAATCATTTGCATTTATTGTTACAGACATTGTATCATATATAGCAGATACCATTTGACTAGCCATAAATCTATTATATATCAATTTATATAATTTATATTGATCCTTTGTCAAAGAGTCTTTTATTTTTTCTGGTTCTAGTTCTGCATATGTTGGTCTGATACCCTCATGTGCATCTTGTGCTTCTTTATTAGTCTTATAATATCTATTTTCATAATAATCTTTTCCATATGTTTCAGTAATATATGTTTTTGCAGTTGCTCTTGCCTCTTCTGAAATTCTTGTCGAATCTGTTCTCATATATGTTATAAGTCCAACAGTTCCTTTGTCTTGAATTTTTACTCCCTCATACAATCCCTGTGCAACAGACATTGTCTTTTTTATCGAAAAACCTATTTTTCTTGATGCCTCTTGTTGCATTGTACTAGTTGTAAATGGTGGTGCAGGTGTTCTCTTCTTTTCACTTTTCTTAACATCTTCAACAATATATGTAGCTTTTTTTATTGCAAATAATATTTTATCAACTTCTTCCTTAGAATGTATTTCTTGCTTTTTACCTGCTTTTCCATAAAATTTTGCTTCAAACTTTTTATTTGTTTTTTCATCAAGAAGTTCTGCATAAATATTCCAATATTCTTCTGGAATAAATTTTTCAATTTCTTCTTCTCTATCAACTATAAGTTTAACTGCAACTGATTGTACTCTTCCTGCAGATAAGCCTCTTTTTACTTTTTTCCATAAAACTGGACTTATTTTATATCCAACAATTCTATCTAATACTCTTCTTGCTTGTTGAGCATCTACTAAATTAATATCTATATCTCTTGGTTCTTTTATAGCTTTTTGAACTGCTGTCTTAGTTATTTCATTAAATGTTACTCTTGTTACTTTTTTTTCATCTACATTTAATACATTAGATAAATGCCATGCAATTGCTTCTCCTTCACGGTCAGGGTCAGTTGCTAAATATACTTTTTTTGCATTTTTAGCATCTGTTTTTAATTCTTTTATTAAGTCGCCTTTTCCCCTTATATTTATATATTCTGGTTCAAAGTTATTTTCTATGTTTATTCCTAATTTTGATTTTGGTAAGTCGCGAATATGTCCCATTGATGCTACAACTTTTGTATTTCCACCCAAGAACTTTTTTATTGTATTAGCTTTAGCTGGTGATTCTACTATTATTAGTTTATCTGTCATATTCTTTTCTCCCTTCTCTTTTTATTACTTTTTGTATTGTAACTTATTTTTTTTTTTTTGGCAATACCTTTAATTTATTTTATACATATTTAAAATGGTATAGGAAATCCCATACCATTAACATATCATATTTATTTTTTCTTCTAATTCTATTAGAACATCTTCTAATCCTATAGGTGTTACTTCATTTTCTTTTAGTTGATACAAGATTTTATCAACTTCTTTTTCGCTATTTGTAATATTTTCTATTTTCCTTTGTTCAACTCCAATTTTTTCTTTATATTCTGTTTTTATTACTTGTATTCCAAATATTAATTTTTGTCTAGATGGTATTTCATTTGTTATTTTATAGTATTCTACTTTTATTGGATACTCTATTCCTGCCTCTCTTAATTCGTCACGATTAATAAATATACTTCCAAAAAAGTTTTTCAATGTTATTCCCCCTTTTTCATGTGTGCACTTAATATTATTATTTCGAAATTATGTTATTTACTATATTACTCTATTTTTGAAAATTCAAGTGATTTCTGTCACTTTTTTTATTTTTTTCTTTTAATAATCGACAAGATTTGGCATAAATTTCTTTTTTCCTATGTTATAATTAATTTATATTACATAATATGAACGTTCATTTCTTTCCTTATATATTTTTTATTTCTTATTATATTAGTATTTTATATTTTTCTCATTTACTAATATTTTTGGAGAAAGGTACATTTTTATTGTACCTTTTTATTAATCTGTTTTAATCGATTTAATTCCAAATGTCCCATATATAGGATCTTCGAACAGTGGAAGTATAGGAGGATAAATTGTAAAGATTAAGAAACATAACAATATTATTATCGAAGTTATTATTGATAATGCTTCTAATTTACACATTTCTTTTTGCTTTAGCATTTTGTATACTATATATTCACCCAAAAGAATTCCTATTATAAATGAAGCAATATCTAATAAAAAGAAACTTCTTCCTATAATTCCTGTATATGTATAAAAAAATACTACCACAAAAATCAAAGCAAAAACAATTCCATACATTTGAGCATACCAATAATTACATAATTTTCTTCCTATTTTAAAATACCCAATTATAGAAATAAAAAACATTGGATAAAATAATAATTTTAAATGTTCCCAAACACTTTCATTTATAGTGCTAAATAAGCCTACTATTACATTATAGTTAAACCATTCATATGTAAAATGCAATATAGTTCCTAATATTAAACAAAATATACTAGCAAATATTTGCCATTTTTTTATATTCATATTTTACCTCCACATATTTTTACTAAATATATGCTTTAATTTCTTTTTTATCACTCAATCTTTTTACTATTAAAAACTATAAAATACTATTTTATTTTACTATAACATATCTTAGTTTTATATCTATAATAATAAATATGAATTTTAATAAATATTCTTATTTTATTATTTTTCATAGCATTATTATATATTAGATGTTAATTGGCATTCGATGACATCGACAAATCATCTATTTCTTTTTGAAATAAATAAAAATCCAATTAACACTAATATATTATGCCTAAATTACACAAATTCAATTCAAGAGCTGCAAATTTATATGTAGCTTTCTTTTTTTATGGAATATTTTTATAATATTTGCATATAATATACAAATATTAAATTTATTTTTTCAAAGTATTGACAAAACATTATTTAGTGTTATATAATTAGTTTGTTATTACATCGCGGGGTGGAGCAGTTGGCAGCTCGTTGGGCTCATAACCCAAAGGTCGATAGTTCGAGTCTATCCCCCGCAACCATAATATAAACTCAATAATCTGAGAGATTATTGAGTTTTTTATCTCTAGAAATGAATAAATTTTCCAAAAAAAGATATCAAAATAAGATATCTTTTTTTGTTTTCCTGTATTATTTCTAATAAAACTTTAAAATATCTTTTTCTATTCTCTTGCATTATCACCTAAATGGTATTATAATATTTACATAAAAAACTTTGAAAGGAGTTACTACTATGAAAAACATCTCTTTATCTCAAGAAGTAAAAACTATTGTGCGGGGGATGGTTTCAAATGCCGCAAAGTTTAAACTTGAGGTGCTTACAACATTTCTGCTTTTTGACTCTATGATGTCTCAAAAACAATTTTCCAGTTTAATCGCAAAATACTCAAGTTGTAATCTAGAAGGAATTATTAACCTAATCGAAAACATTTACAAAAACAATCCTTTCGGATTTAACGAAAAAGAAGTTGAAACAATAGAAGAAAGAGATTATTTTATTAGTGTTCTTAAGGATTCTGATATTGATAATCCTCAAAATTTCATTTTCTCTCAATGGATTGCTAATGTCTTTTTCTTTGCTTATATCCTTGTAGAAAGTGATGAGGAGCAAGAATTGACTCTTTCTCATTTGACTTTAGCACTTTTCAACAATCTAAATGATCAAATGCTTTCTTTCTTCACAGATATCGGAACAAACATTGAGCAATTAATTTCGCAAGTAGAGTATCTATCTCTTTTAGATTCTTGCATTGAAGATGATTCTGCTTTAGTTATTCCTGATTCTATCTCTGGTTGTGTAACTATTCTAAATGATAATTTTAAAAATCAGAAGAGTAGTGCTATATTGGGGCGTGATAAAGAGTGCAAGAAAATTTGGAAAACTATAATGAAAAAGACCAAACGTAATGTGATTCTTGTCGGAAAACCCGGCGTTGGCAAATCTTCTGTTGTTTATAAGATGGCCTGTGACATTGTAAACGGCAATTGTCCTAGCATATTCAAAAACTTCATTATTTTGTCCCTGAGTGTAAGTAATCTCATATCTGGTACAACATACAGAGGTCAAGCAGAACAGCGTTATCAAGATTTGATTTCTTTAATTGAAAAACATGATAATATCATTCTTTTCATTGATGAAATTCACATGATCGTCGGCGCTGGTGCATGTTCTAATGACGAATCTCTTGATTTTTCTAATGCTCTAAAACCTCTTCTTGCAGGGGATAAATCTATTGTTATTGGAGCAACTACTGAAGAAGAGTATCAAAAAGCTTTTTCCAAAGAAGGTGCTTTAAAACGTAGATTCCGTACCATTGAAATCAAGGAACCAAAAGCAGAAGAAGTTTATCCTATGTTAAAAGAATCTGTTAAACGTCTAGAACAATTCCATGGTGTAAAAATTTCAAGAAAAATGATTGATAAAATTATTTTTTATTCTTCTTGCTTTGATTACACCACTTGTAATCCTGATAGAACAATTAGTCTTGTTGACTTGTCTATGGTTTCGGCGAAATTAACTCATCAAAAGTATGTCACTCAATCTGCTATCCTTGAAAACTTTGAAGCTAACTTTGAAGCATACAAGAAAATGCCTTCTGATGTCATTAGTGCTACTGCTTACCATGAAGTTGGACATTATATTGTTAGTCGCTTCTCCAAAAAATTAATTGATTTTGATGTATTAGCAATTACAATTATTCCAACTGAAAGTTATTTAGGTCAAAACGTTTTGGATCCAACAGATATTACTCCTTGTCCAGACATGGATTACTATTCTGATCTAATTGGTATGTATCTTGCTGGTAGAATTTCCGAAACAATTTTTTCAAACACAAGATATAATGCTGGAGCAAGTTCTGATCTGGATGTTGCAACCAAATATGCATATGATATGGTAACAAAATATGGTATGCGTTCTGATGTAGGAACAAATCGTGTTTTTCTTAATACAGAACAATACCATATGCAAACTTCAACAATTACTAATAAAGTTAATGCTGAAATTGACAAGATCATAAAAAATGCATATGATAAGGCCTTAAATCTCTTAAAAGAACACTCCAAATTAGTCCACGTTTTGGTTGAAAAACTACTTGAAAATGGCATGTTGAGCAAACTTGAATTAGAGGAAATTATTAAATCTGTTGAAGGTTCTGGTGAATAATATGTAGTAAAACTCTTTGGCAGGGACTTTGTCCCTGCCTTTCTTTTGTTATACATATATGTACTTTTTTATTTCTTCATATTTATTCTCTCCTATTCCATTAACACTTTTTAATTCCTCTATTGACTTAAATTTTCCGTTTTCTTTTCTGTAATTTATAATTTTTAATGCTAGTGATGGACCTATTCCCGGTAAAGTTTCTAATTCTGTTTGTGTTGCTGTATTAATATTTACATTAGATACTTTGAAGGCAGATTCGCTTTTTGTATCTACTGTTGTTGCTTTTTTTATATTACTATCATTTTTTTCATCTCCAGAACTCATTGTTATATATTCAAAATTAGGATTATTTTTTAATTCTATACTACTTGGAATATTTACTTTCATTCCATCTTGTAACATATATACTAAATTGACTTTCATAATATCAGCCTTTTGTGTGATCCCACCTGCATAATCAATTGCATCAACTATTCTGCTTCCAATAGGTAAAACAACTATTCCAGGATTATTCACTTCCCCTGTTATATAAACATATATCTTTTCATTATCATTTATAATTTCATTTTCGAAATCTTCTACATTTTCTGTACCTTCTTCTATTTTTTCTTCTACATCATCAATAACTTCATCTTTTAGTATATTTTTTTCTTCAAAATTTTCTTCTTCGTCTTTCTTAAATATGTCATCTGCTTCTTCAATTATTTCTATCTCATTATTATTATCCACCATCATTTCCTCTATAATTATATATGAGGTAACTAATATTACTATTATACATACTATTATAAAAAACTTATTTTTTATAATCTTTAATAATTTATCTTTTATATTCATAAAAATCAATCCTTTCGTAATTTTTTCAAATTTATATTAATATCCTTGAATTTAATCTTAAAATACGTTATTATATTGATACAAGAAAGGATGTTAATACATATGAAAAAACGTTTTTTTATAATTATATTATTAATTGTAACTTTATTTAATTTATATACTACTTTATCTTTTGCAGATGATACTGTACCAGATTCTAATTTTCAAATTTATTCGGCTGGTTCAGTTTTAATGGATGCATCAACAGGAAAAGTTTTACTTCAAAAAGATATGAATCTTCAATTATATCCAGCTAGTACAACAAAAATTTTAACAGCTATAATTGCAATTGAAAAATTAGATTTAACTTCAAAATTAACAGCAAGTCGTTCTGCAATAATGGCAATTCCTTCAGGATATTCAAATGCTGGAATAAAAGTTGGAGAATCTTTAAGTGTAAATGATTTATTAGAAATGTTCTTAATACACTCTGCAAACGAAGTTGGATATATTTTTGCAGAAGAAATATCTGGTAATATTGAAAATTTTGCAAATTTAATGAATCAAAAAGCATTAGAACTTGGTTGCACAAATACACATTTTACTAATCCTAGTGGAATTCATGACGTTAATCATTATTCAACAGCTTATGATATGGCTCTTATAGCTAAATATTGCATGAGAAATGAAACATTTAGAAATATAGTTAACAAAAAAAGTTGTAAATTTTCAGCAACAGATTTATATCCTGAAGAACGATATTTTAAAAATACAAATAGTTTATTAGATTCATCTAATAGATATTATTATGAATATGCTATAGGAATAAAAACTGGTTTTACTACACAAGCTAAAAATTGTTTAATTGCTGGTGCAAAAAAAGATGGAATCGAATTAATTGCTGTTATGTTAGGCGCTGAAGCTACTGAAAACGGTCAAAGTGGACGATATGTAGATGCAAAAAATCTTTTTAATTTTGGTTTTGAAAATTACGAAATCAAAAAATTTTTAAATGAAGGAACAAAAGTTGCTGAAATAAAAGTAAAAAATGCTACCAAAGATACTCAAACATTAAATTTAATTGCAAATGCTTCTCTTTCTACTACATTTCAATCAAATTTTGATACCACAAGCCTAATTCCTTCTATAGAAATAAAAGAAAATATTTCTGCTCCAATTGCAAAAGATGCTATTCTAGGAAAAATTTCTTATAACATTGATGGTATAATTTACGAAGCTGATTTAATAGCTGAAAATGATGTTATAAAATCGAATTTTATAGAAACACTTCTTCAAATTTTATTAGCAATAATTGTTCTAATATTAATAGCTGAATTTTTCTCACATAAACGAAAAAAACAAAAGAATAATAAAAAAAATTTAAGAAAAAATAGTTCTGTATATAAATTTAATCTTGAATAAAATTAATTTGATATAAATTATGGAGGGAGATTTTCCCTCCACTTTTATTTATAATCTTTTCCAATTATAATTGTAACATCTGTATTATTAGAAGCTGTTGCACTTGAAGATAAAACACCAACTCCTAATAATTCTTGTATTTGTTCTATATATTTTCCATCAACATCTGTATTATTGATTATTGTCGTTTTAGATATAACTTCAACATCATTTGTTTTTACATTATATCCTTTTTCTTTTAATAGTTTTTGAACTTTGTTTAATTTATTTTTTGAACCAGAAGCATTTAACACTTCTATCTTTATTTCATTAGTTTCACTTGTTGGAATATCAATAACTTGTCCATTGTTATCTGTATTAGAAGTTTCTTCTTCATTTTCTTCATTTTCGAAATACAATGATTCAACTAATTTCTTTGCTTCTGTTTTATTTGTTAATATAAACCAATATGGTGCATATAAATTTCCACTCTGTGTTGGTCCTACTGAAGTGCCTGGTAATACAACACTCTTTAAATTTTCTACATTAAAATTAATTGCATATGGTACATATGATTTTATATTTGATATTGAAATATTAGTTTCTACATATTCATATATAATATCTATTATATCTTTTATTTTATCCTGTTCTTCTTTATCAAGCTGTTTTATCATTTCCTGATTTTGAGCATATTTTATATATTTATTATTTATTCTAGCCATTCTCCTTGCCATTGTTTTCTCTTTTTGTGATTTTTCGGCAGAATATTCTGGTAGTTTTCCATTATTCTTGTTATTTATCCAATCTATTAATTTTTGTAAAGCTTCTATATCATTTATTTCATATCCATACTCTACTTCTTCTTTATTACTTAAAATTTCATTATTATTTACCAAGTCTATAACTATTGCCTGTTTTCCGTTCTTTTCATATGATATGCATCTTCCTATTCTTTGCATATATACTGGTCTACTTTCAGTTTTTGTAGCTAGAATAACTCCTGAAACATTATTCAAATGAACTCCTTCATCAATCATTCCAACACAATACATCAATTTTAAATGGCTAGATTTTGAGTTATTAAAACTCTGTAACTGTTCGACACTTGTATTATCCTGTGAACTAATACCATATATTTCTGGTTCTTCATCAATTTTTCCAAACCATTCTTTAGCATTAGCCATTTTTTCTTTCATGTCACTTATATCTTTACAAAATATAATATACTTTCCATCTTTTTCGCTTATATTTTCTTCCATAAGTTGCGGTATACCAGGAGCATTTGCAGATTTTAAAGCTAATTCATCATACATTGCTTTTAATTCTTCTTTTCTTGCTCCTTCAGCTTGTTCAATTTGTTCAAGCAGAGTTTTTAATTCGTCTTCTCTTACAAAATCTGGCACAACATATTTTGGTGGATATATTATTCCTTCTTCCATTGCTTCTAGCAGGGACTTTTGACTTGCAACAGCATCTTTGAAAATTCTTTCAACAACATTTGCTCCGTCATGTCTTATTGGTGTAGCTGATAGTCCTAATAATTTTGCTTGTGGGTTGTCCTCCAAAAATTTTTTAAACTTTTTTCCCCATTTATTTTCTCTTTCTATTCTATTAGAAAATTCTTCTTCATATTTCTCGTCGTTTTCAACAACATTACTACCGGCTGTAGCTCTTATGGATTTAGTTTTTAAGTGATGCATTTCATCTACAATAATTATAGTAGGTTTTAAACTATTTAATATTTTATCAACACTTTGTCTTTCTCCATAAGCAGATATCATTTGATATAACATACATTCAATATTTGGTATGTAACTTCTAGCGGCTAATTTTAAGCTTTCACTTGGATTATTTCCAGTTCCATATTCTTTTTGAATTTCTTCTATTGGCCTCGTATCGCCACCAATGTATCGAACTATATATTCATACATCTGATTTGCAATCGCACGTCTTGGTGCTAAAAATAATACTCTTTCGTCTGGATGCTTCAATATATATTCTAATGCCACAAAAGATTTTCCACAGCCTGTTGGAAATATTACTGCTGCTTTTCCCTTTTCCTCAAATTTTTTTATAACAGCTTGATATGCTTCATTTTGATGTGGTAATAATTCTAATTTACTATTTTCTGTATTAGCCATTTTATCCTCCACTTTTTACTATTTTTATTTATTTAAACATTCTTTTATTTTTTTCATGTTTTCTATTGCAGCAATGTATCCTTGATTATAGCAATAATCAATTTTTTTAATATTAAATACACTTGCTTCTGATAAATCTAGTGTCATTGCAAAATCACTACTTTGTACTTCCGAATCAGTTCTCTGCTCAAATAATAAATCAACTGACTTTAAAGCAACTTCTATTACATTTTTAGGGTCAACATCGCTTTTAGAGCTAAAACGAATTGATAAAACCTTGTCTGCCCCAAGTTTTCTAACTTCTTGTGCTGGAAGATTGTCTATAATTCCGCCATCTACAAATTTATGCTCTTTAAATATTGTAGGAGCAAACATTCCAGGATAACTACAACTTGCGCGTACTGCTTTTCCTATTGTTATATCTCTTATGTATGTATTTTCATCAAAGTTTTCATCAAATTCGTGGTTTGTAAATACGTATTTTCTACTGTTTTTGATATCAACTGTTGGCATAACTATTGGCATTTTTATATCATCTACTTTCTTGAAACCTTTTAACTCTGCACATTCATTTATTGCTATTTCAATGTTCTCTCCAGATAATACTCCATATCCCATAAAATTTTTTGTAGTTTTAACATTTGTCCAATAATACTTCGGGTCTGCTTTCATTATTGTTTTTGAAAAATATTTAAATAATTTAAGCATTTCTTCAGTTGTGTATCCCATGGCAAACAATGAAGCTACAATGCTTCCAATGCTGGTTCCTCCTACATAATCTACTTCTATTCCGTTTTCTTGTAAGGCCTTAATTACACCAATATGACTGGCACCTTTAACGCCTCCTCCTGCTAAAGCTAAACCAACTTTCATATTCTCCTCCTTTTTCGCCCAAAAAGGGGCGTCCCTAATGGGCGAATTAATATTTTACGACTAATCTGTTAAATTTTGAATGTATGTATTTTTCTAGTTTTCCCATGAACTCATCTGATTGAATTTCTTTTTTTGCTACCATATCTAATCCTTTTTCCCAGCTTGCTGTAAGCTTTGGATTAAGCATGTCTGGCATTGAGTTGTTTACTATATCATATATTATTTCACCTTTTTGTGTTGGTGTTATTATTTGTGTTTTATCATTTATTTGTATATATTGAATTCTTTCAAGCTTTTTCATTATTTCTGCTCTTGTAGCACTAGTTCCAATTCCAGCGCCCTTTATCTGTTCTCTTAATTCTTCGTCTTCTATAAGTTTGCCGGCATTTTCCATTGCTAAAATCATCGAACCAGAATTGTATCTTGTTGGTGGATTTGTCTGTGCTTCTTTGGTTTCGTAGTTTATAACATCTACTTCTTTTCCTTTTTTTAGCTCTGCCAAAATTGCTAAGCTATCCACTTCATCATCTGCATTTTCTTGTGTTTTATCCACATTTTGTGTACTTTCTGTGGATTTTCCTTTTAGTACTTCCAAATATCCGGGATTTAAACATACCTTTCCACTGCAACTAAATTCTTCTTTATTCTGACCGTTTTCTACTTCTATTGTTACAGAAACCTTATTGTATTCTGCTGGTGGATAGAATATTGCTAAGAATCTTTTTACTATTAATCTGTACACATTTTTCTGCAAGTCTGGTAGTTTATCGTAGTTTTCAAATCCTTGCCCCGTTGGAATTAGTGCATAGTGGTCTGTTATTTTGCTATCATTTACATATTTTGTTTTTAATAAGTCTGTTGAATATTTTTCTTGCGACATTTTCTTCAAATATTGCTGAATTTCTTCATCTTTAAATCCTTTAGCAATTCCATTTAAATTTTTTGTAATTACTTTAGCAACGGCCGTAGATATAACTCTTGCGTCTGTTCTTGGGTATGTAACAAGTTTTTTTTCATATAGATTTTGTATTATTTCTAGAGTCTCGTCTGGCTTTATTTTAAATCTTTTTGTACATTCATTTTGTATTTCTGCTAAGTTAAATAATAGTGGTGCATTTTCTTTTTGTTTCGATTTTTTTATTTCTTTAACCGTTGCTTTTTTGTCTTTTAATTCCATTATAAAAGCTTTTGCATCTTGTTCTTTCTTAAATCCAGTATCATTATATAATTTTACTGAATCTTTTTTTGAAGAATTGTCTGTAACTTTCCATTCTGCCTTAAAATATTTATTTTCTTCTTTGTTTCCAAATTCTCCTACTATTTTATAATATGGAACTTTAACGAAATTTCTAATCTCTCTTTCTCTAGAAACAACCATTCCAAGCACACAAGTCATAACTCTACCAACCGAAATCGAAATTTTGTCTTGGTCAAGCTCTTTTGCAGCTCTTCTTCCATATATAATTGTTAAAAGTCTCGAAAAATTTATTCCTATTAAATAATCCTCTTTTGCTCTTAAATATGCGCTATCTGCTAAGCTATCATATTCATCAAGCTCTTTTGCCTCTCTTATTCCTCTCTTAATCTCCTCTTCTGTTTGTGAATCTATCCATACTCTTTTTCTATCTTTATTTTTAACACCTATCATCTGCTCGACCAATCTATATATATACTCTCCTTCACGTCCAGAGTCGGTCGCAACATAGATTGTAGATACATCTTCTCTTGTAAGTAGTGATTGAATCGTATTAAACTGCTTCTGTACACTTGGAATTACCTCGTATTTATACTCTTCTGGAATAAAAGGAAGCGTGTCCAATCTCCAGAATTTTAGCTTTTCATCATATTTTTCCGGATATGACATCGTTACCAAATGACCAACACACCATGTTATTATCCAATTATCTGCTTCCAAATAGCCGTCTTTTCTAGAAGTATTTATATTTAATACCTTTGCAAATTCCATTGCAACAGAAGGCTTTTCGGTTATTAATATATTTTTTGCCATATTCAAATTGCTCTTTTCTATAGTTTTTTAAAATTTCACAATATCCATTTCAGAAGTAAATTTATTATTTCCATATGGAAATAACACATACAAACTTCCATCTTCTCCAAAGAAGAATGTCTCTATGTTTTCTATATTGTAAATATCACTGTTTATATCTCTACTATAAGTCTCATATCCTGTAAGTTGTATCTTATTTGCATCTTTTATTGCATTTGTTATAACTGTTTTTACTTTAGAATTTAATGCATCTTGCGTAATATTTTTCTTGTTCAAAGCATCATAAATGCTTATTTTCTTTTCAGTTTTTAAATTATAATTATAAGTTTCAACAATAGTTCTTTGTGCATTAGAGCCTTCTTTTAATGTTGACTTAATTATAACAGACAAGATATCTCCATTAACATATCCTGTATATGAAATGCTATAAATTGTATAAGCCTTTGCACTATCTATAACCCCAGCCGTCTTATTCGCAAAAAGTTCTTGAGTAATACTATTAAACTCTGCTGCCACTTTGTTATCTATATTGATTACTGGAATATTTATATCTAATTCATACTTATTATCCTCTCTTGCTTCACTACTATATGCAGTATATACAATGTTTTTGCCACTGTCTAATTTTTTTATGTTGCTAGTATCATAATCATTTAGTTCAACAACATTATTAAACATTTGATCAAATTCTTTTTTTAATGTTTCTTGTGATTCTTCTGTTTTTACGTTGTTTGTTGTGTTACGGTTGCTACTTGGTTGTTTACCACTTTGCAAATAAATAGCTAAAACTACTGCTATAACACACATTACAACAATTGCTATGTACATTAACTTTCTTGAATTCATGTTTCTCCTTTCAAACGTTGTAATTCTATAAAAATTATACTTTAAATTAGTGAGAAAATCAAGGCTGATAGGCATATTAAATTTTAGTTCTTTTAATAGAATAAAAACATAAAAATAGTCATTAAGCATTTAACTTTAATACTTTTATGACTATTTTGCTTTTTTATAAGTTCTCTATCTCTGCTTCACTTAATCCTGTTATTTGGCTTATGTCTTTTATCTCCATTTTGCCTTTTAATTTTTTTGCAACTAATGCAATTCCCTGTCGTAATCCTTGTTGAATTCCCTGCTCAAGTCCAGCTTTTCTTTCCTTTCTTATTTCTCTATTAATTATTCTTGATGCATTTGTCATAATCTCTTCACTCCCTTCTATATTTCTTATTTTTTCTACAAACTCATGCATTATGTTTTTATCTTCTGTTTCGCTCAATTCATATGTTATCAATTTTTCCAATTGTAAATTATTAAAAGCCCTTCTTTCTTTTTGCATATTTATTACATCTTCTATATTTTTATATAATTCTTCTTTATTTTTAGACTTTTCTATTAACATCGCTTTAGTTATTATTAAATTATCTGCTAATAATTGTTCGTTACTAAATTCATTTACATCTATCAACGTATATTCCAACCAGTTTTCAGCATATCCTTCTACTTTTTCTTCTATATCATTTATTAATAACCTTTTCCATTTTC
>OGFY01001765.1_pt1 | contig 14661 bp, 17 predicted proteins | sample 1570951 | NCBI WGS metagenome assembly OGFY01 (sample SAMEA2581942, study PRJEB24529) | metagenome | biome: Human gut stool | place: China | collected 2011
ATTAGCATAAAATGCTAATTTGAAACAGGCTTCTAATTTGCGTGGATTATACTAGTACAGATTTTGGCTCATTGCTTACGGAAATAAAGAGAGGGGACTGTCGCGACAACCCCCTCAGCTTTTTCATTAAAAATACCATTATTTCAATCCACTGGGATACCAGACAACATAAGTATAAACGGTTATAGGAAATATTTCAAGAAAAAGTATTTTCAATGGAATTTAAGATGAATAAAGGATGTTGATTACCAAAATAAACTGTAGTATAGTGATTTTATAAAGAATGAAAATAGTATAAGTAGATACTATATTTTTAGTAAATAGAGTTTATAGTGTAATTTAGCAATTTTATGTAATCGGAAGGAGGAGAAGAATTTTGATTTTGTACCATGGAAGCAAAGAGATTGTAGAATTTCCAGAGATAAGGAAAGCAGTGTATAACAAAGATTTTTATTTCGGCTTTTATTGTACCCGGATGCAGGAACAGGCGGAACGCTGGGCAACTCGTTACGGACGCAAAGGATATGTGAATTGTTATGAATATATACCGGATAAAAAATTAAAGTATTTGATCTTTGAAGAAATGACAGAAGAATGGTTGGATTTTATTGTTGCCTGTCGAAGCGGACAATCGCATGATTATGATATTGTAGAGGGACCAATGGCGGACGATACCATTTATAATTATGTACAGAATTTTATAGATGGGAAAATATCAAGAACTGCCTTTTGGGAACTTGTTAAATTCAATCATCCGACACATCAGATCAGCTTTCATACGATATCAGCATTAGATACATTACAGTATGTAGGAAGTGAGGCAGTAAATGGGAACAAAAAAAAATAATAATTTATTTTTTACGTGCAGTCTGATTGAATATATGGGACGTTTAAAAAAGAAAACCAGATGTGAAATAACAGAGGCCCTGGGCAAAGAGAACATAGACAGAATCTATGAATATGCGGATGTGCTGCACTGTGAACCAATTGAAAAGGTTGCACATGAATTCGTAACCGAATGTAAGATCACAACAGGAAATTTTGATAATGTAATTGAGTGCCGTTATAGAATTCCTGATTATTGGGATATTGGTGAAGTGTATGAACGCCTGATAGAGGATAGTTATAAAGATTCTGATATTTTAAAAGGGTTATGGGAAGTTTATCATTCGTGGATAGATGAAAAAATATCAGACTATAATACAGATTTTTATTACCAGCCGCGGGATTATATTGCAGCATGCTATAAGAAAGGAGAAGTATTATAGATGGGCATAGGTGTAAAAGTAAAAGTGTGGGGGGATTATGCTTTGTTCTCAAGACCGGAGATGAAGGTTGAAAGATGTTCTTATGATGTTATGACACCTTCGGCAGCACGTGGAATTCTGGAAGCAATATACTGGCATCCCGGTCTGAAATGGGTTATTGATAAGATTTATGTGAAGAATCCAATCCGCTTTACAAGTGTCAGGCGAAATGAAGTAAAAAGCAAGATATCTGCCAGCAATGTACTGCAAGTGTATAATGGGGCAGATAAACCACTTTATCTTAGTACAAAAGAAGACATTGTTCAGAGAGCCTCTCTAATTTTATGTGATGTATGCTATATCATAGAAGCACATTTTGAAATGACGAATAAGGCAAATGCATCGGACAATCCTGGAAAATTTAAAGATATTATCATGCGTCGTTTAAAAAGAGGAGAGTGCTATCATATGCCATATTTTGGGTGCAGAGAATTTCCGGCTCAGTTCTGTTTATGTGAAGAAAAAGAGATACATACCAGTTATGATACAGTGCCTGAAAAGGATCTGGGATTTATGTTGTATGATATGGATTATAGTAATCCGGATGAAATACAGCCGATGTTTTTCAGAGCAGTCATGAGAAAAGGAGTGCTGGATTTACGAAACTGTGAGGTGATCAGATGATTCTGCAGGCATTGGTAAAGTATTACGAGGAACTCGTACAGCAGGGAAAAGCAGCAAAACCAGGCTGGTGTCAGGCAAAAGTATCGCATGCAATAGAATTAAATGCGGATGGAACAATAAAAACGATTATTTCATTGAAAAAGGAAGAGCAAAGAGGCAAGAAGAAAGTATGGGTTCCCGAACCTTTAAATGTACCGGAAATGGTTACAAGATCTTCAGGGATTGCTTCTAACTTTTTATGTGATAATGCCAAGTATTTTCTTGGAATTGATGCAGAAGGAACAAATCAGAGAGTTATAGACTGCTTTCATGCGGCAAGGGAAAAGCACTTAGCAATTCTTGGAGAGGCAGAGGGAGAAATGGCGAAAGCAATCTGTCTTTACTTTAAAAACTGGAATCCGGAACAGGCAAAGAAGAATCCTGTGATTAAAGAACATTGGGAAGAACTGAATGAAGGCGGAAATATTATCTTTAGTATGAAAGGGATTTATGCACAGGAAGACGATGAAATAAAGAAGCTATGGGACAAGTTGCAAGTAAAAGAAAATAGTGGAAAGAAAGGAATCTGTCTTGTGACAGGACAGAAAACAGAGATAGCACGTATTCATAGAGGAATAAAAGGAGTTCCGGGAGCACAGTCAAGTGGAGCGGCACTTGTGTCATTTAATGCTCCGTCATTCGAGTCTTATGGAAAAGAACAAAGTTATAATGCACCGGTCGGAAAGTATGCGGAGTTTGCATACACAACAGCATTAAATTATTTATTGAGTCAAAGAGAATATCAATTTCCATTAGGAGATTCCATGATTGTATTCTGGGCAGAATCAGGAAAAGAAGAATATCAAAAGACATTTTTGTCCTGGATGAATCCCAAGCCGGATAATCAGAAAGAAATGAGAAAAGTATTTGGAAATTTAGAGAAGGGATTATGGGTAGACCTTGAGGATATCAACTTAGATCCGAATCAGCCATTTTATATCCTGTGTCTTGCACCAAATGCAGCAAGATTATCAGTTCGGTTCTTTTATCAAAATTCATTTGGAACCATTATTAAGAATATTTCCAGACATTATCAGAGAATGGAAATTGTAAAACCTTCCTGGGGGGAGAATGAATATCTGGGAGTAAAGAAGATGCTGGATGAAACAGTGAATCAGAAGTCAAAGGATAAAACTCCAGTTCCTAATATGGCATCAATGGTATTAAGAGCAATTCTGGAAGATTCAAGATATCCAGAAAGCTTATATACGGATACGCTGATACGAATAAGAGCCGAACAGGGAAATGTTACTTATGGAAGAGCGGCAATTATAAAAGCCTTTTTAATTAAAAACCGTGGATGGAAAGAAGGAGACGATAGTATGGGATTAAATGAAGAGTGTATAGAGACTTCCTATGTACTTGGAAGAATATTTGCAGTACTGGAATCAATTCAAAAGGATGCGAATCCTGGAATTAATGCAACAATTCGAGACAGATATTTTAATTCTGCATGTGCAACACCAGCATCAATATTTCCGGTTCTGATAAAATTGAAAAATAGTCATATCAAGAAAATAGACCGGGAATCAGTTGCCAGAAAAATAGATTATGAAGAAGTGTTGGCTGATCTGATGGGAAAATTAGATGTGTCAGAAGAAAATGCAGGAATTCCGAAGCGATTATCATTAGAGGAGCAGGGAAGGTTCATGTTAGGATATTATCATCAGATACAAAAGAAGTACGAAAAAAAGGAGGACAAGTAAATGGGAGAAGCAATTAAAAATCGTTATGAGTTTGTGGTACTGTTTGATGTAGAAAATGGAAATCCGAATGGAGATCCGGATTCTGGTAATATGCCAAGAATAGATCCGGAAAGTGGATTGGGACTGGTTACAGACGTGTGTCTGAAGCGAAAAATCCGTAATTATGTGGAAACAGTAAAGGAAGATGCAAAAGGTTATAAAATCTACATCAAAGAAGATGTTCCGTTGAACAGAAGCGACCGGGAAGCCTGTGAAAGCCTTGGAATTACAGAAACAGAGGACAAAAAAGTTACCGAAGCATTGAAGAAATTAAAAAAATCAGATAAAGACGTGGATATAAAACTGAGAGATTATATGTGTGATAATTTCTATGATATTCGTACCTTTGGTGCAGTTATGACCACTTTTGTAAAAGCTTCTTTGAATTGTGGACAGGTAAGGGGACCGGTACAGCTTGGCTTTGCAAGAAGTATCGATCCGATTGTCAGTCAGGAAGTTACGATTACAAGAGTTGCAATTACAACGGAAAAAGATGCTGAAAATAAGAGTACTGAAATGGGAAGAAAAAATATTGTTCCGTATGGATTGTATCGAGTGGAAGGATATATTTCAGCGAATCTAGCCAGAAAAGTGACAGGATTTTCAGAGGAAGACTTAGATCTTTTGTGGGAGGCAATTATTAATATGTTTGAAAATGATCATTCAGCTGCAAGAGGGAAAATGGCTGTCCGGGAGCTTATTGTGTTTAAGCACAGCAAGGAACTGGGGGATTGTCCGGCATATAAGCTTTTTGATGCAGTCGAAGTAAGAAAAAAAGAAGAAATTGAATATCCAAGAAAATATCAGGATTATACAGTTCAGATTCACGAGGAAATGATTCCAGATTCAGTTGAGATGAAAAGGATGATTTGATGGCATATAAAGAAGACGAATATTTAATGTTGTCGGGGATACAGCATTTTAAATTCTGCCGACGGCAATGGGCTTTGATCCATATTGAGCAGCAGTGGAGTGAAAATGTTCATACAGTTATTGGTGAATTAATGCATAAAAAAGTCCATGATCCCAGTGTAAAAGAAAAAAGAAAAGAGACACTTCTTGTTCGGGCACTTCCGGTTTCCTCGAAAGAGCTTGGAGTTAGTGGGGAATGTGACCTGGTAGAATTTCATAAATGCGAAGATGGAATTACATTGTCTGGTCATAGAGGATTATATTCTGTTTTTCCTGTGGAATATAAAAAAGGAAAGCCTAAGATAACGGACGAAGATAAATTACAGCTAACAGCACAGGCAATGTGTCTGGAAGAAATGTTTTCTACTACAATATCTGAAGGGGCACTTTATTATGGAGAAACGAGGAGAAGAGAGAATATTACATTTTCACAGGAACTGCGTGATGAAGTAAAAGAAATATTTCAGGAAATGCATCAGTATTATGAGCGAGGTTATACGCCAAAAGTCAAAAAGAGTAAGGCTTGTAATTCATGCTCTTTAAAGGAAATCTGTCTTCCCAAATTAGAAAAGACGATATCAGTTTCTGATTATATAGCACAGGCACTGAAGGAGGACGAGCAGTGAGAAAATTATTAAACACCTTATATGTAACCTCTGAGAATAGTTATCTGGCATTGGATGGAGAAAATCTGGTTGTATACGATGAGAAAAAAGAATTGGGAAGATTGCCTTTACACAATTTGGATGGAATTGTTTCTTTTGGATATCGGGGAACCAGTCCGGCGTTAATGGGAGCATGTGCTGAAAGAAATATTTCACTTTGTTATCTCACTCCTCAGGGGAAATTTCTGGCAAGAGTAACTGGGAAGGTTCAGGGAAATGTTCTTTTACGGGAACAACAGTATAAAAGTAGCAAAGATGATGAAATAAGTCTCACAATTGCAAAAAATTGTATTATGGGAAAAGTTTATAATGCAAGATGGGTACTAGAACGGGCAATTCGTGATCACGGAATGCAGATAGATGTAGAAGGCGTGAAGAAAGCATCTTTGCATTTAAAAGAATCGTTACAGTATATACAGAATGCAGAATCGAAAGACCAATTGAGAGGTTATGAAGGAGAAGCAGCCAGTATTTATTTTGGCGTTTTCAATGAATTGATTCTACAACAGAAAAAAGAATTTAATTTTCAGGGGAGAAATAAAAGACCGCCTAAAGATAATGTAAATGCGATGTTATCTTTTGTATATACCTTATTAACAAATCAGATTACATCTGCGTTAGAAGTGGTAGGACTGGATCCTTATGTCGGATATCTTCATACAGACCGACCGGGGAGAGTATCATTGGCATTAGATCTAATAGAAGAACTGAGAAGTGTGTATGCAGATCGGTTTGTTTTGTCATTGATCAATAAAAAAAATGTGAATGGAAAAAACTTCTCCCAAAAAGAAAATGGAGTTGTCTTGATGGGGGATGATTTGCGGAAAAAGTTATTAGTTGAGTGGCAGAATAAGAAAAAAGAAGTTATTACACATCCATATTTGAAAGAAAAAGTTGAATGGGGGATGGTTCCGTATGTACAGGCAATGTTGCTTGCAAGGTATTTACGTGGAGATTTAGATGGCTATCCTGTATTTCTGTGGAAATGAGGTGGAAATATGCTGTTGTTGATTACATATGATGTAAATACAGAAAATGAAGCCGGAAAAAAGCGACTTAGAAAAGTAGCCAAACAATGTCAAAACTATGGGAGAAGAGTACAGAACTCCGTATTTGAGTGCATTGTGGATCAGGCACAAAGTGTGACGTTAAAATCTTTGTTAACAGAGATTATTGATGATAAAGTAGATAGCTTGCGATTCTACTATCTTGGAAATAATTATAAGACCAAGATAGAGCATATAGGTGTAGAACGAGGAATTGCAGTCGATCAGCCTTTATTCTTATAATTTGCAGGTGCGAGTGTCTAGCATACATAAAATTACCGGGAGACTCGCACCTGTAAAAATAAACAAATTTGAATGTGCTTTTTGTATAGACAGAGTATTTCAATAGTATACGAAAGTAAATTCAAATATATTTATAGATATTTCATAAAAATAGACAGATGTTTTTGTGGAATATTGCAGTCACTTCCCTTGCGGAAGTGTGGATTGAAATTCTATTCTATTCTTATCTGGGTTACCGAGTGGTGTCACTTCCCTTGCGGAAGTGTGGATTGAAATCGGATCAGTACATCATGAAGCGTGGTGGATGGAGTCACTTCCCTTGCGGAAGTGTGGATTGAAATTGATATAACCATCTTCCGGGTCTTCAGCTCGTCCCCGTCACTTCCCTTGCGGAAGTGTGGATTGAAATTAAGTTCATCATCAATGGAATATGCTTCTTCATCGTCACTTCCCTTGCGGAAGTGTGGATTGAAATTTTTTAAGTATTTGCAGGCTTCTCTTTTTTCCGTTGTCACTTCCCTTGCGGAAGTGTGGATTGAAATCTTGCAATCCGGTAGGTTCTCATACTGCTTGCAGTCACTTCCCTTGCGGAAGTGTGGATTGAAATGTCCAGCAGTCTCATAATTAATTTGAGACTGTAAGTCACTTCCCTTGCGGAAGTGTGGATTGAAATTCGCATCCGTTCCTGACCTGATATACTCATACGGCCGTCACTTCCCTTGCGGAAGTGTGGATTGAAATTGTTGTAATGGAGAAAAATACGGCACAGTCAAGAGTCACTTCCCTTGCGGAAGTGTGGATTGAAATAATGAATCGGATCGCTTGCCGTATGTCCTCATTGGTCACTTCCCTTGCGGAAGTGTGGATTGAAATCTGCAGATATCTTTTTCTCATCATTCCCCATCTGTCACTTCCCTTGCGGAAGTGTGGATTGAAATGACTCTCTCTATCGGGAAACCGGTTGCTATTTTGTCACTTCCCTTGCGGAAGTGTGGATTGAAATAAAATTTTCAGAAATTATGGAACATTAGCAGCGGGTCACTTCCCTTGCGGAAGTGTGGATTGAAATATTTGTGAAGTCGGCGTGGGGGTGGGAGTATGAGTCACTTCCCTTGCGGAAGTGTGGATTGAAATAATGATGTGCTGCGGACCGGCTATCTGAAAATCAGTCACTTCCCTTGCGGAAGTGTGGATTGAAATTTCCAACTGCTCCACGATCCGCTCCATAGGCTTGGTCACTTCCCTTGCGGAAGTGTGGATTGAAATTTATCCTTTTTATCTCCACCGTGGCAGTACGGACGTCACTTCCCTTGCGGAAGTGTGGATTGAAATGTCAGACTCATCACTGCACCCTTTGCCCCATATAGTCACTTCCCTTGCGGAAGTGTGGATTGAAATACTTACCCGGCATCCTGTAGATAGCAGCAGCTCTGTCACTTCCCTTGCGGAAGTGTGGATTGAAATATTGAGCCGTTCTACATATGGGAATCCGAGGAGTAAGTGCTATCATCATAAATATTATAAAGACTTACTGAAATCCTTGGATTTGCCTGATATTCATTTTCACCAGTTGAGAAATACCTATGCAACCATTTTGCTGAAGAATAGTTTTAATTCAAAAGGTGTTTCGCATTTGTAGGACATGCCAAGGAAATTATATCCGTAGATGTCTATGGAGATACACAGGAAATTATAGAAGACTGTCTGGACGTACTGGAACCATTTATTGAAGAAGTTATTCCAAAAGAGAGGAAAGATCAGTATTATGATTATTCAGAAATGATTGAAATAGACTTAATTCTGGAGGAATATTTCAACGCAGCATGATGAAAAATAGAATAGTAGTGATAGAAAAAAGTACAAATAAGAATCGAACATTTGTACTTTTTTCTTGCGTTAATCTATATACTTTCAAAAATTTATTTGATATAATAGGGACTGTTACAAGAACAAACAGTAAAAAATATGACAGGACCGGAGGTTAGTATTTTCAGGTATTTCCGAGTGCTGTTTTATCCGCAAATATTAGTTTTGTGACTTTTGCAGGAAAAATTCGTAATGGGGGAAGGAGGACGATAACATGATTTACTTTACAAGTGATTTACTTGGGGCATCGTGGAATTATCAGCATGCAGAATCGTCCTTTTGAAAATATACAAGAGATGAATCAGATTTTGATTCAAAATTATAATGCAGTAGTACATAAAAATGATACGGTGTATATTCTTGGAGATATTAGTCATCATCTACCGATGGATAGGGCAAATGAATTGATTAGCAGGTTGAACGGAAAGAAGATTCTGATTAAAGGAAATCATGACAAGAAAGATGATTTGGAATTGTTTGAGGAAATATGTGATTTTAAGACAGTATCATTGAATGGCCTCTATTTTGCATTGATGTATTATCCGATGCTGTCATGGCCGAAAAAGAATAGTGGGAGTATTCAATTACATGGACACATACATGCCCATGAAGAATATAATTTGCAGAATAAAGCAGACGGAATTAGAAGATATGATGTAGGTGTGGATGCGAATAATTATTATCCGGTATTGGTGAAGCAGATTATAGAGTTTTTTGAGAATAATGAAGGAAAATGTAAATTGTGAACTGATTAGGCAAAATTTGCCTAAACTGCGTCAATTAGGGAAATTGAATTCCCCAATTGAGAAAAACGTAATTATTACAGTTGATCTGAATTAGTGATATTAGATAAGCTTGAAAAGAATAGAAAGGATAGATGTACATGATTCAAGAACATGAAATTGTTTTGTATCAAGTGGAGGGTACTAATATATGTGTTAATGTTGTTTTTAAAGATGAGACATTCTGGATGACGCAAAAGGCAATGGCAGAATTATTTGATGTCAATGTACCGGCGATTTCAAAACATTTATCTAATATATTTGAGGAAGGAGAACTTTTTAAAGAGGCAACTGTTTCCAAAATGGAAATAGTTCAAATGGAAGGAAATAGAAAGGTCAAGCGAGAACCGGAATTTTATAATCTAGATGCAATTATAGCGGTCGGATATCGGGTTAATTCTAAGAAAGCTACAAGGTTTCGTCAATGGGCAACAAAAACATTAAAGGAATATATTACTAAAGGATTTGTTCTTAATGATGATATGCTTAAAAATGGTAAGCTGTTTGGAAAAGATTATTTTGCAGTTACCGGAAAGACAGCGGCAGAATTAGTTTATGAACGAGTAAATGCTGAGAAACCTGCTATGGGACTTACTACGTGGAAAGATGCTCCGGATGGTAAAATTTTGAAAAGAGATATTAGTGTTGCAAAGAATTACCTAAATGAAAAAGAATTATCACGCTTAAATAGGCTTGTTACAATGTTTATTGATTATGCAGAGTTGATGGCTGAAGATGAAGTATTGATGAGTATGCAAGATTGGGTAGAGCAGACAAATCAATTTTTAAGAAATAACAGAAGAGAGGTACTTGAAGGTAAGGGGAAAGTATCACATGATATGGTTCAGAAAAGGCAATTTTAATTGCAGCGACTATGCAAAAAGAAAATTATGAAAAAGCGAAAACGAAGCAGTTTGAAAAATATAGAGCAATCTCTTTATATACGTTATTAGCAACTCAAATTAAGTATGACGTGACAGGCATTGCAGTAAGCCCGGAATTTTGGCTTCAGATGAAACTTAATGATTATTCGGTTAGTAAGTCAGAATTTAAAAAAGCAAATAATCTCATTGTAAAAGAATTGAATTTGAAATCGGAATTCAAGATAAAGTAAAAGGAGACTCACATGGATCATTTCAAATTAGTATCAGAATATTCCCCAACCGGCGATCAGCCCCAAGCCATCGAACAACTTGTTCAGGGGTTTAAGGAAGGCAACCAATGCCAGACATTGCTTGGTGTCACTGGTTCTGGTAAGACATTTACCATGGCGAATGTCATTCAGGAATTGAATAAACCGACGCTGATCATTGCACATAATAAGACACTTGCAGTGCAGTTATATGGGGAGTTTAAAGAGTTCTTTCCAAATAACGCAGTGGAGTACTTTGTCTCCTAGGACAAGATGGTCACAAAATGGGTAATATTTGGTAGTGAGTGGGTGGTTGAACATCCAGATGTTGTGGACGTGGTAGTGGCAGGAGAATAGGTGAAAAGCGGGTGGATGAAGAGGTTTTGTGACTTTTGGTCATTGCATTTATTTAGATATTTAAATGATTTTATAGAGATCAAAGGAAAATGGTGTGTATTGTATAGAAATTTGTTATAATAACATAAATAGAAAAATTCGGAGAAAGGAAAATGAATATGTCCAAAAAGAAAAAACAAGATATTTTGCCTGATGAAATTAAGGCAAACATATATGATGAAATCGAAATTATTATAGATTTTCATGGGATTACTAGAATTGAAATAGAGAAAACACAAGAAAAAGTAAAAAGTATTTTATCTCCGGATTATTATAGTAGACGAGAGGGAGAGTTTTCTTATGATGAATTATCAGCTTATGGAGAAAGAAATTATATTTCAAAAACATCTCTAAAAAGATATCATGATACAGAAAGTGTTATACGGTATTATTCAAAAGATGAAACAGAGATAATTACTATTAATAAATTATTTCTTTCTATTAAATTAAATTATGAAGTGACACATAAATTAAAAGGTAATATTTTGCGTATGGCTCAATTAATATCATTGTTTGCTGAGGAAGAATATTTTGAGGTAGAAGGATTATATTTGATAAAAAAGGATAGCATATATTGCAAATCATTGTACCGATTGTATCAATGTTACAATAAAGAAATGTTTGCTGATGCAAGTTATTTGTTAAAGAAAATGGGAAAAAATATTTTACCAGAATCAACATCTATTTGCAATAAATTCAGATATGGGAAATATAACGTAAGCATAGTTAAATCAGTTATTAAAGGTCATACTTCATATGAAGAAGAAATTTATGAAGGAAAGATGGATACCACTGTTTCATATGAGGTTTTAGAAGATCAGATAAATGTAGAAGATATTATAAATGATTTGAATGATATTTCTTTTCAGTTATTTATTAGCCATATAACAGAAGGCTTTGCTAATGATTTAATTATTGGAAAAACTGATAAAGTAAAGGATGGGGTGAATATGAATGAGTAGAGTAATAAAAACAAAGGGAACAGTAAAAGCCAGAAGTGTTTCAACAATGAGTGGGTGTAAAACTAAAGTTGAATTTCATGCAGAGAACAAACGAGTGGCAGCATATCCTCGATTAGAAAGAGAGAATGTTTTTGATGTAAATAGTATAGCAAGATTTAAGGAAAAATAAGTATGATTACGTTAGATAAAACTGAAGAGGTTCATATCTCAATTTATCATATTGGATATGCTTCACAAGGCGAAAGTAGTCTTTTTATTTTACACACATCAACAGGAAGTGTTTTGTATTCATTGGTAATAGATTGTTACGAAGATAATTGTAATGAAACTGATAGAATATTAAAAGAATGGAATTTAGAAAGAAAAGTAAATCTTATAATATGGACACATCCGCATGACGATCATTCTATAGGGATGAAACATATAATAGAGAAATATAGTAATAAATCAACAAAAATATGTACAGCGAATGTATTTGGAAATTATGAACAATATTCAAAAAAAAGTCAGGAACTTGTTGAATATATACATTCACTAAATAAATGGAAGAGGTCTGTTGATAGGAGAAAAATAAATTCATTGTGTCATTTTCCAGAATTAATAGATAGAATAAGATTCAATGGGAAAAACGTAATAAAAGAAATGGAAGTTTTATGTATTGCACCATTTACAAATTTAGGAGGAATGCAGGGATTAGATAAAACTATTAAAGTTAATCAAATGGGAGTTGCATGCATTATAAAGGTGAGTTTAAAATCAGAAAGTGTGAATTTTATGTTCGCTGGAGACATGGATTATGCAACGATAGAATTATTAAATAGTGAAGCAGATGAAGAAAATATTCCTAGAATATATAATTATATAAAGATACCGCATCATGGTAGTAAAACATCAGCTAACATGATTGAATTTTTAAATTCATTAGATGGAAAAAAATCAGAATATGCGAGTACATCTGTTTTCAAACAGAAAAATTTGCCGATAATAAGTGTTTTAAAGAGCTATCAAAAAGTTACAGAAGAAGTTGCTTGTACATCAGATATAGAAAATGGAAAATATGGAATTGGAATTATTCATTTGGAATATAATTTAAATGATTTGTCTGTAAAGAAAGAATATGAAGGAACAGCAAGGGTTATGGGGTTTTAAGGGAAAAATAAATATAACTAATTTGGTTTGTAGAGAATTATTTTATAGGAATCTTCTTTTATTGAACATATGAGAATGAAAACAGCTTGTACAAAGGCGAGCATGAAAATGAGACGATACAGACAGGAAAATTTTGCTGTATTATCTTTGGAAAAGCATATGAGAAAAGAAAGGAGAAGGATATGTCAAAAAAAAATTCAAATGAAGTAAAAGTAGTTATAGAGAAAAATATAATTTCAATAATGCACACGTTTGCATTTACTTTTTTTACACTTATAATGATTCCTAAAAGAGTGATATTTGATTTCCCTTTCGGGAATTGGAATGTGTGTTTTACGTGGTTGGCAATTTATTTTTGTTATGTACTTATTTTTCGATTGATCAAAAAACTTTATTTAAAAATAAAACAAAAAAAACAGACATATGAAAATAATAATTTTAATTTTAGAGGCATTGAATATCAAGAGACTTTTACATCAAAAGAAATGATGGAAATTAAGAAAAAAATAGAAAAGGATATTGAGGGGGGACGGGAAAACTTAAAAGAATATAAAAATGATTTAAAACAAGAAATAGAAAAAGTGGAAATAGAAAAAGATATTTCAATGTCAATAAATTTACCATACGTTATAATACTGCCAAGTGCGTTGGCTGGACTTTTGGGAAGCATACTATTAGATTTGAAAATTTATTTTATAACAATATTTGTAATTGTGGCGTATATTTTTGTATGTTATTGTATATTGATTCCGATGAGCAATAGGTGCTTAAAGTCAAAACGAGCAAAGCTTTATTTTTTAAATACAATTTTGGATTTGCTAAATGATATAGAAAATAATATTTTGAAAAATACATAGACCGATTGGTTCACCAAGAGCCAGTCGGTTTTTTCATACCCACTTTTATACATAGCCAGTCCCATAAAAAGGATTGGCTATTAAATTTTTCAAGGAAGGAGGACACCATATGACCAAGTGTAAAGTAATCGCTCTTGCAAATCAGAAGGGAGGAACAGCTAAGACCACAACAACTTTAAATCTGGGAATCGGTCTTGCAAAACAGGGGCAAAAAGTATTGTTGGTTGACGCTGATCCGCAGGGGGATTTAACTACTGCATTAGGGTGGACTGATGCAGACAATCTTCCGGTTACACTGGCAACACAGATGCAGAAGATTTTACAGGACGAACCATTTGCATATAATGAAGGAATTTTGCATCACGAAGAGGGCGTAGATATTATTCCCACAAATATTGAATTATCCGGTATGGAAATCTCACTGGTCAATGCGATGAGCAGGGAACAGACATTAAAATTATATCTATCGGATTTGAAAAAGGATTATGATTATATCCTGATAGATTGTATGCCGAGTTTAGGAATGCTGACCAGCAATGCGTTGGCTGCGGCAGACAGTGTGATTGTTCCAGTGCAGGCCCAGTACTTGCCACTAAAGGGTATGACACAGCTTATGAAAACAATCGGTAAGGTGCAAAGACAACTCAACCCAGAGTTGAAAATTGATGGAGCTTTGCTAACATTAGCAGACATGCGGACAAGGCTTGCCAGAGCAACAGCATATAACTTGAATGCAACATATGGACAGCACATCCGGATTTTTAAGACGGTTATCCCAGTGGCGACCACAACAGCGGAAAGTAGTGCGGCAGGAAAGAGTATTTATACTTATGACAAAGATGGAACTGTGGCACAGGCATATGCAGAATTTACGGGGGAGGTATAATGGTCTCATAAATTAAGACACTTTTTCGGACAAATATTAATGAATCTGAT
>OGFY01001766.1_pt1 | contig 14658 bp, 9 predicted proteins | sample 1570951 | NCBI WGS metagenome assembly OGFY01 (sample SAMEA2581942, study PRJEB24529) | metagenome | biome: Human gut stool | place: China | collected 2011
TGGGGATAACTGGGTATATATGATTAGCTTTACTTGCCGACGCAGCATATTTACACTATTGAGTGTTAGCGTTTTGCTCTTTTAAATGGTACAAACCTTGTTTTTACAATTACATTGAAAGTATCGGGAAATTCAATGTGTTGATTTTCAGGTTTTTCGATATACGTGTTGTACCGCATTTTTTCAGCCTGTTTGCGGGAGTCTCCAATCAATTTTAGAAGATTGATTTGGTGGGTGTTACCGCATTGGGGTTACAAATGGTTTGCAGCGACAAAGATATGAAAAATGGGGTACATGGTTCAAAGAAAGTGCAGAACTTTTGTACAAGCATACTTCATATTTGATTATTTGTAGTGCTTTTGTACAGTAATGAAAGAACCGCAAAGTGAATTCAGTTAAAAAGTTTACTCTATTTTACTTATTCAAAATCTGAATTGTATTCCTCTGCTATTGCATCACTTGTCATTATCTCTCAAATAGTTTAATGACAAAACGTATATCTGTTTTTCCGATTTATCATCAAACGGTTCTTCTTCAAAACCTCCAAACTTGTGAACAATACCAAACCCAGCTTGCTCCAGATATGAATCCAATTCTTGAGGGAAAAACAATCGCATATCCAAATTTTGGGTTGAATGAAACTCTTCGTTTATAAAATAGTACCACTCAATTCGGTTGATTTGGGTTGCACACTCGTAACGCATGGTTTGTTTTATTAAAACTTCTCGGCCATCGTCCGTTGTGTATTCGGCAATCATGGCTTGGCCTTTTTCGTTCTCGACAATATACTGAATGTTGGGATTAAAGCAATCCAACAGAAATAGCCCTCCTTCTTTGAGATGGTTCCTAACACATGCTAACGCCTTAAACAGATCTTCGTTTCGATATAAATGGTGGATTGAGTTAAACGGAATAAAGATAAAGTCGAATTTCTCTTGCAAGTCCAGTGTTCTAATATCCGCTTCAATGAAATTAATCTCTAATCCTGCTTCGGTAGCTTTCCACTTTGCTTGCTCAAGCATTGACGGAGTGTAATCTACGCCACAAATATTATATCCCTCCTGTGCAATTGGAATAGTGAGCCTACCCGTACCACAGCAGAGTTCAAGTATTCGAGCCTCTTTGTTGGTAGGAAGCCACTTTTTATAGAATTGCAAATCTGAGAGAAAGGTATTCAATCTATCGTAAATATTTGCGTCGTATATCAACTCGCCGACTTTATAATCTGTTTTCATTTTAGAAATTTATATAGATAGTAAAGTATTGTATCGTGTTGTTCTCTTTTTCCTTTGTTATCCATATCCCCATGTTTAATATCATCTAATTGAATAACTGAGATATGATACTTTTGTTGTTCTTCTACTGTCGGAATTACATTTTCGTCTGCTCCGTAGTCTGAACCTCTCAACGTATAAACTTTAGGAGAACTGCATCGTGGCATTACCATTCTTCTGTGATCTAAAGATATAATCTTTTGAGCCATCGTTGGATGTTTGGCTGCAAATAACATTGCCATATCTCCACCGTTGGAATGTCCCATAATAGTAATGTTATTCCAACTCAGTTTGGGCTTGAATTTCTTAAACTCTTTGATGGTAAACAATATATTCTCAACACCTCTTTCCCAGTTGGGCATTCGTGTTTTCATAAAGTTGCCACTCATCGCTAACGGCAGGTCATTTGGCAATTCATGCTGAATACTTATCACGTAATAACCTTTCATAGCTAATGGCTTTGTTAAGCATGAGTATGATATATACGAATCAGGAGCATTTTGTCCATATCCATGATTGAATATAATGACCGGAGTATGTTTGTTTACGTGTTTTGGTTCATATATAGCAATTGGAACAATGCGCTCTCTTTGTGCATCATATAAATTTACTGTATATTCAGTTTGCGCAAATAGCCGTAAAGTGCAAAACAAGAATCCTATGAGGAGTATGTTCCTATTTTTCATTTTGTTCTTTTAATCTTTATACTGTTCGTTGATTATACTGTTTTAAAAATTCCATTTCACCGGCTTGTTTTAATAGTTTTTGATTGGCAACAAAGTCTTGTCCATATTTCAGCCATCGTTTTGCGAAACTTTTAAATTTTGCACATGGAAAGGCTTTACATTGATAACAATGAGTGATTCCTTTTTCGGTACAACAAAGATGAAATGTTTTACATCTCTCACACCTTTCTTTGTTTTGCTCAGCGCCTAAACAGGGTTTCTTGTCTCGCGTATAAGTGGGACAACCACCACAAAATACACCGCAGGCAGGAACACGACTGTAATAGGTTTTTATAATGATGCTCTCTGGAATATTCCGTTTAAAATATACCATATCTTTCAGCAACACCCCATATTCAAACATCTGATGATCGTAGTTGTCAGTGAAGAAGTTTTCTATTCGATGTGAATATTCAAATCCACAACTTTTATAGAAGCTAACAGAACTTGGCACATCACCCGTGCCAACTATCATCTGGGTGTACTTTCCAGCATAGTGCTTAACTAAATAATTTATCAGCCTCTTACCGTATCCCTGTCGTTGTGATTCGGAAGTCACTGCAATATTCTTGAGTTCGCAAATTCCGTTCGTTTCATCTGCGACGACACAAATAGCCTTTACACCATTGTCATTAAGCACAAACATGTCTCCACGCTCTAAGTAACGGTCGATCATAGATTCCTGCTCGTCAGCAAGTAGCAATAGGTCTATGTATTGTTTCTTGTTTTCTGTTAGTAGAATTATATCCATTTTTATTCGCTACATTATAATAGCACTGATATGTTTTCCATCGGGTGCAGTTGTTGCAAATTTTGCAATAACTAGCTTTGTACCCAGTACATCCTTTAAAAATATATTTCAATTGTTTGAGCTTTCGTTGCAACTTCTATGGTTACTCTACAACCTCCCAATGCCCCGATTTATTAGAACCAACACGCTTAATTAAGCCTTTCTCTTTCAATGTAGCCATGATACGTTCACCCTGCCGTAAGGATACCGAGAGCGATTCTGCCACCTCTTTTGCAGTTATCCGATTATTAATTCGAATAAGTTCTAATGTGCGCTGTTCGTTTATACCGACATTTATACCGACATCGACACGAGGCTCTAAACCTTCATCTTCTATGGAAGCCTGATAATTACGAATTGTCTGCTCCAAGTTGCGTATATGTTCATCAAACATAAAGTTGTGAAATAGCTCTATATCATCGTTTTCACGAGTAGTGATAAGAGCCTCAATATATTCGGCTTTACGGTCTTTGTTGATATTGGTGGGGATGAGCCTAAATTCAAACTGCAATTGATTCATAAGCAAACGAGACATTCTGCCGTTACCGTCAGCCCAAGGGTGGATAGTTACTAAATGAAAATGTGCATCGAAGCTCAATTTGTAGCATTCTATAATATTTGCCTTTGAAAGAGCCTTGCGTCTTTGATTTATATTTTTGCAGAGTTCCGATAACTTTATTAGCACCTTAGAGTAGTTCATATAAGAACGTCCTCCGGTGCCTGCCGTGACATTCAGTAAATGTAGATCTCCATTTGCAGACGAAAATTCCCCCAAGGCAGTTTGATAGGTTGTTCCTGTATTCTTCAAAACCACAGAAGATAGCTTCTTAAGCATTTCAACAGTAATATCACTATGGCTCTTTGCAAAAGCAATAGATTGCTCGTATGCTGCTTTCAGGTCTAAGTTCATTAACTGTTCGGTCATTGAACGATCTTTTGCGCTGATGCCCTCATCGAATAAAAGTTGGTTTTCTATTTCGGTGACGGTAGAACCCTCAATAGCTGTTGAATGGGTAATAATAGAGTAGAGATAGAATTTATTGTAATCTATCTGTTGATTTATACCCAGTTCTTTGAACTGGGTTAATAGAGATAATAACTTTTTCTCTCTGTTCATTATTCCATAAATTATTACTTAATGTTAATTCAAGATAGATTTTCCTCTTCTATATTCAACCCCAACTGCATAGCCGACTCCTTTACTACTTTGTAAACCTGTGCTGACTCATCCAATGGATTTAAACTTGTGGTTTTAGCCTTAAAAGATATTTCTATTTCCAAACCATTATTTTTGAGAGGAACAACAAAGCTGGAGAATAAATCAGTCCAGCGTTCAACTGGTACTTTCCCAGATACTTTGATGGACTTGAATTTCCGTATCTCATCAACAGATTGGGAGGAGTCCGTTTGCTCTGATTTCTCTTCGGCTGCTGAATTCCATCCAACAGGTTGTTCTTCGGTAGAACTTTCTTCAGGCTCTTGTTGATTATTAATAGATTTATCAACTAACCAATATTGCGGATCGGTAACATCTAAGAATGGAACAGATTCATGATGATAAATGCGATTGTAGTTTCCTTGTTCACCACAAGCTACATTAAAATCACCATTCTCGCAATACCTTTGAATACTTTGACTGACAGTTTCCACTCCACAAATCATGGGTTTGTCATCAAAGCGTAGAAAGGCCTCATATAAGTCGTTAACTTGTATGGGTTGCTCTATTGTAGGGTATAAGCCACTGCTGCGTAGAGTTCCTAGGCCAATTGACTTTTCAAGTAGCCATTCTTCTTCTTTTATATTGTTAAAAAGATTGCTACTTAGTTGCGTGTTAAAATCTTGCGCAAAATCTTTAATCTCAATTTTCTCTAATCCCTCGCTTACAGAGTATTTACATACAATATTATAAGCTGCAATAAGTAAAGTATTTGCTTGTTTATCGTATTCGGCTTTGCGCTCTAAAATATCTTTCTTCTGTTCTGGTTCTATCTGCCCACTATATTCAGCTTGTATTTTCGCACAAGCCAAATACTCAAGTAGCTTACTATGTAGCATACCTAAACCTATTTCAGAGCATGCCAAATATAATATAGTATTCCTATATATGCGACTACTATTGCCTTTATTTTGAGCTATTTGCTCAATTTGCTTTTTGGTTTTGGTATTTATACTTCCTGGCTGTGTTGCATACTCAGGACCGAGTATCACCAACGTAAGATTTTTCTGTTCAGGAATATCATTGGCTGGATTAACCAGCACCTTTATTTTTGATATGTTACGGGTTTGTGCATTTAGCCGATTGATGATTTCTCCCGAAATATCCGCTTGGCCTATTTCTGCTTTAGCCTGATTTACCAAAATATTGATATTAGGTTTGGATTGAAACCAATAACTGCGTGAGCCAACATTAGTGGAATAGAGATAATGAGCTACTTGTTCCAATTTGTTTAATGCACTATTTACTTCACTATGATTGAATGCACTAGGTTTCAAAATACATAGTTTTAGTTCTTCAATAGTCAATCCTTTGTTTTGTAAATTACCCAATGAAGCCATTAATATGGTGGTGGCTATACCTTGGGTCAAGTTATATTTACCGATATTGTTGTTAGGATCTTCATTATCTATTTTATAAGCATTGCTTGAGGTACCTATGACATCAGCATGAATCACTGTTTCCCACTGACTTCCCATCAGACTGGTTATAGTACCTGTCAATGTTGGCAGATTACTAAGGTTGACGTCTGAGGTATGGATTAATGCCTGGGTACCAGTTAATGATCCCCGTCGTGTCCACAAATCCTTCACGATGGATGCTAATAATCGTAATACTCCACGAGTACGCTGGAAACGAGAATCCTGTCCCCATTTTAAACGAAACATATCAATCAATTCTGGATGGAAGGGATAAGATTTGCGCATCTTGTTAATATATTCCATGCGGTCGGCTTGATTGGGTAAATCGGAACGTCGATTATGATATGTATTCTTGTAACGGTTTAAAACAAGCTCTATCACTTGTGGATTCCCAATATTGTCGAATAAACGACGGCGAACGACTTCAAATATTTCTTCATCTTCGACGGGTTTGATACTTGTTCCAACCCGGACAATACGATTTTCTAAGGCAGTCAGTATCTGTTGACCGATAGCCGATGAAGCAACTTCCGTTGCGCTAGCGGGTAATGTGGCAATTAATACGCAGCGAGGTACGGAAGATACCACCTCGGTCAGTGTTTGCATAAAACCAATAGTCTGATCGGATAGACTTCCTTTTCCTATCATGACTGCCGATGCTTTATTACAATAGTCTGCTAACTCATCAATTAGTATAAGAGCAGGGGCTGACTTTTCCAAAATGGGTCGAAATAAATTGGCTGCCGGCGAAATCCGTTCTATGTCATTCTTTTTAATTAAGTTGTATCCTTCTAAACCTCCTAATTGATAAGCTAGTTCTCCCCATAAGGTATTAATGGTGATTCCATCATCGGTGGTTCTGCCTTGTGATACATCAGTGGTATTATTGGTAAACACTGCTACTTGTGCATTCTCAAACTGAGGAGCTACTTTACTGTCTAAGATATGTTGAGTATAAGCTGAAGAGAGCAGAGATTTTCCAGTTTTTGTAATGTGGTATAAAGAGATCAGCGTATGCGTTTTACCGCCTCCGAATCCAGTCTGTAGAGAGATAACCCGATTATCGGTTTCTTCACCGTTCAACGCGCGGACAACTCGGTTAGCTATATCGCGCAATCCAGCTGTGATATAGGTCTTTTCAAAAAACATGGTCGGATTGCTATACACCTCTTGTCCGATGCCCATAGCCACTTCGCTAAGGTTTGCTGCAAAAACAGATTCATCCAGTGAACCGTTGCGGATGTCATAATGAGGATATACATTCGTATACCAGGCCGGTAGAGGGGAGTCTTCGGAGAACGAAACTGTAGAAGAAGCTTCTGTGGTGACAGGTGTCTCTATTTGAATAGTAGGTTCATTTCCTCTATTTTTTATTGTATCTATTTCTGTCACTAAATCAGGCATCTGAAGTAATTTAGCTACTAGTTTCATAGTGCCAAAAGCTCTATCTATCTCGTCTTCATCCAATGGCTGATAGTGGTTGCATTTATTACGTACTTCTTGTATCTCTTGCAGATAGCTAATAAGTTTATTTGCCTCCTTGCTACTCCCTAATTCATCGGTTAGTTCTTGCTTAAAGGCAATGGCAAAGCTTGAGAGATTGCTATAATCTACCAGTTGCTTACGGTCACTATCTGCGGATAGCGACTGAACAGCTTTATTCCAGGTGTTTTGTTTGTCCGGTTTAAGCCGTGCAAAGAATACGCCTTCCCAAGGTTCATTCTTAAATTTCTCCAGTAAGAACCCCACGACGAATGGACGCATGGCTTCAATAAAAATACTGAGTGCTTTGGATAAATTATCATTCATAATCATTCTGTATTTATTAAAATCCTAAATTCATTTGTGTAGCCTGACCAGTTATATCCTTCTGGCAAGACTGTATTAACTCCTCACTATTGGCAAGCAGCTCATTTACTTGTTTCAGGTCATCTCCATCGGGTAGTAACTCTTTCAGGGAGGCCAATACACGCCAAAAACTATTATTAGCTTCAGAACCAACCAGCTTAATAAGACGCAATAGTTTAGGGCGATTTTCTTTTGACCATAACATCATCGCTTGTTGTACTTGGTCTATTAATGGATCACTGATGTTAGTGCCTTGTACTTCGCCTGTAATTCGTTCTGTGTAGGAGGCCAAATGCTGCTTATTTCCATCTTTAATAAGTAAATGATGATGGAATATGTCGCTAACATCTATATTCATGCCGATGCGTGTGAATTTTGCAGCATCATCAAAATCAGTTTCTCCCATACCGTTCATTTGCAACCAGCCAATGTAGAATTTGGTATATTCATCTCCTTCAAAACCTCTGAGCAAAGCATTGAAAGCTGCTGTTTTTGCCAGTTCTAAAAGTTCCGCTACAGTCACTTCGCTTCCATCAGCTTTCTCTACTTTTTCATATTTGCCGAATTCACTTACTGCTTGTCCAAAGCATGCGGTTAATAGATCGGCACCACGAAAACCTAATCCATAAAGTTTTTCTACTTCTGTATTAACTTTTTCTTCAATGGCTCGTTTCACTTGTTTGAAACTGCCATAGCCTAAGCGCTCGGAGGGGCGACAGGAAACGGTAACGGAAGACTCAAGAGCAGCACTTGCCAGTCCCAAACTTCTATTTGCCATTTCTGTATCCATAGGCCAGCTACCTGTAATGTTCATGCGGGCACTTAGAATAGAATTACACAACGTGGTCCATGCTTCTGTTGTTTGGTGGGCAAACATTATACTGACAATATCAGACGTTTGTTGTTCTATTGCATCAAATATATCTGTGAGTTTCTTTTCAAAGTATAATTTAGCTTCTTGTTCGCTATTGTTATGATGATGTTTTAGTGCAGTACACTCCTCTGATTTAGGTGTTTGTGGTGTTGAAAAGTTTAATGAATATGTGTCATTTAATGTTCGCTTTAACCAAACGTAGAAAAAGTCTGATATATCCGCATAGGCAATCGCATCATAATATGGAGGGTCTGTAATCACAGCTGTCAGTTTTTTTTCTCCAAATTGTTTTTTTTCTCCACTGGAAGCATTTTTTAATATAGTCTCAAAAGAAGAATTACTTTCTGATTCTATATATCGCAGTATCCATTCGAGTTGGTTTGTTGCGCTGCCAGAACTACTACAAAAAGGATTGGATTCCGGATAGTCGAAAACCATAGCAATAGCTTGTCTGCTGAATGGATGCTCAATAGTTTCACGCCCGTTATGCCATCTTCCCAATGAAGTATTAGCCACAGCAATTCGATCAATCCAGATTGCTAAGTAAGTGTAAAGAGCTTGAGTATATTGCGTTGGTTCTATTTTCTTTTTTAAAAGAGAGAAGCTTTTTGTAAATGCCTGGAGCATGAATAGTTGACGGTCAGAGAACATGTCGCCATAAATTTCTATTCCCCATCCTGGAGTGTTGAAATTTCTATTATTTTCAACAGCCATTCTATCTGTAGGCTTATCTATATTTTTAGATTGTGGCTTAATGTATTCATTTTTGGTTGGCGATCTGTATAGCTTTCCTCTATTTGTTTCAGAAATGATTGCTAATAATACTTCTTTAGATGTTTTTGCCTTAAACTGTAGTTTTACCTGATTTACAGTTGTAATGCTTCCACAACAAGGACAAGTCATATTTCCCCGATTATTCCATCCACTTTTTATAGGACACATCCCTTCCTTAATTTCGAATTGAATATCTGTCCCATTAATGACAGGATTCAAATACACCTTCTTTGATGAAGTATTCGCCAAATAGAATTGCTTTAATAAAGGAACTTCCGCTTTACAGCTTGGATTAGAGCAAGTAGCAGTTCTTGCCCAATAGTAAGCGATTGGTTTGTTCCCATTTTCATCGGCAGGATATAAATACCCTACTTCCTTCTCTGTCATAGCCAACAGTTGTTTGGCATAGTATTCCACATCAAAAGAAAGTCTGTTGGGAATATCTATAATGCCGTTGCAGATAGAAATACCTTTGGTAATGAGTATATCTATACCTTCTTTTCCGTAAATACGACGAAACTCCTCTTCTGTATATCGTATGGGCTTCCCATATTTCTGTGGAAACTCTACACTTCCTTTTTCAATGATATGGGCAACCGGATTAATATCATTGCCATAACTACGACATCCCAAACGCGCTGTCTCTAAGGGTATAGCACCTCCACCTGCAAATGGATCGAACACACTTGGCATCTGCTTTTGAAAACAATCAATTGCAGTTTTCAGTGCAGCCTCCTTTTCTTTTATAATATCAGTTTCCAAATGACGGTCTATGCAAGTATAGAGATTGTTTTCTGCTTCTTCAATAGCTTGATAGGCTGCATCAAATGACTGACTTAATGAAATAAAAGAAGCATCAGGATTCTGTTCTGCATTGTATGCAACCCAAATTAACTTTCTTGCTTTTGCTAGAACAGCTTTATCGTTCTTACTTTCCCATTTTATCAGGCAACCTTCACTTAACTGTTCTTTCGAAGCTGTACTTTTGCCTTTCAACATATTAGCCTGACAGACTGGAGAAAACTTTCCTATAAACATCAGCAAACGATTGCGCAGATTGTCCGGCATTGGATCATATATCGCCGTATATGGAATATCCGGATAAGGTACATAAAGTGGATCGTTACTTAACAACTCCTGTATAGCATCTTTAAAAGCCAGCGGACATTGCTCATCCAATGGGTCTGGTACCAGACTGGCAAAGATTACAGCCCTGCACACAGGAAGTGGACGGCGTGCCCACCATAAATGTAAAGTAGAAATATGGCCGTGACGAATAGATTTATCACGTACACTCTCAGCCGATATTTCCTTAATCGGCATAGCTACTTCTATCAGTTTTTTTGCTTTTGTCATATTTATGTTTTCCTTATTTTTCAGTTTTATTTCTCCATTCATCCAGTGGCAGATAGTATTGTACTCCTTTGTCTTTCCGCTCAAAGATGAGCTTCTTGGCTGGGTTTTGAATACGGTGCAATTGTGGTTTAGATTTGCAATTCACTACAATATAAAGCCATGCACTGTTTCCCAGTTGTGCCAACCGGTTCATTTCATTCTCCGACAGCATAACCCCATCAATCCCTGAACGACCTTTGACCTCAATATATCGTTTAATATCTAACTTGTTAACGCTTCGGATATCATATCCTAAGTTTTGGCTGGAAACATCTTCCGCTTGCCATTCATTGGCAGCCTCATATTCGATAGCTATATTCATGGCTATGGCTTCTACTTCATCGTCTCTTTTCATGCCGTAATGTTGCTCATACTCCATTTGGCTGAGGGGGACGACATAGGCACATCCCAATATTTCCGGAGCTTTGGGATTTATTTGAACCATTTGCTCCATTTCGCGGATGCGTTCATCTTTTTTGCGGAGTAGTTCTGCTTTTCGTTCCATCTTATGCAATAACTTTTCCTGTATTTTTACATCTCCCAATAAAACCTTACCTTGCAATTCATTAATTTCTATGTCTAAATCCATGATAATCTGACTGAATGCAGTCTGCAAATATTCTTTTCGCTTTGCGGCATCTGCTTCTACAATCTCCTGTGTAGAGGTGAATAGAGGTAAGGTGATATTCTCGAATGCCCATTCGGTGACTTCTTCGTTACCTATAACAGCAGGAGGAGTGATTTGCTTGGCAAATTGAAGGGGTGCATGCAGATCCAGAAACTTGGCCGGTGAAGTTGCATGAAATACTCCATTATTAGTTTGATAAACAAAACTAAGCTGTTCATTTGCTATACTGTCGTCTCCTTTATTGGGACGATTGTCTGTGATTTGATTTTTAACATAAAAAGCAAAATAGTCTTCAGTATCTTCCGGTGAAACGAGAATCGTACCTTTCAGCATTTCGTCTCTGAAAGAATCGCGCACACAATCAATGAGTGCATCAAATAAAGCGTTACCCGGATTGATATAGTGTACCTTACCCAATATGGCATTGGTATTCTGATAGTCGAGAAATATATGTTTATCGAAACAGAACAATAATTTATTGATATTCTCAGCGTAGATGTTATAATCATCTTTTAGACGTTTGGAAAGTACATCCGGAATGTTTTCCATTTGATAAATTCCGTCTTGTATCATCCTGTATTTTCCTCCTAAATAGCTGAAAGTTCTTTCAAAAAAGAAACGAATATAAATCGGTTGCAATCGTTTCTCGTCAGAATGTTCTTTGAGAATACGGGCATCTTTATAATCGACTTCACTATGGGCGATTACTTTTTGTTGTTCTTCTATCTTATTCCGGAATACTTTCTCAATGATGATTTCATCCTGTTCTATAAACTGATCAAAAGAAGATTCTTTTCCATCAAAAACGGAAGTTATAATAGCATCCAGACTAACATCCTTCAGTACATCTTGAATAACATCATAAACGCGGTCATCACCCATGCTTTGACGAATAATATCCAGCTTTATCAGTAAACGAGACAATACTTGCCCTTCCCGTGTGTTGTCCGCCACCATATTGAAGACCAGTACATCATTTTTCTGTCCATAGCGGTGGATACGTCCCATGCGTTGCTCTAAGCGATTAGGGTTCCAGGGGATATCCCAATTTATTAGTAATCTACAAAATTGAAGATTGATACCTTCGCCGGCAGCATCGGTTGCAATGAGTATTTGGGTTTCGGGAGACATGAAATCCCATTGTGCCTGACGGCGTTCATCAACAGATAAGCCTCCATGAATGACTGCTACTTTATAGCCGTTATTGCTTAGGCGTTCTCTCAAATAGAGCAATGTGTCCTTGTGCTCTGTGAAAATAACGAGTTTTTCGCCATTGATAACTCCTTGGCTTTTCAAGAGTTCTTTTAGCTCAATGTATTTCTTTTCTTCTTGATTTTGATTGTATAGGCTGTTTGCCATCTCATACAGACGTTTCACTTCTTGAGCTTCGGTCTGTATCTCTGCTAAACTTTTTGAAGTGGTGAACAATTTAAATTTTCGAGGGTCAGATAGGATACCATCCAATGCATCTCGTTCATCGTCCTCCAGGTCATCGTATTGGTCGATGCTATCCACATCAAGTTCTTCTAACTTCTGGCGTTGTTTCCATATATTAGGATTCTTGCCTACTTCATCTACTATGCCTTGTAACGCAATCCAACGTTTGTATAATGTGTTTTTGATGGCAAAAATAGAACTGACTAACCGTCGTTGCATTACAGCCAAAGCCAAAGATACATGGATGTTCCTTGTTTCGGCTGCTTCTTCTTTCTGCTTGGTCAAATAGTTGGTAACATTGTCATAAAGTCGCTTTTCTTCAGGTGTCAATTGAAAAGATACTGTTCTGGTATACCGATTTTTGTATAGATTGTTACCATTCCAGTCTTTCATGTCCTCTTTTAATCGGCGTATGAAAAACTTATTCAGCCCATCTTTACTTAATTCTTTCACTCTGTCGGCAGCAATATCCTCTGTTGCAAAAATATCTTCGTCTAATAATTGGAGAAGTTTCTTGAACGTATCAGTTCTTCCTCTATGTGGGGTAGCTGTCAACAACAAGATGTGCTCACATTGTTGCGAAAGTAAGTGAGCAGCTTCATATCGTTTTGATTTATATGTTTTTTGTCCGTATTCATAAGCCGATAGTTTATGAGCCTCATCAAAGATAACCATATCCCAATTCGTGTTGCTGACAATGTTCAACACATCCTCTCGGCAAATGAAATCAATAGAGGCTACCACTTTATTTGCTGAGCGAAAAATGGTAGGGTCAGCATTAAAAATACTTCTATTGACAAGCGTAAACGGAATATTAAATTTTACTCCCATTTCATCTTCTTGCCATTGTTTGGTCAAGCCGCCTGGTGTGATAATAAGTATGCGCTCAATGATCTTTCGCATCAATAGCTCCTTCAATAATAAGCCTGCCATAATTGTTTTTCCTGCACCTGTATCATCTGCCAGCAAAAAACGTATTTTAGGTTGGGGAAGCAAAAATTTGTATACAGCTTCTACTTGGTGGGGTAGTGGATCTACAACACTACAATTGATGGCAAATAGAGGATCAAATTGATAAGCGGAGTTTATTCGTTCTGCTTCTGCAAATAATACAAATTTACCGGGATCGCCCTTGAAATTGAACTCTCCATCAGATGTCAATACTTCTAAAGAACTGAACTGTTCTTCTGTAATTACCTTGGAACTGCTTTTGTTCGTATTTACTCCTGTAAATTTGAGCGAATACATAGTTCCTAATTTCTGTATTTTGTTAACAACAACAGCTTCTGTTGGTATTAGATTCTTTATTATATTTCCGACTTCAATCATTGTTAGAGGATTTTATAAGATCTTTTACGTCCATTTGAAGGACTTCTGCTATCTGAAATAAAACTTCCAAACTGGGCTGTCTTCTATTGCAAACATAAGAATTGACAATACAGAAACTTTTTCCAAGTTTTTCTGCCAGCCAGGTTTGTTTGATACCTTTTTCTTCAAGCACTTCTTTTATCCGATTCATGGGTTTGTCCATCACAAAATTCTTAATTGTTAAACAAAGATATAAAACAATCTGCTATAAAAAGAGAAAAGAGGATGATTATTTCTCTCAAGATGCTAAAAATAGGTAGTGAAGTATCTAATTGTTTTGCTTCTTTTTCCGGCATCACAGGTTTGCTGCTATCTGTTAGGGTTAGAACGCTCTTTATACAAAGATGGAGAATGACAAAAATCTCCATCTTTGCAATGTGTTGATACTCTATTTCTTCTGCTTTATACTTTCAGCTTCTTTGCGAAGTTGTTCGGCTTGTGCCTCTTTGAGGCGGGCTTGTTCGAGGTCACGGGCTCTCTGCTCTACACGTTGTTCGTGATCCTCAATCATTCGACGTATGGAGCGTTGCTTCTGTTTGTCGGGCTCATACTCAAAGATGGTTTCAAGTTTCAGTAGGTTTTCGGATGTGATCTCTCCGAATGCTTTGATGTAGCGGAACTTGATGTCGTTATTACTCAAACGGCTGTTTGCTGAGAATTGATAGACATTGTAGCATACTGAGCTGAATAGTGCCACACCAAGCGAGATCAGTGCGATGACCACCTTTGAGGATTTTAACTCTATGGTGTGCAGATGCTTTTGAACAGGTAGGGGTTTATTCTGCTGTTTTTCTAACTTCTGCCCAAGTTCATCCAATTGCTCTTGGTGCTTTTTGAAACCCTCTTGGATAAGTGTAGCTAACACTTGAAAAGGGACCCGGAACAACATTTAAAAAGTGCCCCACCCA
>OGFY01001767.1_pt1 | contig 14657 bp, 16 predicted proteins | sample 1570951 | NCBI WGS metagenome assembly OGFY01 (sample SAMEA2581942, study PRJEB24529) | metagenome | biome: Human gut stool | place: China | collected 2011
GTCAACGGTCTTCTTGGTGGCGGTGACGGAGTGAACGGTGGTCATCAGGCCGTCCTTGATGCCCCAGTTGTCGTTCAGGACCTTGGCGATGGGGGCCAGGCAGTTCGGGGTGCACGAGGCGTTGGAGACGAACTGCATGTCGCTCGTGTAGGAATCGAGGTTGACGCCGCAGACGAACATCGGCGTGTCATCCTTGGACGGGGCGGACATGACGACCTTCTTCGCGCCGGCGTCGATGTGCGCCTGCGCCTTTTCCTTCGTCAGGAACAGGCCCGTGGATTCGACGACGTACTCCGCACCGATCTTACCCCAGGGCAGATCCGCGGGGTTGCGCTCGGCGAAGACGGGGATCTCGCGGCCGTTGACCACGATGCCGTAGTCGTTGCTCTTCACATCGGCGGCGAATCTGCCGTGCATAGTATCGTATTTCAACATGTAGGCCAGATAATCGGCGGGGCAGAGGTCATTGATGCCCACGATCTCAATCTCGGGATGGTTCAGGCTTGCGCGAAAGACCATACGGCCAATGCGGCCAAAGCCGTTAATACCGACCTTAATACTCATAAAACTTACTTCCTTCCTGTTTATCGGAATATATCGAATGTTTGGTACATTTAGATATTATATAGCAGTAGTTTCGTTTTGCAAGTCTTTTTTTGCAAAAATTCTATTTTTTTCATAATTTCCACAAATTCCTTGCTTTTTGACCGAAATTTTGCTACCCTCATACTACAACGCTGTACAACAAAACGTTCTAAGCGCGAGCTTATCGCGAAAACACCAATTCTTTCCGCGCAAACTCCGCCTTCCTGCGGTGAATGCTACCGGTAGGAGAACTTTTATTAGGAGACGCTATGCGGGATTATACTGAAGAAGAACTGAAAATGCTGTCGGATGTGCTGCCGAATATTGCATTGCAGCTGCGCACCTCGCTTTCGACGATCTACACGGCGGTCGACCGCATGGTACCGCAGGAGACGCGGGAGAAGGACCCGAAGACTGACCGCACCGCCGCGGCATTTTACCAGAGCTATTACCAGCTCTACCGCATCACCAGCAATCTGACCGACGCGGGGAACCTGTTTGAGCGCAAGCGCTTCGAGCTCTACGATGACGACATTGTCGGCGTCTGCCGCAGCGTGTGCGCTGAGGTGGACTTCCTTTTTGCGCAGCGCGGCGTGGAGCTCGACTTCCTCGCCGACCGCGACAGCCGCATCATCGCCCTCGACGCCGAGGCCATCCGCAAGCTGCTGCTGAATCTCCTCTCCAACGCGCTTAAATTTACGCCCAAGGGTGGCAGTGTCCGCGTGCGCGTGAAAACGGAGGGGAGATTTGTCAAGATCACCGTGGCGGACACCGGCAGGGGCATGGACAGCGACACGCTGGCCCATTTGTTCGACCGCTTTATGGACGGCGGGCAGGACCCCATGCCGCCGCGCGGCTTAGGGCTCGGCCTTCCGATCTGCCAGCGCATCGCGCAGGGCCACGGCGGCATGATCGTCGCGCAGTCGGAGGAGGGAAAGGGCTCGCTCTTCACCGTCTCGCTCCCTGCGGTAAAGGCCGGGCGCGTACAGCTCAAGGACCGCGGCAGCGACTACGCCGGCGGCTTCAACCGCACGCTCGTGGAGATGTCCGACGCGCTTTCGAGCGAGGCATTTCTGCAAAAGTATCTGGATTAAGGGACACAGATGAAGAAAAAAGTTTTGATCGCCATGAGCGGCGGCGTGGATTCCTCCGCCGCCGCGCTTTTGCTGCAAAAGCAGGGCTACGAGTGCGCGGGCGCGACGCTGTCGCTCTGCGGCAACGAGACGGACGGCGCGAAGCGTATTGCCGACGGTCTCGGTATGCCGTTTTACATCTTCGACGAGCACGAGCTTTTTGCGCGCGAGGTGATGGATCACTTCGTCAGCGAGTACCGCGCGGGCCGCACGCCGAATCCGTGCATCGACTGCAACCGCTGCCTCAAATTCGGTGCATTTTTGGACCGCGCGCTGGAGATGGGCTTTGACTACATCGCGACGGGGCACTATGCCCGCGTCGGCTATGACGAAGCGAGCGGACGTTACCGGCTGCTGCGCGGCGAGAGCCGCGCGAAGGACCAGAGCTACGTGCTCTATCAGCTCACGCAGGAGCAGCTATCGCATCTTCTGCTGCCAGTCGGCAGCTTTGAAAAGCCGGAAATTCGAGAGCAGGCGGAGGAGGCGGGCCTTGCAAACGCCCATCAGGCCGATTCACAGGACATCTGCTTCATCCCCGACGGGGACTATGTGCGCTTTCTGCGCGACTATGGCGGCGTGACGCCGCAGCCCGGCGACTTTGTCGACGAAACGGGCCGCGTGCTCGGCCGCCACCGCGGTTTGGAGTGCTACACGGCGGGTCAGCGCAAGGGCCTCGGCGTGAGCGCGGACCGCCCGCTCTATGTGATATCCAAAAATGCCGAAAATAATACCGTGCTGCTCGGCGACAACGAGGAACTGTTTTCCGCAGCGCTGCTCGCCTCGCGCGTGAATTGGATCGCGGGGGAGACACCTGCGGAAAAAGTCTATTGCACCGCCAAAACGCGCTACAGCCAGAAAGAGTGCGACACCGTCGTCACACCGCTGGAAGGAGGCTGCGCGCACGTCGAGCTCCTCACGCCCCAGCGCGCCGTCACGGCAGGACAGGCCGTCGTCTTCTATGATGGCGAAGAGGTCCTCGGCGGCGGCACGATCGAAAAGGCGTTATAAAAGTGAGAAAAGGCTCCGCGAAAGCGGAGCCTTTTGGCATATTATCGTTCGCTGACATGTGCCTCGCTGCCGAAGATCATGTCGTCCACGTCGCCATGACGGATGTTGTCTTTTTCCTTCATTGTAACCATTCCTTTCAGCTTTTCTCTCACCCGGCTATTATATGCGCGAGCAAACGAAAAGTTGTACGAAAAAGGGCAATGGGAATAAAAGGCGTCGCAGACTTTCACCCGCAAGGGGTATGCGGCATCCGTAAAGCAGCAAAGCTGCTAACGGCTGCCCAAGCGTCCGCAGACGCAAAATGATCTTAATCGTAAATTCCGACGTCACCGTCGCGGCATTACGATTCCCGCGCCCGTTGGGCGTGCCAATCGTGCTGCTTCCTCGAAACTGGCTCGCTTCATCCGCCGCTGGCGGCGCTTCGCCAATTTCCATGCGCGTGGCAAAAAACACCTCTCAGCCTGCAAGTGTGCGAGCGCAAGCGAGTGCGCGCAGCAGGCTGTACCCCCCTCAAAACGATGGCTCCGCCATCGTTTTGAAATTTTATTTTCCAAACGGGCAGATCGGATAGTGGCACGGCTTGCACCCAAGGCATAGCCCGCCTTCGCCGAGCGCCGCGAGATCCGCGCGTGTGACGGGCACATCCGCCGCGATCTTCGGCAGCACCAGATCAAAGACCGTCGCGCCCGCATACATCACGCAGCCGGGCAGGCCCATAACGGGCATACCGTCGTCAAAATAGCCGAGCAGGAACATAGCCCCCGGCAGGACCGGCGCGCCGTAGACGATGATATTCGCGCCCGCGGCCTTGATGCCGCCCGGCGTGTTGTCGTCGGGGTCGACGCTCATGCCGCCGGTACAGAGGATCATGTCGGGCTTCTTTTCACGCATCGTGAGCACCGCGTCGCGCACATTCTCCACCCCGTCGCCGGAGTAGACGACCTCGAGCGTTTCGATGCCGTAGGTCTTGAGCTTGTCGATGACGACCGGCGTGAACGTATCCTTGATGAGGCCCTTTTTGACCTCATCGCCGGTGGCGACGATGCAGGCGGTCTTGCGCACATAGGGCTTGAGAGACAGCAGCGGCTTATCGCCCGCGGCCTGCTCGGCCTTTCGGAGCTTTTCTTCCTCGATGATGAGTGGGATGACGCGCATGCCCGCGAGCTTGTCGCCCTCGCGTACAGCCATGCCGCCCTTGCGCGTGGCGATCATCACCTCGTCCTGGCTATTCACGGCGACAAGGCGCGCGGAATCGACCAGAAACACGCCGTCACAGGCGGCCTTGAGCTCGATCTTGCCCTCTTTCACGCCGCTGCGGATCATATTCTCCTGCCCGCAGAGGGCCAGAAGCCGCTCCGCCGCGTCGTTTTCGTGCACCATGCCGGACGTCATTTCCCAGACATAGAGGTGCTCCTTGCCCATGCTCAAAAGCACGGGGATGTCCTCTTCCGTCACGACGTGGCCCTTGCGGAAGCGCGCGTCCTTATACTGGTCCTTGATGATCTGCGTCATGTCGTGGCAGAGCACATGGCCCACCGCGTCCTCGGTTTTGATAAGTCTCATTTCTTCAGCACCTCGATCTCGTCTCCGGCCTGAATGCGGCCCTCTTTGATCACAATGGCAAAGATGCCTTCGGTCGGCATCACGCATTTGCCCGTCGTGCGCTTGATCTCGCAGTCGTTGTGGCACTGCTTGCCGATCTGCGTGACCTCAAGCTCCGTCTCGCCCACGCGCAAGCGCGTGCCGACGGGGAGCGTCTTGAGCTCGATGCCTCGGGTGTTGATGTTTTCGGCAAAGATACCCGCATCCAGCTCAAGCTGGCAGATAGCGCGCATCGTGTCCACGCTCTCGTCGGCCAGCAGGCTGATCTGGCGGTGCCAGTCACCCGCGTGGGCGTCGCCCACAATGCCGTGGCGGTATTTTACGTCGATATAGGGCATCTCGTGCTTGCGCACGCCCTTTTTTTCGCTGATGTTCACAGCGGTCACCTGTGCCATTTCTTCATTCCTCCGCTTCATAAACGCCGCTCTTGCCGCCCTCTTTATAGAGAAGGTGGATACCGTCGATGCGCATATCGCGCTGCACGGCCTTGCACATGTCGTACACCGTGAGCGCGGCGACGCTGACAGCTGTCAGCGCTTCCATTTCAACGCCCGTTTCGCCGTGGCAGCGGACCTCGCTGCGGATGTGCAGGGCGGTTTCTTCGATTTCAAATGAGATGTCCACCTTCGTGAGCAGCAGCGGGTGGCACATCGGGATCAGTTCACTGTTTTTCTTCGCGGCCATGATGCCCGCGACCTGCGCGACCGCCAACACATCGCCCTTGCCGATGGAGCCCTCTTTGATCTTGTCCATCGTCGCTTTTGCCATGCGGACCGTCGCGGCGGCGCGCGCCACGCGATAGGTCTGCACCTTTTCGCTCACGTCCACCATGCGGGCGCGGCCCTGTTCGTTAAAATGCGTCAGTTCCATCCTCAGCCTCCAATCGCAAACATGCCGCGGTGCGTCTCCGTAACGCCAGTCTCGTCCATGTGGTGGCGCTCCGGCTTCATCAGAATGCCGCGGCGGATGGCCTGCTCCAATTCCTCACCGGACAAGCCCCGCAGCGTGATCTCTGCGTCCGAATGCAGGCACGGCTTTAATTTCCCGTCCGCCGTGATGCGGATGCGGCTGCACTCTGCGCAGAACGCATGACTCATCGGCGCGATGAGGCCGACGGTCCCCTTTGCATCCGGCAGACGGTAGCACGCGGCCACGCCGTCGTGCGAAACGGCCTCCAACTCCGGACAGCGATCCAAAACCGCCTGCGAGGGAAGATACGTGCCAAAATCCTTTCCGCAGCCCATCGGCATGCGCTCAATGAAGCGCACCTGCCACGGATGCTCGCGCGTCAAAGCGACAAAATCGGTAATCTCGTCGTCGTTGACGCCGCCGAGCAGCACGCAGTTGAGCTTGATCTTTGCAAAGCCCGCGCGCTCCGCCGCCTCGATACCGTCCAAGGTATCCTGCAGCGTGCCAAGGCGCGTGATGGCGCGAAAGCGCTCCTCGTTCAGCGTGTCGAGGCTGATGTTGAGGTGCGTGACGCCCGCGTCGCGCAGCGGCCGGGCAACCTCCTTGAGCAGGCTGCCGTTTGTCGTGACGCAGAGCTCTTCAACGCCGGGAATTTCTGATAACATGCGGCAGAAGTCCACCGCACCGCGGCGCACGAGCGGCTCGCCACCGGTGACGCGGATCTTTTTGACACCGCACCTGACCGCCGCGACATTGCCGCCGCGGCGGCACTTTTCAATGCCGCCGTCCGGCATGCAGTAGCGGCAGCGGTAATTGCAGCGGTCCGTGATGCTGATGCGCAGGTATGTAATTGATCTTGCAAAGCCGTCCAGCATCTGAAACGCCTCTTTCTTCCATGGTACAGCATGATATTTTAGCAAATATCACGCTCTTACGCAACACAGTCGTCCGATAATGTCGAACTCTATTTTTATATTATCGTAATCTTGACTTTTTTCGCAGTATTTTTTAGAATACAAGCAACGATTTTTGACCGGGAGGGCCGATTTATGACTGACGGCAACACCATCCGCTCCGTGGCGAAGGCGATGGAGCTTTTGCAGCTCCTCAGCGACGCGGGCGAGGCGATGACGCTCACGGCCATCAGCGAGCGCGCAGGGCTGCCCAAGAGCACAGTGTTCGGCCTTTTGACCACCATGCGCGACTATGACGTCATCACACAGCACGCAGACGGCAAATACGCCCTCGGCCTGCGCCTTTTTGAATACGGCTGCCGCGCCAGCGCGTTCTGGAACATCTCGTCCCTCGCGCGGCCTTACCTCGAGCATCTGGCAGAAGCGACCGGCGCCTCCGCCATGCTCTCCACCTATGAAAACGGGCACATCGTCGCCCTCGACCAGGCCGAGGGGCGCGACAGCCTTCGCATCGTCACCGCGCCGGGGGCGCGGCTGCCGCTGCACTGCACCTCGCAGGGCAAGATCGTCCTTGCCTGCATGAGTGAGAGCGAGGCGGCGACTCTCCTTGCCCGCGCGCCGCTCACGCCCTACACGCCCCACACGGAGACGGACGCAAACGCGCTGCTCGCATCGCTCCCCGCCTGCCGCGAAGCGGGCTTCGCCGTGGAAAACGGTGAGTATAAGATTGGTCTTCGCTCCATCTCCGCGCCGGTGTTCACCGGCGGCGGCGCGCTCAAGTACGTCGTCAGCGTACTGGGGATGTTCCGCTCCGTGCACTCGGACGAGTTCGCGCACGCCGAGCGCGCGGTCGTCGCCGCAGGGCAGATGCTTTCCGCCGCACTGGTCTATCCGGGAAAGTGAGACTTTTTTCCGCGCGGAAAAATCTACGCTTGACTCTACAACTGTTATAGAGTTTATGATGACTCCATGCTATACTGATAAGGAGTCCTTTCCGATGCAAAACGATCTCACCACCGGCAGCGTCTTTCGCAACGTTTTGTCCTTTTCGCTGCCGTATCTGCTCTCTTACTTTTTGCAGACGCTCTACGGCATGGCCGACCTCTTCATCATCGGCCAGTTTGAGGGCGTCGCCAGCACGACCGCCGTCTCCATCGGCTCGCAGGTGATGCACATGCTCACAGTCATGCTCGTCGGCCTTGCGATGGGCGCGACGGTCAGCATCGCGCAGGCCGCCGGCGGCGGCGACAAAAAGCGCACCGCCTCTGCCATCGGCAACACGGTCACGCTCTTCATGCTGCTCTCGCTCGTGCTGACGGCGCTGCTGCTCGCGCTGCGCGGGGGTACCGTCTCCATCATGTCCACACCGGAGGAGGCCGTGCAGGGCACGCTCGCCTATCTCACGGTCTGCTTTATCGGTATTCCGTTCATCGCGGCGTACAACATCATCGCCTCGATCTTCCGCGGCCTTGGCGACAGCAAGAGTCCCATGTACTTCATCGCCGTGGCCTGCGTCGTCAACATCGCGCTCGACTACTACTTCATGGGCACGCTGCACCTCGGCCCCGCGGGCGCAGCGCTCGGCACCACGCCGAGTCGCCCGCGCAGTACCGTCGCTTGATGCAGTTCATCCGCGAGGAAGGCTACACCGCCGCCGGATTTTCGCGCGAGATTACAGTCATCGACTACGGCTTCACGACCGACACGGAAAAGTTCGTCACTGAAATCATGATCCCTCTGCAAAAGGTATAAAAAAAGTTCCCGCGTTCATACGTGGGAACTTTTTTTATACTTTTTACTCAATGCCCGCCGCCGGCGATCATCTTGAGGGCGTGGTCAAGCGCGCCGAGCACGGCGCTCAGGTTTTCGCGTGCAGCCTTTTCCGAGCCGGGGAGGTTCAGGATGAGGCTGTTTCTTCTCGTGCCGGCCACGGCGCGGGAAAGCATCGCGCGCGGCGTGATCTGCAAGCTGTAATAGATCATCGCCTGCGGGATCGCGGGAATTTCGCGCTCGAGCACGGCGCACGTCGCCTCGGGCGTCACGTCACGGGGAGATAAGCCCGTGCCGCCGCTCGTGATGACAAGGTCGCAGTGCTTTTCATCCACGCAGGAGATGAGCTCTTCGCTGATCTTCTCCTGTTCGTCCGGCACGATGGACGTGTACACGACCTCGTAGCCAGCCTCCTTCAGCATCGCGGCCACAGCGGGGCCGCTCTTGTCCTCGTACACGCCCGCGGACGCGCGGTCGCTCACGGTGATGACTGCCGCCTGATAGCTCATAGCATTGCCGCCTTTCTCAAAAGTCGATCGTGCCCTCGCGCACGCGCAGATCATAGGGCTCGTAGACCACCTTGCGGTACGCGTCCACGTCGAGCTTCACACCCGTCCAGTCGGAATGGATCTCGCCGGTCTGCTTGATGAGGATATCATAGAGGATATCGTAGGTCACGCCGTCGTCACCCGTCTCCACGATGGTGGAATAGGGCAGCGTCTTATGGTAGGTCATGTGCAGGCCCTTGTAGTCGAAGTGGTAGCCGTTGCGCATGCGGCAGCCGTCGAGGCCCTTGTAGGTGAAGCGCTTTTTAAGGTCTGCCAAAATCTTGTCGCCCTCCTCCTGATAGAGGTTCTCGGGTGTCGTCTCGGTGTAGTCGTAGCGGAACTGCACGGGGATGTTGTACTTGCGCCAGCGCTCTGCGTAGTCCACAAGCTCGTCGGCGGGATAGTCCATGTACAGCACGCAGTTCACACGCTTGGGCGTTGCGATACGGGCGACGACCTCGTCGGGCGACTCCTCGACATACTTCGTCAGGTGGCGCGAGATGTTGATGCAGGTGATCTTGTCGCGATTGCGCTCGGTGAAAGCGATCATCTCCTCCGCGCTGCATCCAGGCTGCACGGGGAAGGTCGTGTTGATATAGACCTTGTGGGTCGTGGGGATGGCGTCGAGCATGCGCTGGAGCGCTTTTAAGTTGGCAAACGGCTCGCCGCCGGTGAAAACAAAGTCGCAGCGCGGCGTGATCTTGTCCATCACGGCGATGCTCTTGAGGATCGCCTCCACGCTGAAGCCCTCAGCATGGGCGTATTCCTGCTTGTTCACGCAAAACGGGCAGTGGTTCCGGCAATCGTAGGGTACAAAGATCGTTACCGTCGCGCCGCCCTCGCGCGTCTTGTAGGGATGAGTCATTGGTTCTTGTCCGTCCTCTGTTAAAATTCTATAATGAAAATAGTTTACTCTGAAATATGCAGGATTGCAAGCGATCTTCTGACAGTTTTCTCATTTTGTCGGACATTGCTTTTCCTCGCGCAGAAGAGCGCGCACATAGTCGAACGCCGCGTCCTCGCCCTGCTCCTTGAGTACGAGCAGCATCTTGCCGATGAGCTCGCCGGTCTCGGGATGGATGAGGATATGGCCGCGCGACTTTTCGTAGTAGTCGTAGGCCGAGGCGTCGGTATATTTGTCGCCCTGATAGACCTTGCAGGCGGCAATGCGGTCGCAGAACATTTCGGCTACATATTTGAGCGGCATTTTGCACCCGCCCATGTAGACCTTACCGTCGTCGGCAATACAGTAGTCGATCCAGTATTCAAAGTGGTGGCGGTTGCGCCCCTTGTGGTGGAGCCACGCAAGGCTCACGCCGTTTTCGCGCCGCTCAGCGTCGTTCGGGCTGCGATAGCCCTGATAATACTTGACGCCGCGCCAGAATTCCGAGGGGCTGTATTTGCTCAGGTCATGTGTCAGCCCCTGATAGTACAGGCCGAGGCGAAAACAGTATTGCCGCACCAGATGGCGATGATGCGTGATGGTTTTAAAGTGCTCGATGGCGCGCATCCGGACACCTCCCTGCGTATTCCGGCAGGCCGCCCGCCGCGGTTCGCCGCTTTCCCGCGCGCGTATGTTTCCGTTTAAAGTAATACACGCACAGTTATTGAAATTTTATATCAAATCAACAGAAAATGCAATAAGGTATTTTTGCAAATAAATTGCGCAAAATGAGCACCAAGGGCGGCAAGTCCCCTGCCCTTTTGTCTCCTCCGCGCGGGAATGGATAATATTCCCGCGCGGAGCGAGCGTGCCGGAAGGCTTTGCGGAATATCTTCTGTCATTTCGTCCATCACAGCAAAAAGGGCACGGCCTGTTGGCCGCGCCCTTTGTCTGCGCTTTGCGAAAGAGCCTTTTTTACAGGTTCTTCTCGTAGCTCTCGATCATCTTCTTAACCATCTGGCCGCCGACAGAGCCGGCCTCGCGGGAGGTCAGATCGCCGTTGTAGCCCTGCTTGAGGTTGACGCCGACCTCGCTGGCGGCTTCCATCTTGAACTTGTTCATAGCGGCCTTGGCCTCGGGGATGTTGAGCTTGTTGCTGTTCTTGCTGGACATAATGATTTTCTCCTTTTCCTACAATTGTTTTTGGTTTCACCTGTTTGAAAGAGTTTTGCTGTTTGGGTATCGCAAGGGTAGTTTGACTCATAAAAAATCGGATATGCAGTTTTTCTGCTGGTAAGTTTTATCAGCGCTTCTTCGCGCACGAACGCTGATTTGACAATCGTTTTTCTTTCCTCTATAATCTATAATCAAATGCAACATGACGGAGGTATTTACGTTATGATCTCTTCCGATAACCGCCGCTACGCCTACGGCAAATCTCAGCTCATCGAAGTCATCTGCCAGCTGCGCTTCCCCACGATCCTCTCGATCGACACGCGCGAGCCCGCCGACTTTCAGGAGACCGTGCGCGCGGCGTTCCCGCGCTACCAGTGCCAGGTGGAAAAGCTGCCCGGCGTGAACGGCGCGCCCGCGCGGACGGTCAACAACCACACGTTCATTTCCGAAGACGGCGGCTACAAGCTGAGCCTCACGAAGGACTTCATCGCCCTTTCCACCATGCGCTACACGCACTGGGAGGACTTTGCCGCCCGTCTCGACGAGCCGCTCGGCCAGTTTATCAAGATTTACCGTCCCAACTGCTTTGACCGCGTGGGCCTTCGCTTTGTGAACGCCATTTCGCGCGAGCAGCTTGGCCTCACGGGCCGCCGCTGGAACGATCTGCTCCAGCCGCCGTATCTCGGCATTCTCGACGAGGACGGCGTGGACGAAGCGAGCGTCGCCAAGTGCTCGGTCGACGTCGAGCGCAAGCTCGATGCGCTCGCGGCGCTCAAGCTGCACGCAGGCCCAGGCTTTGTCCAGCGCAACATCCGCAGCGGCAATCAGGTCCAGCAGGTGCAGGAAAAGGAAGTGCGCTTCATCTTCGATCAGGATGTGTACTCCACCGGCAAAGTGAAGGTCGCCGCCGTGGCGGAGACGCTCAACGCCCTGCACGCGCACTCCGACAGCGTCTTTTCCGACGCGATCACCACCGTGCTCCACGACGCGATGGAGCCGGAATATCTGTAAAAGCGATGTGAAGTAAATTTTGGCAAAGAAAACACATGAACTGGCGCTGTGCGGCGTACTGTGCGCGCTCGCGGTCGCCTTCCTCTGGCTCAGCGGCGTCATCCCGCTCTCGACCTACGCCTGGCCGATCCTCGCATCGGCTACACTTTTGCCCGCGCGCGAGGAATGCCGCAAAAGCTACGCATGGAGCTGCTTTGCCGCGGCGGCGGTCTTGGGACTTCTTCTCTGCGCGGACAAGGAAGCAGCGCTTGTGTTCTGCTTTCTCGGCTATTATCCCCTCGTGAAGCCGAATCTTGACGCGATCTCGTCCAAAGCGCTGCAGCTTCTGGCGAAGCTCGGCCTCTGCACCGTGAGTATGGGCGTCATGTACGCGCTCATCATCTTTGTCTTTAAGCTCCCCGCCGTCGTGCAGGAGTTTTCCGAGAGCGCGACTTGGCTGCTGTGGGCGACGGCGGCGATGGGGCTTCTGCTCTTTTTTGTCTACGATCTGCTCATTGACCGGCTGGCGGTCGTCTATCGCCGCCGCCGTGGTAAAAAGGCATAAATTTCGGTTCTTTTTGTTATCTATCTTACCAAAATGCAGTATGAAAGCGCGGTTTTCCATTGTGGAAAGCCGCGCTTTGCCGTATACTGGTTTCGAGTAGTTTTGCTCACTTCCATTCCCTCCCGCCTGCGCTACTCCACCTTTTACGTACCGCTCGCGGGAAATACAAAAGGAGGAACGTTTTCCGCCGAACCGGCGGTGCGGCAGTGTGGAGACCTGCCGTAAAGCGGCGCGCTCAGGCGGCTGCGAGGTCCTGCATCGCGGAGGCGGCAGGACTGCGGTTCACGATTATGGCAGAGGTCATTCTGAAAAATGTCCGAAAGGTCTACCCCAACACCGAAAGCAAGAAGAAAAAGAAGAAGGACGAGGCCGTCGAAAAGAAGAACAATCTGGAGATCACTGACGAAGGCGTCGTCGCCGTGCAGGACTTCAATATCGATGTGGCCGACAAGGAGTTCATCGTGCTCGTCGGCCCGAGCGGCTGCGGCAAGTCGACCACGCTGCGCATGATCGCCGGTCTCGAGGAGATCAGCGGCGGCGAGCTCTTCATCGACGGCAAGCAGATGAACGATGTCGCGCCCAAAGACCGCGACATCGCGATGGTCTTCCAGAACTATGCGCTTTATCCGCACATGACCGTCTATGAAAACATCGCCTTCCCGCTCAAGCTCAAGAAGATCGCCGAGACCGACGCGGACGGCAAGACGCATCTCAAGAAAATGCCCAACGACGAAATCGACCGCCGCGTGCGCGAGGCGGCCGAAGTCCTCGACATCACTCAGTTCCTCGACCGCAAGCCCAAGGCGCTCTCCGGCGGCCAGCGCCAGCGCGTGGCCATCGGCCGCGCCATCGTCAGAAGCCCCAAGGTGCTGCTGATGGACGAGCCGCTCTCGAACCTTGACGCAAAGCTGCGCAACCAGATGCGCGCGGAGATCATCAAGCTGCGCCAGCGGATCGACACCACGTTCATCTACGTGACCCACGACCAGACAGAGGCCATGACACTGGGCGACCGGATCGTCATCATGAAGGACGGCTTCATCCAGCAGATCGGCACCCCCCAGGAGGTGTTCGACCACCCGGCCAACCTGTTTGTGGCGGGCTTCATCGGCATGCCCCAGATGAACTTCTTCGACGCGAAGCTGACCCGGCAGAACGGCAGGTATGCCGTCACCGTAGGCGGCGTCACCGTGGAGCTGTCCGACGAGAAGCAGCAGCGCCTGGCCGAGCACAACGTGGCGGAGCAGGACGTGACCCTGGGCGTGCGCCCGGACCACCTGATGCTCTGCGCCGACGGCATCAAGGGCACCGTGGACGTGTCCGAGATGATGGGCTCCTCCGTGCACCTGCATGTGGCGGCCGAGGGCAAGGACGTGATCGTCATTGTTCCCACCAACGGCGCCGCCGCCCACTTCCCCATGGGCAGCGAGGTCAACATGATCTTCGGCGGCAACGTGGCCCACGTTTTCGACAAGGAGACCGGAAAGAACCTGGAGTGGTAAGGGCATAACGGCAATAGAAAGTCTAAATATATCCCGCGGCGCAGACGCGCCGGGGGATATATTTATGCGATGAGCGGATGCTCAGGCCCGGCGCTCCTCGTGGATGAACATGACCAGGAAGCTGACGGTCAGCAGGGCGCAGGACACCCAGATTCCCCGGACGGCGGATGCGCCGGTCAGCAGGGCTCCCAGACCGGCACCCAGGGCGAACAGGCCGATGACGCCGAAATATGTCAGGGCATTGCGCAGGGCCTCCGGCTCATGGGTGTGGAAATAGGCGCACAGGGCCTCTGTGCCGCTGCGCATGTTGCCGATGCACATGGTGCTGGCGTAGGCGTGGCCACGGACCTTGCGGAAGGTCTGCAGCTGCATGGCGCAGGAGAAGGACACCAGGGAATTGGCCACAGTGTTCAGTGACTGGGGCATAAAGCCCACCGCAAACAGCACGGCGATCTCCGCCAGGATAATCAGCTGACGCCAGTGGACCTTTTCCATGTGCTTGAAGCGGCGGTGGATGCATTCCGCCGCGAAAATTCCCGCCATAAAGGACAGAACGGGGATCAGATACCGCAGGCAGTGGTTCCAGGCCCCCTCAAACAGATAGGCGCTGAACAGCACAATGTTGCCGGTCTGGGCGTTGGCAAAAACGCCGCCCCGGCAGAGATAGGTATAGGCGTCCTGAAGGCCGCCGGATACGATGATGAAGGAGGCTGTCAGCATGGATTCGGACATCTGGCCCCGCAGTCGATGGATAAACACAGCTTGCACCAGGCTTTCTGAGAATTGACCGCCCTTCGGCGGCCCACTGATTATACGACAGGGGAGGGGATCCGTCAAGAGTCCGCCGGGGGAGGGGTTTGGAGGGAACGGAGAGGTGAATTTGCGGCCAAATGGTGAGAGAACAGGAGGATTTTTTCGGTTTTTCCGCGTAAAATCCATGTAATAATTCGAAATATTTATCAAATGACAATTTTCAGCAGTTGACAGGTATGGTACAATGGTTCTTATTATGGAATAGAATGTTTTCTCATCCATGCCGCGATCGGTGCGGCGCATACACCAGTAACAGAGA
>OGFY01001777.1_pt1 | contig 14618 bp, 9 predicted proteins | sample 1570951 | NCBI WGS metagenome assembly OGFY01 (sample SAMEA2581942, study PRJEB24529) | metagenome | biome: Human gut stool | place: China | collected 2011
GGGCCTGGGGCCGGTGTGCGAGGCGGTGAAATTATCGCCACGGGCACAGTCTCCGATATCGTGAAAAACAAACGCTCTTTGACGGGCCGCTATCTTCGCCAACCGATTCAGCACACATTTATCCCGCAAAGACCGGTTGACAGCGACACGCAATGGCTCACGATTAAAGAGCCGCGACTCAATAACCTTAAAGCTAACGAGGTTCGAATCCCTCTTGGCAGGCTCACTGTTCTTACCGGCGTATCGGGTTCTGGTAAAAGCAGTTTTGCCCGAGGGGTGCTCCTGCCCGTTTTAACAGAAACACTATCGGAAAAGAAACCCTACGAGGGTGAACTTTGCAAGAGCATTGAAGGCTTTGAACATGTTGATCGTGTTTTAGAGGTGGATCAAACGCCGATTGGGAAAACACCTCGTTCGTGTCCGGCCACCTACATTGGCTTTTTGGACGCCATCCGCCGTGTTTTCGCAGGCACCAATGAGGCTCAGGCCAGAGGCTACGGCATATCGCGTTTTTCTTTCAACATGAAGGGCGGACGCTGTGAGCTTTGCGAAGGGCAAGGCGTTCGCACCATTGAAATGAATTTCCTACCGGACGTGAAGATTCCGTGCGAAGCTTGCAACGGACTTCGTTATAACGCTCAAACACTTGAGGTTCTTTGGAAGGGAAAATCCATCGGTCAAATCCTTGCCATGGACGTTGATGAAGCTGTCGACTTTTTCAGCACACAGTCGTCCATCGCTCATGCGCTCAAACTGATGCAGGATGTCGGATTGGGGTACTTAAGTCTAGGGCAACCCTCGCCTACCTTGTCAGGAGGGGAAGCTCAGCGCATAAAACTGGTCACTGAACTCATTAAGGCACGCGATGACATTAAGCGACGCGGCTACAAGGCTCCCAGAACGGTCTACGTGTTGGACGAGCCAACAGTTGGTCTTCACATGGCCGATGTTGAAAAATTAATTGCCGTGCTGCACCGATTGGTCGATGCAGGCAACACCGTTATTGTGATTGAACACAATCTCGATATCATGGCTCAAGCAGACTGGATCATCGATATGGGACCAGAGGGCGGTGTAGACGGCGGCAATGTGGTTGTCTGCGGAACACCTGCTGAAGTTATGAATGCACAGTCGCACACAGCCAAAGCACTAATCAACTTTAAGCGGGCGCATGACAAAATCAAGCGGACTTAATCAACCGAACTGGAAAAATCTTATAGTCCACCACGGAATTTTCCTATAGTGGACAGGAGATTTTTTGTCGCCAAATTTCAGGGGAATTCCCCCTGAACGTGATTAAATTTCGTTGCTAAAATGCAAGTTTAAGCATAGTCCTTGAGCATCTCCCGTTCTTGCGCCGCGCACCGGTCTGAGCTCATTTAAAGGACTGCGCCTTGCTCTAAAAATAAAACACCACTTACTTCGAGGAAATCGATATGTCAAAGAAACTCTCTGCACTTTTGGCGGGGCTTGTTGTGTTGACCGCTTCGGCTAACGCTGCTGAACTCAACGCCTATACCATCATGCCTGAGAAGTATGCCTCCCAAATCTTTGCGCAATTCACAAAGGATACGGGTATTAAGGTGAACTTCCTTCGCTTCTCAACGGGAGAAGCGTTGGCAAGATTAACAGCAGAAAAAGGCAATCCTCAAGTTGACGTTTTGTTAGGCGGCCCGGCTGACATGTATGCCGCAGGTGTCACGGAAGGCATTTTGGAAGCCTACCGTCCTGCCAACTCTGACGCGATTTCTTCGGCCTATCGTGATCCCAATAACTACTGGACCGGCATCGGCTTGATTCCGCTTTGCTTCCTCACCAACACCAAGTTCTTGGAAAAGAACAAGATGCAAGCCCCAACCAAGTGGGCTGATTTGCTTGATCCGCGCTATAAGAATAATCTGCAAATGGCCGATGCCCGCACGTCTGGCACGGCTACCGAACGTATTTATTCGCTCGTGAAGGTGATGGGCGAAGATGAAGCGTTCAAGTTCCAAAAAGCCATGAACGCCAACGTTCAAATGTACACCAAGAGCGGTGCGGGCGGTGCCATGCCGATCGCTACGGGTCAATGCGCTTCCGGCATTTTCTATATTGTGGATGCTCTCGATATTCAACAACAGGGCTATCCGGTCACGATCACCTATCCTGAAGACGGCGTGAGCTTCGGTATTGAAGCAACGGGTGTTGTCAAGGGTGGCAAGAACAACGCTGAAGCCAAGAAGTTCGTTGACTGGGTAACTTCTAAGAAGTTTGCTGAATTCATCGTGGCTAACAAGATCAATTATGTGCCGACACGTAATGACGTGAAGACCAGTAATCCGATTTTGGACCTCACGAAGATTAAGACGATCTCTGTCGATGTAACGTGGAAGGGTGAAAAGCGTAAAGAATTCACGCAACGCTGGATCAATGAAGTGATCAAGTAAGTTGCTCTGCGTTTGCGCTTAAACTCACCAGAGACAGGGTCAGCCGTGGCTAGATCCTGTTTCTGGCGTTCGTTTTTCATTGCTGATTAATTTCTCCATGAGTTCGTCTGCATCATCTGCTAATAGAGACACGGCTACCAAGCTAACGGTCGTTATGCTTTGGCTCTTGTTGGGTGTCTTTGTTCTTTATCCGCTGTGCCGTTTGTTTGCCATGACCTTTTGGGTTGACGGCAACTTCACTTTTGAAAACCTCCGCCCCTTCTTGGATAACTGGTATGACAGGCGCTCTGCTATCAACAGTATTTTGCTGGGCTGCTCGGTCGGCGTAGCCGGTACGGCATTAGGTTTCATTTTCGCTTTTGTAACCACGCGCTTGAATCTGCCCACTTGGCTCAAGTTCGCGTTAAGCGCCATTACCATCCTGCCCCTTATCTCTCCTCCTTTTACAAGCAGTATCGCCTTGACTCTTTTGCTGGGCCCCAACGGCATGGTGTTGCAGTTTTTTGGGCTGGATAACTTTAATTTCTATGGCTTCTGGGGAACGTTCATTTCTGAAACGCTCACTTTCTTCCCCGTTGCCTTTATGACGATCTCCACGATTTTGGCTCGCATTGATCCAAATCTTGAAGATGCCGCTTACTCTTTGGGCGCTTCCAGCTCTGAAGTCTTCAGAACGGTGACGCTGCCGCTTGCCGCTCCCGGTATTGCCAACGCATTCTTGTTGGTTTTCTCCTGCTCGCTCGCGGACTTCGCTACACCTCAGGTTTTAGGCGGTCACTCCTTCCCCGTTCTGCCCACGCAAGCTTATTTACAAATCACCGGTATGTACGACTTTAAGGGCGGCGCGGCTTTATCTTTCATGCTGTTGATCCCGGCCTTGGTTGTTTATGCTCTGCAGCACTACTGGGTCAGCAAAAAGAGTTACGTTACCGTAAGCGGTAAAGCCGGCGGCAAGAGCAGCATCAAGGGGCCAGGCATTGCGCTTACCTCGTTGATGGCTTCAATTGTCGCGGTTGTCGTGGCTTTCATTATCGCCATTTACGCCGTCATTTTGATTGGATCGCTCGTTAAGGTATGGGGCGTCAACAATACTATCACCTTTGATAACTACAACTATGTGTTCACACACGGCATGAAGGCGATCAAAGATACGCTCATCATCGCCTGTATCGGCACACCGTTAGGCGGCCTATTGGCGGTTCTTGTCGGTTACGTGACAACTCGTCTTAAGATTCGCGGACACAAGACGCTTGAAACGGTTTCGCTATTGAACTACACCCTGCCGGGTACCGTGGTTGGTATCGCCTACATCATTGCCTTTAACGACAAACCGATTGTGCTCACCGGTACGGTTTATATTTTGATTGCTGCTTATCTCTTCCGATACTCTTCAGCCGGTATCCGTAATGTGATCGCTGCGCTAACGCAGATTGACCCCTCCATTGAAGAGGCTAGCCGCAGTCTTGGGGCTGGATCGACCCGTACCTTTGTATCGATTACGATCCCGCTTGTGCTGCCGGCAATCCTTGCCGGTATGAAGTACCTATTCATTCACTCCATGACGGCAATCAGCGCGACGATTTTCCTTGTTTCCGTAAACTGGACGCTGATCACAACGCGCATTTTGGAATGCATGACTGAACTTCAGTTCGCACAAGCCTGCGCCTTCTCTGTTATCTTGATTTTGCTCGTCTTCGCGGCTTCTGCCACGATGACACTGCTTGCTAAAGTACTCTGCCGTACCGGCGACCATATTGGAGCCTGATAAATCATGTCCGTATCTCTTACTTTGAAAAATATTTCTCGCCGCTACGTCAAAGACAATGAAGAGTTCATGGCGGTTAATAACGTTAACCTAGAAGTTAAGCCCGGTGAGTTTTTAACGTTTCTTGGACCGTCCGGATGCGGTAAAACGACGACCCTTCGCATGATCGCCGGCTTTGAAACACCGACAAGCGGTCAAATTTTGATGGATGGCGTTGACATCACCCATGTTCCAGCCAATGAACGCGGCTTGGGCTTTGTGTTCCAAAACTATGCCCTTTTCCCGCACATGAAGATTTTCGACAATGTCGCCTACGGTTTGAAAATTCGTGGAGAAACCGGAGAGGCGGCTGCTAAGAAAGTGCGTGAAGCGCTTGCCATGGTGGGGTTGACCAAAGAAGAAAAACGTTACCCGAATCAACTCTCGGGTGGCCAGCAGCAACGCGTTGCCTTGGCCCGTGTATTGGTTCTGCGTCCCAAGCTTTTACTCATGGATGAACCGCTTTCCAACCTTGACGCCAAGCTTCGTCTTCACATGAGAAGTGAAATTCGCCGAATTCAGCAAGAGTTGGAAATCACTTGTCTATATGTGACGCATGATCAAAAAGAAGCCCTGACAATGTCAGACCGCATTATGGTGATGAACCGCGGGCACATTGACCAGTTGGGTACGCCTATGAACCTCTACGAAGATCCGGCGACGCCTTTCGTGGCAGACTTTATCGGCCAAGCCAACCTCCTGCAAGGGAAACTGGCGAGCGTTGACGAAAACGGTTGGGGACATTTTGCAGTGGCCGGCAAAGAATTGCTCGCCCGCATGGGAAAGCAAAATCCGCCTGCTATCGGTGAAAACGCCTTGCTTGTTGTCCGACCGGAAAATCTGACGATGAATGAATCTGACAACGCTATTGCGATGCGCATTGTCAATCGACTTTTCGAGGGCGACCGCATTGATTATCACGTCGTCATTGAAGGCTCCGGACAAGAAAAGCCCTTTAGCATGTCCGTGCCGTTCCTACCTGGCACTCAAATCATTGACGAGGGCTCGACCGTCAATGTTTCCTTTAATCCACAAGCCGGTGTGATTATCAAGGGTTAATGCTTTTGATGTGAAGCGACAAGATTTCCAACGTCTTGTCGCTTCTTGTTATCTTTTTCGCACTCTCAAGTTATCTTTCAGTCCATCTTATTGGGTTCTCATTGACTCAACCATCAACCCACTTGAATTAACCAAACTGCTAGCGATAACTATGGGCATTTAATGGCTCTGACTATTGCGTACAGCGTTGTTTTCGTTAAAATCAATCCGTTTTTGTAATACCGCTGACTGTCGCAGTCATCGAATCTTTCTTTTTTCTTGATAAAAATTTGCCATGCAAAATTGCACTCGCAGCAAAATAGCCGGCGCTATCGCCGGCATGGTGTTGGGCGACGCACTGGGCGTGCCTGGAGAACTCTGGCCTCGTGAGAAAGTACGTGAACGTTTCGGCTGGATTGATACGTTTTTAGATGGTCCTGAAGACAACATCGTTGCATGCTACTTCAAGGCGGCTCACTACACGGATGATTCTGCTCAAGCCTTTGTTGTCTTGAAAGCTCTTTTGGAATACAAGGCCGTACCGCCTGTTAAGGAATTAGCAAAGCGCTTAATCGACTGGGTCATCTCGATGAATGGCTTTGAAATTAATCTCTTGGGACCCAGCTCCAAAGCTAGTCTTTTGGCTCACAGCGAAGGCCGCGATCCGAGTCAATATCTCAAAACGGCGCTCACCAATGGAGCGGCCATGCGTATTGCGCCTGTCGGCTGCTTAATTGATGCGGACAAACCTGAATTGCTGGCAAAAACTGTCGCCGATATCTCTAAAGTCACCCATGGAACTGATGTGGCCATCGCCGGTGCTGCCATGGTTGCTCAAGCCGTTGCAAGTGGCGTTGCCGGACGCTCTTGGGATGAGGCTGCCGATGATGTTTTAGCGATTTTTGATATCGCTAAAACTTACGGCGAACCCACTTGGGCAGCTTCGGTTAAACGTCGTTTTGAATTAGCGTTGGACGCTGCCTGCAATATTCATGATCCTGAAGAATATTCACGCTGGATTTATGAGGTCCTCGGAACAGGGACGATGACAAGCGAGTCTGTATCGGCGGCGCTTGCTGTGGCTTGGTTCTGCAGAGATGCCAAAAAAGCTGCCATCATGTGCGCCAACATGGGTGGAGACACCGATACGATGGGGGCGATGGCCGTTGCGATATGCGGAGCCATGAATGGTATTGAGAGTATTCCTGCTGATTGGTTAAAGACACTCGAAGAGACCAATAACCTTAATTTCTTGGAGTTGGCTGATCAAATCATCGAAACGCGCCCTGCGTTTAACAAGGATTGACTATGCGAGCCGTAAAAGAGTTGGTTAATGCCCTTAACCCTCAGAAAAAAGTCTTCATTTTGGGCTCAGCCTTTGTGGACATGATTTTAAGTGTCCACGAAATGCCGCATGCGGGCGCCGATATCGAGGGAAAATTCAAGAAAACGGTCGTGGGCGGCTGCTCATTTAATGTGGCCGACGTGCTCTGGAAATTAGGCCTTCCGTTTGACTCCTATATGCCTGTGGGTGAAGGACAATTTGCCGATCTCGTTGAGCAGACACTCAATCGGCGAAACCTTCCCGTCTATCGTGAGCAAGGAGCAGGCGACAACGGTTGGTGCCTCTCGATTGCCGACCACACGGGAGAGAGGACCTTCATTTCGATGTTTGGCCTGGAACGGCAAATGAAGGCTCAATGGTTTGACCGATTCAACTTTCCCCAATACGACTATATCTACGTCTCGGGTTACCAGGCCGAAGGGAAAAACGGTGAGGTACTGCTCTCAGTTCTTAACCGAAAAGCCGATAACGCTTTAATCGTTTTTGATCCGGGTCCTCGTGTTACGGAAATGGGACAGGAACGGCTTAAAGCTTTCGAAGACTTAGGCTGTCTTTATACCGTTAACTGTAGTGAAGCGATGTGGATGACCAATACGCACAATGCGACCGACGCCGCTATTGCCTTATCGGTTCGCTCGGGCAATCCGTCTGTTGTCACTGATGGCCGCAACGGTGCGGTCTATACAGAGAAAAAACCGTCAGGATGGACGGCTAAACGCGTCCCCAGCTTCAAGGTTAATCTCGTTGACACAATCGGCTCAGGCGACGCTCACACGGGCGGCCTTTTGGCTGGCCTCATGTGCGGTTTAACAATGGCCGAAGCCACACTTATCGCCAACGCCGTTGCGGCGCATGTCACGGCAAGCGAAGGCGCCGCAACCGCCCCCACTCGCTCAGAGCTTGAACAATATTCTCTTTAATCTCTTCATTTATCATGGCTAACGACAATAACATTTCACAAATTGAAACCAACGGCGTTAATCCCGTGCCGGATAGTGAGCGCTACGGCAAACCGGCTGATCTGTTCCCAATTTGGTTTTCTTGGAATATTTCTATTTTCGGCATCACCTGCGGGATGTACGTCTTCGGCTTGGGACTTTCTGTCGCCCAAGCGATGGCAGCAGGCGTTATCGGTTATTTCTTATCTTGTTCATTAGTGGGGATCTTGGCGGTCGGCAGTGTCCGTACCGGGCTTCCGACATTAGTGCAATCGCGCTTGGCTTTTGGTTACCACGGCAACAAAGTCCCCACCTTCTTCGGTTATGTGGCGAACATGGGCTGGAAAGTGACGATGCTTTCCATGGCTTCAACCACTTTTGCTGACTTAGTGGCTAAATTGATTCCCGTGATGGCAACGCCGCAAGGAACAGCCACAACAACGTGTTTGCTCGTGAGTTTTGCATTTGTGCTCTTTTTTACGATGATCGGCGCCGTTTATGGTCACGCTTTCATTATGAAGATTGAGAAGATCATCGCTTGGATCACGGGCCTGATGACTTTAGTTTATCTCTTTTTCTTCATCCCGCAAATCAACTTTGCAACCTTAGGCGATGCGCCTTCCGGCTCTTTTGCCACGTTCTTGGGTGGAATCGTGCTCGCCATGACCATGGTAGGCTTAGGATTCTTAAATTACGGCGGTGACTACTCTCGCTATCTGCCCCGACACGCGCCCGGCCGCGGAGTCATTTTCTGGACCACGGTCGGTATTGCCTTGCCTGTTTCCGTTCTTTTGATTTTTGGGGTCATGTTAAGTGCCGGCAATCCAGAACTTTTAGCTCGTGCTTCTCGTGAACCGCTTGCGGCCTTAACGGGAATTTTGCCTTTCTGGTTCTTTGTGCCGTTCTCCATTGTGATCGTGACCTCCTTAATGTCTGCCGGCATGACAGGGGTTTATAGTTCTGGCCTTGCCTTAATGGCAATGGGCGTCCCCATGAGCCGTGCCGCCACAACAATCATGAATGCTGTCATCATTGCCTTGGGAGCGTTCTACTTAACCTTTATTTCCGACTCGTTCTTATCCACATTCACATCGTTCTTAGCGGCCATCTCCGTCATTATGGGATCTTGGGGCGCGATCGAAATCGTGGACCTTTTGCGCCAAAAGCGCCTGTCTTGGAATGTTAACTTGGCTTTGCCGCCTTCTCAGGGAGGTAAAAATTTACGTTGGAGCGCTTGCCTGTCGCTGTTGGTCGCAACGCTTGTCGGATTAGGAACGATCACCTCAAGTGACCCCTACATTGGCAAGATTACAAGCTTCTTATTAAGTGAAGAGGCTAAGGCAAGCGTTTTTGCTCAAGCCAATATCGGCGTGGTTGCCGCAATGATTATCGGCGCGATGCTTTACGCAATCCTCACCTACGTTGTTAAAGCCGAGCGTTAAAAGACGCATTTGGATGCAAACGGTTGGCAGATTTCTTGACACCTGCCAACCGCCTGCGACTTGATTGATGGGAGCCCCTCTCGGGGCTCTTTTTATTAGGTTAGAAGTTATAGCGGACACCGAAATTCACGCGCCACGGCTCTTCAATTTCTCCGCCGGTGGTGTGTTCAACATCCGCGTACACATACGTGTTGTCAGACACACTGACGTTAGCACCGATACCGAACTCTCCCCAGGTACCGCCAAAGTCATTGCTGACCGTGCGAGACATATGGGCGTTGCTGACCTTAACGTCTGTTTCGCCCAAGAAGTCATGCACCACAGAAGCTCTCACATAGACATTGCCCTTGTTATCCGGACATTGGATACCCGCCATGAAGCCAGCGCGAGCAATGAAAGAATCCGTTGATTGCAGCTCGTACTTACGATCACCATAACGGAAGCTATCCGAATCAATGTAGCTGTAAGTGGCTTCGACTTGCGGTTCAATGAAGAGGTTATAAGGCAGAGCAAAGCGCCAGCCGGCCTCTGCCGACAAAGACAAGCCCGTGTTATCCATCTTACCGTCATAAGCCTTTCCTTGTCCGGTCAAGCTTCTGGCATTGGCGTCATTTTTAATGGAAGCCACGCGGCCAATCACATCAACATATTGTCCCTTGTCACCTAACCAAGTGCCGTACAACGCTAAGCTGTAAGTGTCCAAATCAGCGCTGCCGCCATCGAAATCGGCATCACCCTTGGTGTAGCTGAAAGCGGTACCAAAGCGGATATTGTTTTCGGTGGGCATCGTATCGATACCGACTTGGATCATGTGGAAATCGTTTTCCAAATCACCATCGGACCACTTGAGTTTACCGCCGTTATAGCGCACCCATGCGCCGCTCTTATAAGGCGTTGCACGAAGATCACCCATACGTTTGTAGAGATCATTTAATTCGGCGCGCCAGGCAACAACAGGAAGATTAGCAACGGCGGTTAGCGTACGGTTTGTTTCATTAACTTCTTCTGTCTGCCTGACCTTATTACCTTCAGCATCGTAGACCGCTACAACACGACCGGTCATATCATTGGCGCCGATCACAACTTTCATACCTTCGGCACCCTCTGTTCCATTGGTATTCAGATCAACAGTCGCAGCTAAATCGGCAACACCTTGATCCACACTCGTCATGGTATTACCATAGGCAGAGTCAGAGCTGGATACTGTCAACCCCGTACTTGTGTTTTTACCAATCGTTATCTGATGTTCTTTTGTATCACCCACGAGAATCGTATTACTACTTCCCGTCATTTCACCTATTTGCATCTGGCCGCCTGCAGCGTTGAATACGGTGGAGTTTGAGGCTGTAAGTTTTTCAATAGCAAATTGATTAAAGGCTGAAGAATTTTCCTTAGCAGGATCGCTAAAGTTACTCAATAATGAGTTGCCAGCTAAGAAAACTTCTCCTAACTTAACTGATGTCGCAGAGTCCCCCATTGATGAGTTATCAAATTGCGCATGAGCCCCTTGAGCGACTTCCAGGGAGCCTATGCTCAAAACTATCTCATCTGTTGACTCTTTTCTATACGTATTAAAATGAGCAGTGCTATTTTCTTTGATTGTTGCCTTTCCAACATCAACGCCAGCATAGCTTTGAAATAGCGAATCTTCTGTGGTTCCGTCGAAGATAACCTGGGTGATTTCTGCGCCCTTCGTATTGTCATGCAATTGCACTTTCGCGGAGCCGTTCATGAGCAAAGAGTTTGCAGAAAATTCCTGATCAAAGGTACTGACTGTATCATTTTCCAGCTTTAGTTCTCCATTAACGATAAAACTACCCTTTACATCATCGGCAGACCACACTCTTGAACCTTCTGTCACAACAAGATCGTTAGTGGTAAACGAAGCAGATTCCTCTCCTCCGTCATTAATATTGACTGTTCCGTCAAAATATGTCGTGCCAGTAACTTCAACTGTTCCGGCATTTTTAAGTACTTTCAGATAAGCTGTTTCAGCCTTGATCTGCCCAGTATTTCCTTGGATAGATGTTCTATTCTCGATTGTTCCTAATTGTTTGGCAGAAATCTCGCCGTAGTTAGCAGCAATAGTGGCGACATTAAGGGTTCCCGCTTGAACATCAATTTTCGATTCATCTTGATTAATAAAACTCGTACTATCTGTTAACTCTACGGTCAGATCCCCTTGCGTTACGATCAAATCACCCCCATTCAGCAACTTATATAAAGTTACATCATCAACAACTTCTATCTTCCCTGAATTACCGGTAATTGAGACTTTTCCACCCTCAAAACCTTCTAGTCCATATGTTTTAATTGTCCCCTGATTATTAGCAATCGTGTTAACTTGGAGGCTGCCAGTTAGAACTGTTATAGTCGCCCCTCTATTATTAACAAACTCTCCAGCAGATGAATTCTGAATACTTAAATTACCATCACTAACAGTTAATGAGCCGCTATTTCTTAACCAATGTAAACTGGCATCTCTTTTGATAGTGGCTTCAGACTCATTTGTAAACGTGAAGCGTTTGTCCTCGGAACCCAGACTTCCCGCACTAAGCGTTCCTTTGTTGGTCAAAGAGGAGGCCGATATTTTTCCACCTATATCCAACTTGCCCTCATTTACTACTCCGTCAGCACTCAAATCTCTTGTTGCTGAAATAGACCCTGTAGATTTGTTATTAATTTGTTTTGTCACTACTAATGAGTCGATACCTTCTACTGTGCCACTATTGCTAAACCACCCATTTTGAATATTCAAAACTTCAGCCTGACTAATTTGTCCTCCTTCCTCAATGGTTAGACCATAGACATTTAGACTCATATCTTCGTCATTTGATCCTATTAATGATCCACCATTTTTAATAGTTATCGATTGCTGATGTTGGTAATCTTGAGGGTTATATTGCGTCTCTGTTGTGATATCTATAGCTTGGCTCGGTAAAGACGCTGTCAATAAGGCCACTGCTAAAGCTACGCCCGAAAGACGAAACAGTTTCTTTGAAGACATAAATTCCTCCACACTGAATAAAGAATCATGTCTTCATTGTGCCCCCCCCCAAATTTATGCTTTGACAGCTGTCAAGGAACTGCGAATGAGTGGAGTTTCTAAGTTGTTTGTTGTTTTCAAGCAACTTAGAGAATGTAATGGAAAGAGTAGAAAAAGAGCCCGATTTCTCGAGCTCCAGATGTTAGCGTCTTTCGACAAACCACATGCCGATCATGGCTAAGACCAGCATACAGGCGGTCGGAACCATCGCCACCACCAAAGGTGGCCAGGTATTGAGCATACCGATGTAAGAGAAAAGGTTGTTGATCGTGTAGAAAGCCAAACCGATCATAACGCCCGCAAAAATCTTAATACTCACACCGCCTGAGCGACGGTTCATGTAAGCAAAGGGCATCGCTAAAGCAATCATGACCAAAATGGCAATCGGATAAAACGCCTTATTCCATAGGGCAATCTCATAACGATCCGATTCCTGGCGACTTTGTTCCAAGTGATTGACATAGCGGTAAAGCGAGCGCATGGACATGTTTTCGGGTTTGAGCATCATCACACCGAAAATGCTCGGATCAATCGCAGACCTAAACATCATTCGAGTGGGGCTACTCACCATGACGCGATCCATAATCGGGGTTTGAGTAAGGTTTTCCAAAAGAGGTAACGCTGTATTAACGGCCCCTTGTAAAATCCACCCCTGGTCATCCACATAATTACCGGATTCAGCGGCAATCACTCTCGTCAGCCGTTGCTTTTCGTCAAAGTCATAAATACGCCAATCAAGGGCTTCTTCGGTCGGCGTCATTTTTTGGATATTGATATAGCGAATCTGAGGTCCATTGGGAGAGTCGATTGTTTCTCGAACCCAGGCTCCGGTATCCGATCCTCGGATATCCATTGTCTTATGTTGGACAGTCGCTCGATACTCGCGCGAATAAGAATCTGAAGACGGGGCAATGAATTCACCGAAAGCGTAGGTAAAGGCCACCAGAATAATGCCCGGGACCATCAGGATGGCTGCCAAACGCACAGGTGACAATCCCGCCACACGCAAAATCGTAAATTCAGAGCGAGAGGCCCACTGACTCATTACAAAGACCGTGCCCAGTAATGCCGCAATAGGCATCACCTCATAAATTCGCATAGGTAAACTTAAACCGGTGATGACAAAGGCATCTAAAAGGCCATAGCGGCTACCGATACGACCAAGCTGACCGACCAAGTCAAAAAAGGCAAACAAAGCCACAAGGGCTAAGAGCACAAAGCCCGTAGCTTGCAAAATTTCCTTAGTCAGGTGCTTGGTAATAACTTTCATAGTCTATTTCCTTGCACGCCAATAACTCAGTGTCAACCACTCAGGCACCCAACGTTGCATAATTGTGCGACGTAAAAAGAGCACAACAGCCAAAACAGTAAACGCGCCGTTTAAAAGAATGATGGCAGGAATCAAGTGGAAAGTTCCATGTTCCACCCAAGTTCGACCCACACTAATTCCGTTCAGATACAAAACAAAAAGCAAAAGCGCCACAACCATATTCAGACTGCGACCGGCTCGAGGATTTGTGAATGAGAGCGGAATAGCAATCAGTATTAAATTAAGTGCAGCCAAAGGCCAAGAAATTCGCCATAGCAACTCGCCCTGGGCTTCCAAATTATCTTTTTGCATGACAAGCAGCGGTAAGGGCTGGGTGTCCACATCCTTCATCTGAATGGCACTTTCCGGTTTTACATCCAGGCGAATACCGTAGGTTTTAAATTCCGTCACACGATACTCGGGCGTTCCGGCTTTACCCTCATAGCGACGCCCGTCATGCAAAATCACATAGCGGTCGCCTTGTTCATTCGTTGTCACTTCCCCCGTCTCTGCCATTAAAACCATTTCGGATTTAGGATCAGTCTCTGTGAGAAAAACATTTTTTACGGACAGACCATCAGCGGAAACTTCTTCGATAAAGAAAACTTGTTTGCCACCAGAAATTTCAATGAATCGACCGGGCGAGAGTCTATCGACATCATCACGCTGAGACCAGACTTCTCGGTTCATCTCACTTTGTCCTTTTGCCCATGGTGAAATAACCAGCGACAAGGCAGTAATGAGAAGAATAATGGGAATGCTAAAGCGCAGAACCGGACGAATCCAGGAGACTAAACTGATGCCACCCGAAGAAAACCAGACCACCATTTCGCTATCAAGCCAGCTTCGGGTAAGCGTGATTAAAACTGCAATGAAAAGGGAAACCGCTAACAGAGGGGCTAAATTGACGAGCGCCTCATAAACCACCATTTCCATCACGGTCCCGCTGTCAATACGGCCACCAGCAGCCAGACCCAAAATACGGACCAGCCCGATCGTAAGCACAATCGAGAAGATAACCGTAAACACAGCACCGGCTGTGTTAGCGAGTTCAGAGACGAGTGAACGTCTGAATATCATGCGGATCCTTTATAACAACAGCGAGGAGCAAACAAAGCTCCAATCCGTGAATTTTATCGCAGTTTTAGTCGCAATATGCAATAAAAAACCCCGAAATCATAAAGACTCGGGGTTTTTTGAATGGGGAGCCGGGCGATGTCCTACTTTCACTGGAAATACAACCAACTATCATCGGCGCTAAGGCGTTTCA
>OGFY01001785.1_pt1 | contig 14583 bp, 14 predicted proteins | sample 1570951 | NCBI WGS metagenome assembly OGFY01 (sample SAMEA2581942, study PRJEB24529) | metagenome | biome: Human gut stool | place: China | collected 2011
CTGTATATTATAGAATCAGAAGAATCTAATATCATTTTTTTCATAAAAGCTTTAAAAACAGTATCTTTTCCGTATGCAGGTGAAATCATATTTAAACTAAAGTTTTTGTTTAAGTAGTCATTACTATATGGTTTATTTAGGACTGCAATTCTAGTTTTTAATGCAGTAAATCCAAGTTCTTTAGAAGTTTCTCTAAAAAAGTATTTTTTTTCTATATCTCTTGCAATCATTGGTTCTAGTACAGCAGATGTTTTTCCAGTACCAGATCCACCACAAACAAACATTGGTTGAAATCTTGAAACTTCAGGCATTTTTACATTTTTTCCATTTTCATCATCTGTACATAAGTACATTTCTAAACTATATGGTCCATAGTCTTTTTTGTTTTCAGAAAGTCTAATTCCACCATAATCCCATATTGAACGAGTATGTTGAGATGAATCATTAACAGAAAAGTATAAAAATTTAAACATTGGAAATACAGTCATTAATGGTAAGTATAATGATAAACTTATAAATGCAGGTTTTACCAATTCAGAAAAGTCTGTAATTAAATCAACATAATTTGTTGTTCCTATTAAGAAAAGCCATGCTCCCATGTTAAGCCATTGGGTAAACATTGATAAAACTATTATGTAAAAGGCTATTGAATAAACATAAAATAGTGTAACCTTTTGTTTTTTTGAAGTTGCAAATTCTGATGAGCCAGAAAATAAAAATGCAAATACAGGACATGCTAAAGCAAATGTATACATAAATGGTCCCCAATATGATACAGATACTCCAGTAAATATCATAAGTAGCATTTCTACTATTCTATCTATTGCTAAATAAAATGAAATTAATGTTAATACATATGTAACAAATGTATTTCTACTTGTATTTAACTTTTTCAAAAATTTATCTATTAATTTCATGTTTGTTTCCTTTCATTTTCAATTTTATTCTCACACACTTATATTATCCTACAAAAAGCTTAAAATTTCAAGTAATTTTTCCAATTTAAATGATAATTTCTAAAATAAGTCCTGATATTACACCTATTGCATATAATAGTCCTATAATTTTTAGATTTTCTTTTTTATTCTCATTTGTTTTGAATAATACTAATAATCCTACACCTGCATTTACACATAATCCTGAAATTAATATTGGCATTGATATAACATTTTCTACAAATAATTCTGTTAATACTACTGATGATGCACAATTTGGAATTAACCCTATAATTCCTGCTACAATAGGTCCTAATATTATATTTTTGCTAACTATATTTGCAAGGTTTTCTTGACCAATTATTTCTATTATTCCATTTATTACAAGTGTTATAATAAATATAAATAAGAATATATTTAATGTATGTTTTAATGCTGATAATGCTATATTTTTTTCACAATGACAATGTTCGTGTTCACATATTTCTTCTATTTTTGTTTCTTCTTTTTCTTTGTGCAATTTTCTTGCTACAAAGTCTATTATAAATCCTGCTAATACTCCTATTACTAATTTTATTCCTAAGATTGTTAATATTGTTGATGCTGGCATTGTTTCTGAAATTAATATTGGCAACATTTCATCAGATGTTGTTAAATATACTGAAATAAGTGTTCCAAGTGTTATTACTCTTGCTGAATATAAATTTGTTGCAGATACAGAAAATCCACATTGTGGTACTATTCCTACAATTCCTCCTAATAATGGTCCAAATTTTCCTGATTTTTGTATAACTTGTTTTACTTTATTACTTGTTTTATGTTCTATATATTCCATTATTAGATATGTTATAAATAAAAATGGTAATAATTTTATACTATCTATTGCTGTTTCTTTTAATACTTCTAATATTTCTTGCATGGTTCTTTCCTCTCTTTATTAAAAATCATACTTATATATTTTACATTAAATTAAGAAAAATAGCAAGATTTTCTTGCTATTTTATGTTCTTTATTGATACCACTCAAAAGTCCAATTAAGCATTTTAACATAATCACCTTCACAAATGCCTTGTCTTTTTAGTTCATCTTCAATTCCTAATTCTTTTAGTTTCTTTTGGAAATAATACATTGACTCATTATCATCTATATTTATTCTTCCCATTAATCTATTTACAGCTTTTCCTTCAACAACAAATGTATCTCCATCTTTTCTTACTGTAAATTCTTCTTTGTCATCATCTAAAGTATATATAACTTTATCTTCTTCTTCAACTATTTCTTCTTTTGGTAATGTTTTTAATACTTCAGATACTCTGTTCAATAATTCAGATACACCTTCACCTGTTACTCCTGAAATTTTGAATAATTCTAATTTTTCTTTTTTAGCTAATTCTTCAAGCTCTTTTAATCTTTCATCATCTTGCATTACATCAATTTTGTTTGCTACAAGTATTTGTTTTCTTGTTGCTAATTTTTCACTGTATTTTTTTAGTTCTTCATTTATTGTATGATAGTCTTCTACAGGATCTCTTCCTTCACTTCCAGATACATCTATTACATGTAATAATAATCTTGTTCTTTCTACATGACGTAGGAATTGTATTCCAAGTCCTACACCTTCACTTGCCCCTTCTATAATTCCAGGTATATCTGCAATTACAAAACTGTCTCCACTTGCTGTTTTTACAACTCCTAAATTTGGTTCTATTGTTGTAAAATGATAATTTGCAATCTTAGGTTTTGCATCTGTTACTCTTGATAAAAATGTTGATTTTCCTACATTTGGAAATCCTAATAGTCCAACATCTGCAAGAAGTTTTAATTCTAATATTACTTCTTTTTCTTCTCCTTCTTCACCAGCTTGTGCAAATCTTGGAACTTGCCTTGTTGCTGTTGCAAAATGTGAATTTCCTTTTCCACCTCTTCCACCTTTTAGTACAAGTTCTTCTTGTCCTTCTTTTGAAAGGTCTGCAACAACTTTTCCTGTTTCTACATCTTTTATAATTGTTCCTATTGGAACATCTATATATAAGTCTTCTCCTGCTTTTCCATATCTGTTTGATCCACTTCCATTTTCACCATTTTGTGCTTTGAATTTTTTAGTAAATCTAAAATCTATTAATGTATTTGCATTAGGATCTACTCTGAAATAGATGTTTCCACCTCTTCCACCATCTCCTCCATCAGGTCCTCCTGCAGCTACATATTTTTCTCTTCTGAATGTAATGGCTCCATCTCCACCATTACCTGATTTTATTATTATTTTTGTATAATCTGTAAACAATTTTTTCATCTCCTATCTAATTTTGAAAATAATCAAGTTTCATTGCTTTTTTTACTTTTTTCATTGTTTCTTTTGCTGTTTCTCTTGCCTTTTCTGTTCCATTTATTAATATTTCATCAACTATTTCAGGGTGTTGTTCATAATATTTTCTTTTTTCTCTCATTGGTTCTAATGTGTTATTTATATTTTGTGCTAATTGCTTTTTACAAGCTACACAACCTCTTTTTCCAGCTCTACATTCTTCACAAACATTTCTACACTCTTCTTCAGAACTAAATAATTTATGATAATATGAAACCATACATATATCTGGATTTCCTTTATCATCTTTTTTAATTCTATTTGGATCTGTTACTGCACTCATTACTTTTCTATTTACATCTTCAACTGTGTCTGATAAATAAATGGCATTTCCTAATGATTTTCCCATTTTTTCGTTTCCATCAAGACCTTTTATTCTTTTTTCTTTTGATAATACTGCTTCTGGTTCTTTTAATACATCTCCATATATACTGTTGAATTTTCTTACAATTTCTCTACATTGTTCTATTAATGGTAATTGATCTTCTCCTACTGGAATGATAGTTCCGTCCATTACAGTTATATCTGCTGCTTGACTTACTGGATATCCTAAAAATCCATATGTTACACTTTCACCAAACAAATCTCTTTTTTGTGCAATCTCTGTTTTTACTGTTGGATTTCTTTCAAGTCTTGCAATTGTAACTAAGTTTGAATAAAAGACTGTTAATTCTGCTGTTTCAGGTATCATTGATTGTATATATATTGTTGTTTTTTCAGGGTCTATTCCTACTGATAAATAATCCATTAAGACTTATCTTACATTTTTTCTCCCTTTTTCTGGATTGTTAAAATTATCTGTTAATGCTTGAACATCAGCAATTAATATGTATTGATCATATTCTCCACTTTCTTGTAATTTTACTCTATTTTTTAATGATCCAAAATAATGTCCTATATGTAATCTTCCTGTTGGTCTGTCTCCTGTTACAATTCTTTTTTTATCCATCTATTATCATTCCTTTCATTAAAGTTACTAGCCTTAATACATTTTTATATACTAGGAATCTTTAATAACTTTCCTAGTATATAAATTTAACTAGTAACTTCTATCAATTATTTTTCAACTTTTACCACATAATTTTATTACAAAACCTGCTTAATGTCAATATTTAAGCATTAAATCGCCAAAAACAGCATACCCTACAGTAGGATTATTTACCAATACATGTGTTATTGCTCCAACAAATTTTCCATTTTGTATTATCGGAGTTCCACTCATTCCTTGTATAATTCCACCTGTTTTTTCTAATAAATTTTCATCTGTTATATTTATAAGCATACTTTTATTATCATAATTATTGTTTTGATATATTTTGGTTATTTCTAATTTATATTCTTTTATCTCTCCATCAATACTACTTAAACAAGTCGCTTCTCCTAGTTTTATTTCGTTTCTTGATGCTACTTTCATCTTTTTATTAAAGTCTAATTGTATGTTTTCAGTATTTTTTATTACTCCAAATATTCCAAACTTTGTATTATTATAAATACTTCCAATTAATGTTTTACTATTTATTGCTCCTTCTACTCTTCCTGGCTCATCTTTTTGACCTTTTACTATTGATAATATTCTTGCTGTATCAATTTCACCTGATGATGTAGTCAAAACTTCTCCAGTATCTATATCTGTTATTGCATGGCCTAATGCTGAAAAACATTTAGTGTCTTCATTATAAAATGTTACTGTCCCAACCCCTGCAGCACTATCTCTAACCCATAATCCTAGTTTATATTTACCATCTTTATTTTTTACAGACTTTATTTTACCTGTTTTTGTTTCTTCTTTATGATTAAATGTTAATTCAATTTCATTTCCTAATGATTTATTTATTTCTTTTGTTAAATCCTCTGTTGAAGCAATTTCTGTACCATTAACATATGTTATACAATCTCCTTCTTGTATTCCTGTATCTTGATATGGTTTATATATATTACCATCTTCACCTTCAATTGAGGCCATTCCTACTACCATAACACCATTTGTATATAATTTAATTCCAACAATTTCTCCAACTGGTATTACATCAACATCTTCTATAACATTGACATTTATCGTTTTTAATCTTATTTTATCAAATAAACTTACTTCTAGTTTTTCTTCTCCTATTTCATTAAATGTACTTGAATATAATGTTGATGATGTTTCTATTGATTCGTCTTCATTTGATATTTTAATTCCCCATAATGTTGGAATATTTATTTCTTCTCCTTGAAAAATTTCTATTGTTTGTGGAATATTATCAATAGAAACTACATATATAAATATAAAAAATAATACAAATAATAGAAATACTCTTTTTAAATGTTTCATTTTCTTCCTCACATTCTTAAAAAGTTTTTTTTATTATTTGTATTATATATTTTTTTATTCAGCCAAATCTTGCTTTTCCAAAATCATTCCAGCAGAATTTTGAATTAAAATTTTTAAATTATATCTTTTTACTTCATCTTGAACTTTATCATATTCTCCACCATAATCATTTTTTAATAAAACAAAATAATGATATTTTGAATTCTCCATAAATTTTTCGACTGTTGTTATCTTATCGTTTGTTAATGCATTTGTTAAATTATTTCCATTTTTGGTTATACTATAAACCCATCTATCTCTTCCAGTATTACCTTTTGTCTTGCAAAATAGTGTATCATCATTTTGCATTGTATTAATATTGTTATTATAATATTCAAACAAATAAAATTCTTTATCTTTTATTAATGCATAATCATCTTTTATTTCTTCGCCATTTGTTAGATAAATATCAAATACAAACCAATTTTTATCTAATATCATTGCTGAAAAAATTCCAAAAGAATAAATTATCAATACTCCTGAAACTATAATTGTAACATTTTTTCCTTTATCTAAAAATATTTTTAAGATCTCATAACTACTTACAGTTAATACTAAAAATAACATATAATATATTTTATAGTAATAGTAACTAGATACAAATTCAAGTCTCATAAGCATATATATTAACAATGTAAATATTACCGTTAAATATAATAATTTATCAATAAATGTATTTTTCTTTTTAAATGCTATATATATTATATAAACTTCACTTAATAATAAATATGGAAATATATTCATAATTAAGTCTTCATATATAAATCCATCTGTTGCTATCGCTCCTACATAATCAAATGCTTTATTATTTGCTTGCATTAATGGATATCCAATAAAATATATTACCCCTATCAATCCTGGAATTACAAGAGCAATTAATATTTCAAAAATATTCTGTTTACTAAATATTTTTATATTTTGCTTTTTATTTGTTGCTAAAATATACCAAAGTTGTGCTAAAAATAAAACTGGAGCAAAATAATAATATGAAAACATTATTCCTAAGTTTAATAAAAATAAAGAGCTAATCTTATAGTTTGTTTTAATTTCACTTTTCATAATAATTATTATACCAATTATTATATCTAGTCCTACACCTAAATAAGAAAAACCTGCAAATAGACTGTTTAATTGATATGCTAACATATAAAAAATTGTAAGTACTAATGCTAATATTTGATGTTTTTTATTTTTAAAATTAGTTGAAAGTGCTGTGTACATAAGTAAACCTGATAACATCCATATAAACATATCAAATATAAAATATAATTTTACCAAAAATGTTTCATCAATAATACCTTTAAAAAGTTTTAAGAATATACCAGTATTTACGTATGCTCCTGTCATTAGATATGGAGTATTCAACCATTTTATCGTGTCTGAACTTTCTCTTGAGAATAATGTTGAATATCTATAAAAATCATCTGATGCAAAATAGTGTGTTGCAGCATCTGTTACTGCATGTTTTACTGCAATATTTGTTCCATAATTCATAATAACAATCGTTATAGCTAATCCTAATATAATTATAACTGCTATTATATCTAATTTATTTATATAATATTTTTTTAGTGTTTTTGTGTTTAGTTGTTTTTTTATAAAAACAGCAGAAAAAGCAATATTAACAATTGCTAAATTTAATAATGTTGATTCAAAATGTACAAAAAACATTACCTGTGTAATAAAAATATTATATGTTAAAAATAGAATAACACTTATAATTACACTATGTATTAAGTTTTCTTTTTTTTCACTTTTATTTAATAATAAATATGATATTATTAGTGCTAATGAAGTTAAAATATATATAATGTTCATTATAATTTCCTTTCTTATCTTATTAAACAAAAATAACACGATTAAAAATCCTGTTACTTTTATGTTGCTCCATTTATTGCAATTATTCCAGAACCTGTTGCTGCAACAATATGTAATTCTTCTCCTGAAATTGTATAATAAATATTTTTTAATGATTGTGATAATGTCAAATTGTTATTTTTGGCAATTACTGAAATAACATCACCATCTTTTAAAACAATCTTTTTATTTGATTCATTACCACCATTGTTTGATAATTTTTCTTCTATCTGTGTTGTATAAATTGAATAATATTGATTTGAACCTAATTCATTTCTTCTATTTGTATATTCTTGTGCATAGTTTGGATCTAATACTTTAATTTCGATACTTACATCATAAGTATTTCCAGAACTATTTAATTGATTTATATAATTAGCATAATCTTCTGATGTTATTGTTCCTGTTTTTATACTGTTTTCTACAAAAGATGATGTAGCACTATTTGCAATAAGTTGTGATATATCATCATTTCTATCTGCTAAAAGAACTAGCGGAACTAAAAACATTAGTGCAACTGCTGCAAAAATACCTATTATATCTGTCGTTGATTCTTCCATAAAGTATTATCCTTTCTTTTTAATAATTTTTCCAAACATAAGTTATAATTCTTTTTTTAGTTTTATTTATTTCAAGAGTGTCTGACACTTTTCCTTCACTCTTGTCTTCTTGATAATATTCTCCAAGTCTTTCTTCAAATTTTTTGTCTTTTAGAAATTCATATAAACCTTCACTGCCAATAGCAATATCTCCTGATTTAGAACCAATTTCTTCATCATATAAAAGTATTGTATTAGTACTATTATATCTTTTATAAGCCGATATATCTTTAACTCCATATGCTTTTGATGCATTTATATAAAATTTAGTATGTCCATTTGTTAATAATGCATTCAAATGATCTATTGCTAATGATTCACTACCAAAATTTTCATCTATAAGATCTATATAATTAACTTCTTCCCAATTTTTTTCTCTGGCTTCTACATTTCTTCTGGAATATAAAATAAGCTTTTTTTCAGTTCCAGCAGAATCTTTTACCCAAAATTCCACTCTATAGTTTTCTGAATAAGCTTTGTATAATGCTGGAATTATAGTTTCAATTCCAACATCTCTATTACTAGTTGTAGATGGTTCTAAATAAACATATTCTTGTGTTTTGTCCTTTATTGTTGTTATACCATCAATTGCTCTTCTTGCATTTGAAAAAGTGGATATACTAATAGAAAGCGCAACAGTAAAAATTAGTACTCCAAAAGCAATTTTTAGTGAATCTACTGCGTTTTCCATAATATATCCCCCCATTATATAAAATTAATTATCTTCTAATATTTGTATTTGAATTTTTGTAATTAATCCTGATTTTTTTTCAGGTACACATGTTACTGAATATCTTTTTCCTGTTTTTATTGTTGGTTTTTGTGTTGGATCCTCTTGTTCCTTTGCTAATATAGTAGCATTAGTTCCATCAACTAATTCAATTTTTCTTGATTCATCAGATTCTGTTAAATTATGATTATAAACAGCATCTACTAATGCTTTTACTTTAGTTCCAGATACAGATGTTCCCTCATATGATTTATATGTAGAATTGAATGATTGAATTTCGACGTCATTTAATCCACTTTCTGCTCCTTTCATTTGGTTTTGAGCCAAAGATACTACATATACACCTAGAGAAATGATTATAATTGCTACTAAAACTGCTGCTGCAATTAATAAAGCTTTTGTTGCGTTCTCCATATGTAATTTCACCTTCTTTCGTTAAAATTTTTTTATAAAAAATGTTAATAACTAATTTATATTTGTTCAAAAAGAATATATTTTATTCTTTTTGTTTTTTCATGATATTCAACTTTAGAACTTTTAAATTTATCATTTAAGAAGAATTGTACAAATTGTTCTACTCCTTGTTTATAAATTTGTTCCATTTTATATGTTGTATCACTATCTTTTATATATATTTCTATTTCAATAGAATTTTCATCATTTTGTATAAAGTAACCTTTGTCATCTTTTGAAACAGAATTTTTTTCATTTTTGTCTGTTGATTTATTTATTAATGAAGCAATATCTATTCCATATATTTCTTTATCAAGATATTGTTCATATTCACTATTTTCACTATTAATAGCATTTTGCGCTCTTTGATATGAATTATATTGGTATAATATAACACATAAAATTACTACAATTATTGCTAAAAATATAAATATTTTTTTCATATCTTCCTCATTTTATCATTTATATACTTTTTTTTCAATATTTTATATAATTTTTATTAATCATTTACTTTTTTAAAAACAATTTTATTAACTCTATTTGCAGAATTTACTGTCATGTCTTCAGCCTTACATGTATAATGTGTTGAATAATTTTTTGCTAACCAATCTGCTAACTGCTTTGAATCTCCAACTATTTTTTCTAAATGTTTTTTTCCTGTTTCAATACCTGATGATGGATCTGTTGCACCAATAATTATTACATCAACATAGTCTGTTCCATAACTAGATTCTGTTTCATCTAATAATTCTTTTTCAGAATTGTTTTCATATGCAATATTTGCTATTGTAATTATATCTTGAAAAGTATATTGTTGATTCTCTATTGCAGTATAATTATAAAACTGAGTATTAAATTTAATTAATGCTTGATTATTCATTTCCTCTTGTGACATTTGTACATAATTTCCTATAGTCCCATATAAATATACTCCTAACGATAGTATAACTATTCCAATTAGTACTCCTGCTGCCATAAGCAAAGCTTTTGTTGCATTCTCCATTAACTTTTCCTTTCATCAATTTAATTAAATTTTATAGTATGACCTTGATCATTATTTAAAACTATTTTGAAATTCATTGCTTTAACTTTTCCATTTGAAGCAATTAAAACTCCACTTTTGCCAGTTTCTTCACCTTCACATAGGAAATATGTTCTTTTAAATTGTGTAAGTTCATAATATTCTGCTGCTATTTGTTCTATTTTTTCAATTTTACTTTTTTGTGCAAGCATATTTCTTTGTGTTTCCTCTGCTGTATTATCTGTAAACTTTGTTTGTAATATTTTATCAATTATTTTTGCAGCCTTTACATTATTTTCATCATATCTTTCCTTTTGACTTTGAGACATATCTGCTGTATTCTGAGTTGACCTTTTTAACCAATCTCTTATTGTATGAACATTTGAAGAAAGTAATTATTTTCTGATACAACATTAGAACTTACAAATCCAGTTTGTGATAAATTGCTAAATTTTGTTAATAAATCGTTTTTTCTTGTTGAAATCTTTTTCATATTAGTATTTGTTATTGGCGAATTGTTTGGAAATAAGTAATCATATGATGATGATTCTTCTATATGAAATGATGTCCATCTACTATCTGTTTTTGACATTTCAAATGAAATGTTTAACTGTATTTCCTCATAGCCTTCATTTGCATTTTGCGTAACCCAAGTATTATAATCAACAACAGAATTTATAACAGAAAGCATTTCATTTCCACGTATTGTTTTTCCATCATAATTTGTGAATTTTTTATTTAATTCAACAATTTGTTTTAAACTTAAATTGTCACTCTGTTGTTGATAATAATTAGAAATTTGATTATATCCTAATAACAACATTGATAATATTATAATTCCTATTAAAACACCAGCTGCTATCAACAATGCTTTTGTTGCATTTTCCATATAATCAAACTCCTTTCTTTATTATTGTAATCCTGCAAATGCACTTCCCATACTTGATAGACCAATAAATACTAATGGTATTATCAAATATCCAACGAATAAGCAAATCATTGGTGCAAAGCCTACAAATTTTCCTATTATTCCTTTTTTAGAAATAAATTGATCATTTGTTGCTTTACGTTTTTCTCTATGATAATCTTTATCTGCATCTAATTCATCAAATGCTTCTCTAATTGGTATTTTTTCTACTGCTGATTGTAAACTTTCTACAATCCTAATCATATCATGATTACTTACTGATTGTTTTAATTCCTCAAGTGCTTCCCAAGCCCCTGCTTCATAGTTGTTTACACATCTTGCTATCGGCTCTTTGAAAATGTTTGAATAACGTTCTAGCCATTCAAGAATCATTTCAACACTTATTCTTTCTATTTTCATAAGCATTAAAATAATTGTTTGGAATTGCATTACTTCATTTTCCATTTCCATTTGTCTCATTTTCTTTTGGAATATCATTAACCAAACTGGAGCCATATATCCCATAACAGCTATTCCCATAGCAATTAATTCTTCAAACCATTTCATTTGTTCTGAATTTATAATTTTTAATTTTTTCAAAATTCTTTCAGAGTCTGTTGTTAGGTTTTCGTCTGATTCTGTATAATAGTCTGATTTTATCATTGCTTTTTTAATATCATCTACTGTTACATCTAATTTTCCTTTAAATTTATTTAAGAAATAATTATCTTGTTCTGTTAAGTTTTCTGCTTTTTTCTTTTCTTTATCTGATAATGTTCCTAAAACTGTAGTTCTAGTTGTTGGCTCTGTATATACATAATTTATTGCTATTTTATGTAGCTGTGTTGTAAGAATTATTGTTGCCACAAAGCTTATAACTGCTAAAATAATTCTATTTACATATATCCATTCCATTTTTGATTTTGATGCTGAATCTTTTAATAATTGTTGCATCTTTTTGTAATCTTTTGTTCCCTTTTTAGGAATAAACATATTAACAATTTTTTTTACTAAAGGAATATTATACAATTTTTCTTGCCAAGGATGATCTGTATGAGAAACTTCTGTTTGAACCCCTCCGTTATCTTTTAGCTTTCTTGTTAATATATAAGAAACAATTGTTATAACTACTATTATTATTTGGGCTAATAGCCCCATCTTTCCATTATAAAACTCTCCTGTAAAAGAGAAGTTTGAAAGACACCAATTTTTTAATGGTTCTAGTAATAATACTGGTAATATTGATATTATTGACAAACTTTGAAATACATAATTTAATTTGTCTCTTTTTAAGATTTCAATTTGCATTTCTTGTGTAATATTATCTACGTTTTTCAAAAATAATGATGAACCATCTTTGTCTTTTCTATCACCAAATTCCTTGGTCAAATATGATATACCAGCAAATTCTTTTAAATAACTATTTGGTGCTGTATCATAATATTTTTCTAGTTCTGTTTCTGGATCATCTGAAATTAATAGTTCATAAATTTTTTCACCTTGTTTTGAAACATTTTTTTCATCATCCAAAGAAACTTGATATATAGCTTCTTCAACCATATTAAACTCATGATAAGCATGTCTAATTTCAGCGAAAAAGTCTATTTGTTCTTTTAATAATTTATTGTCAATTTTGTCAACCATTCCCTCTGTCATTGAATCTACAACAAACAATTCGAAGATTAACAAAATTGACATAAGTAATATATTTTGTTTTGTGATTATAATTGTTATAAATACAATAGGTATAAGTATTAATATTGCATTCATTAAAATTTTTGCTGAATCTCTTCTTGTACTATATTCATCGTCAATATTTAAAATTTCAAGCCTTCTACGAAGTTTAAATAAATATCTTTTGATGAAAGGTATTTTAATAAATGTTATATATAATCTCTGGTATAAAACATCCATTGAAAAGCCACTTGTTTTAGTTCCTTGTTGTAACTTCTTTATTCTTGCATATTCTGATTTTCCCATTTGTTTTGCTAAAGCAAAATATGCAATTCCAGCAATTACTAATAAACCAATAGAACCAAATATTATATATTTTAGCACACTAGCATCCATTTAATAACAACTCTCCTTTCATCTATGTTTTATACTTTTTTAGTTTTTCCCCAATATTTTTCAATAAATTTGTCAAATTCAACTGCATCTGTTTCATCCATATTTGCTCTCATATCATGAATATTTTGATCTGTTATTTTATTTGTCAATTGATATTCTCCATCAACATATTCTAGTATGTTTCTGTATTGATATAATTCTTTATCTGTTGTTTTTGTAAAGTATTGTGTTGCATTATCAAAAAATTTGTCAAATTTTCCTTCTAGTGTTTTTTCTTTTCTATGATCATAATTATATTCATTTCTACTTTCTATTGGAATACATTCTGATATGTATATAAATTTTGTTCTGTTACTTTTGAAAAATATGTTGTTGCATTTTCAAAGAATTTTGTAACTTTTGAATCCATATCATGTTCTTTTTTATATTCAAAGTCATAAGTCTTTGAATCTTTAACAGGTATACATTCTGTTACCCTCTCAATATATCTTCTACCTCTAAAGTCTTTTTGTAAATGTATATCAAAATTTAATACTTGTACAACTTGTTCCTCAGCTGTTTTTTCATTTTTAAACACTCCTGCTCTTAACATTGAGTTTCTTAATGCTGTAACTAAATCTGGGAATGTTTTAGCATGGTGAGTAAATAATGTAAATTTGGAAGCAACCTGTGCTGATTGAATCATCCAAGATGCTACTGGGTCTGTTGCAACCTCACCGATGATATTAACAGAACCATCTGTCTTTTTCTGAACGTCCAAACACTCTTGTCCAGAAATTGTATCAGTCTCACGCATTGATAAAATGTTTCTTGTTGGATAAACTTTTCTTAAATGCAACTCGAATGCCATTTCAGTGATACGTAAGTTCATTGTTTCATAAATATTTTCAATCAATCCCATAAGTAGTGTTGTTTTACCACAACCTTGTTCACCAGTTATTGATGTTATTCTTGCACCTTTTACAAGATATTTTAATAATTCAATTGCTTTTTCTTTTCCAGCCATATCTCCTGTCCATTGTTCAACAGTAGCACGTTTTACGTCGAACTTTCTTACGAAGAATGCCCATGTTTCTGACATACTTGGTCTTACAACAACAACACGAGATCCGTCTTTCATTTCATTTACTTTATAACCATTTGTGTCTGATAATTGTCCTGGGTTATTATATTTATAAATATTTTGACATACTCTTTTTAATTCAGCTTCTGTCCCAAATGATAAAAATGCTAAACGAATTGATTTACCTTGGAAAAATATCCAAATACTATCACATGCTCTTGGAACTTTAT
>OGFY01001797.1_pt1 | contig 14442 bp, 7 predicted proteins | sample 1570951 | NCBI WGS metagenome assembly OGFY01 (sample SAMEA2581942, study PRJEB24529) | metagenome | biome: Human gut stool | place: China | collected 2011
GCTGTAAGTTCATTCATATCTCCCACATGCTTCTTATGAGCAACGATACATCTTCCCGGATGGCTCTGTTCCTTAAAAAGATATACTTTAGATGTCTCAAGTTCACAAATCTTAATACCAAACTTATCTACAAGTTCACCTTCTACACAATATGCACAATTATTATCTATCATAGCCTTATCTGTCCACCGGTTAATTTCCGGCGGACTCTCCTTTCTATTTATACATCATTAGCCTGAATATTACTGGGCATCTTTGATAGAGAAACTGATTCTTCCCATCTTATCTTTGCCCATGCAGACTACTTTTACAACATCGCCAAGGCTGACAACGTCTTCTACTTTCTCAACACGCTGTTTGGCGAGCTTGGAGATGTGTACCAGACCTTCTTTTCCAGGTGCGAACTCAAGGAAAGCACCGAAGTCTTTGATGCTGACAACTTTTCCGGTCAGGATCTGTCCCTCGGTTTCCTGTACTGCATGAATCGTTTCCTCTGTTTCAAATACATTGTTATATACCTGACTGGCAGTTGTGTCATCCAGATCCGCCCCATATTCTTCAAATGCACCATCCTGGATCCTTCTAACTGCATAGCTTCTTGCACATACCGCCTGTGCCTTCAGCGCCTCTTTCTCATATGAGGAAGGCATCTCACTGGAAACAACCGCATACAGGTATTCCTCAAACGCCAGTTCGTTTACAATACAGTATTTATTTTCCTGTTTTTTTATCTGCAGCTTTCCCCGATAGGACGGTGCTCCTTCTGATTTATGAAGACTCTCTACTGTCAGTTTTCCCTGTTTTTCCGGAATGATCGTCAGGAAAACCGGATCTGCGTCCCCGGTAAGCTCTGCCAGATCAATCTCCGTTCCTTTCTTATAGCTTGTTTCTGTTTGCCCGCAGATAACACGAAGATCCGAATCACTGCTCACCCGGACTTCTGACTGCCAGTAGCTTCCGTCATCGGACAACAGAACACGGATCGTATCTGGCATGTTCTGCTCCGACAAAACAGGAAGCTCCGCTGTATGATCGGTCTGCATGGCTTCCCGTGCCTGTTTATCTGCCTGACCGTCCGACTCTTTTACAACACCGGCACCTGCTGAATCCCGAAGATTTGATAATATGGAAATATCGGTCTGCTTATATTCTTCCGGTATTTCTTCTTTTTCTTTTATAGCATATTTTCCTGCATAAATGATCAAAACGACCAACAGGATCATCACACAAAAGGTTAAAAATTTTAAAAAATTTTTCATAAAATTCCAGTTCCTGTGACATAATTTATTTATACATGTGCTCTGCTGCACATGTATATCGAAAGAAAAAGCAGCATCATAGATGCTGCTCTCTTTATCATTTGTTGAAAACTGAAATGCGTTCCTGCATTTTGAGTCCTAGCCAATGCTAGGTGGGCAACCGCAACTGAATCTCTGCCTTCCACGTTTGAAGAGGCCTGACATCGCAAACAGCAATATAGGAATCCCTTTTATTCAAATGTAGGTTCAAAATCGCAAGAAGCTTAGTACATCTCAGCTTTAACGTAATTATACTATAGGCATACTACTCATGCAAGACCTAAAATTTGGTTATTGCCTTCATTTTTTCAAATAGAAGAATTGAAAAGGAATGGCACTCTGTAGTATAATGTGTTGTAGGTATGATTTTTTTTATTGCATTTTATGCAGATCCAATCAATAATATGGCAGGTAATGAACTATGATCAAATCGATTCTGACAGTTGTTTTTGGCATATTACTTCTTCTTGCATTTATCGCTCTGATTGTCTGGTCTGTCCAGGTATCAAAGGAAAAAATGGCAAACAAACGAAGCCGCCGGACAACTGCTGTGAAAAAGAAATATGAAGAGGCACTGGAAGGTGACACAGAGGCCGATATGGGTTACTGGTATAACAAAGAGGATATGGAAGATGGCGATGCGATCACCCGTCTCCGCTGCGAACATCATTTCAACAAACTGGAAGAATGTATCAATGATCTGGTTGTGGAAATGTATGACTGCGGTCTGGTGCGAACCGAAGAGCTCTATATGATCGCATACGGAATTGAAGCCCTGACACCGGACTCTCCTGTATTCCATATAACAGGCGTATCCTCGGATGATGACGATGCTCCAGTCACCTCGCTTCCTCCGGTATCGACAGATGCACAGCGCAAGATCTATGAACGCTGGACCAGCTATGTAAATGCATTGCTGCAACTTGTTGAGATCAGGACTTCAGAGGACAATAAAAAAGCGATCATTGACGGCCTTATGACCTACGGTCGTAAGAATCTGTTAACCCTGCTCTATAGTCCTGAATAAAAATATAGTAGAAGAATTAGAAAGACATATACATGGAACTTATAAAACCAACTTTATCGCAACTTGACATTTTAACTCCGTATCTGAGAGGTACCAGTATCAGAGACTGTGGTTTCTGTCCTGGAAATGCCATCTTATGGGCAGAGGAATACCATGTATCCTATACAATCCTCTCTGGTATGCTTGTATTTATATCAGAAGAAGGCGGAAAACCTTCTTCTTTTACGTTTCCGCTCGGCAAAGGCAAAGATTTTGTGAAAGATCTTCAGGATCCTGTCTATCTTCAGAATGCAAAAGCCGTATTTGAAGAAATCTGTGCCTGGTTTCAGTCAAAGGGTGTAACCCCCTGTGTCCACTGTGCGACACTGGAAATGTATGAAATCATCTCCGGCTGGTACGGCAAAAACTTCTCTTATACTCTGGATCCAGGTGATTTTGACTATATCTACACGGTAGAAAAGCTGACCGGTCTGCGTGGAAAGAAGCTGCATGGCAAACGGAATCATATCAACAGCTTTCTGCGTAATTACCCGGATTATGAATACTATACAATCACAGATGAGCACATCGATGCCTGTCTTGCAGTCGCCAGATACTGGGTGGAAAAACACGATGTCCTGCAGCCGGATCTTGCAGAAGAACATGCTTATGAATATAATATCATCCGGAAAGCTCTTGCAAACAGGAAAAAACTTCAGATGACCGGAGGAATCATCTACGTCAATCACATCCCGTCTGCATTTACCTTAGGGGAACCGCTGACCGCAGATACCTTTGACGTACATTTTGAAAAAGCAGATGACAGTATTGACGGCATCTATCCTATGATCAATCAGTCATTTGTCACGCATGAGCTTCAGGCTTATACCTATGTAAACCGCGAAGAGGATCTCGGACTTCCCGGACTTCGTAAGTCTAAGATGTCCTACGTTCCGGATATCCTCTATAAAAAAGGAATCATTCAGTTAGCTGAAATCTGACAGCACTACTGAGTAATTGATAGAACAAAAGAATGGAGAGACAAAAATGAAAAAAGAAAATTGTATCGTAGCTCAATCCGGCGGTCCTACCGCTGCAATCAACGCTTCTTTAGCCGGTGTGATCGATGGAGTTCGAAAATCCGGTAGTTTTACAAGAATCTATGGTTCTTTGCATGGTATTACCGGCGTTCTGGAAAATAATATGATGGATATGTCACTGATGGCACTCTCCCATTTTCCTATGTTGAATACACTGGAGCTTACGCCAGCCATGTATCTTGGCTCCTTTCGTTACAAGCTCCCGGATTATACCGAGGATCCCGCTCCATATAAGCAGATATTTGAACGTTTTGAAGAATATGGAATCAGTGCATTCTTCTATATCGGTGGAAATGACTCCATGGATACAGTTTTAAAGCTCAGCAACTATGCCAAATCCATCCAGTCAGATGTTAAGATCATTGGAGTACCAAAGACGATCGACAACGATCTGTTTGCAACCGACCATACACCGGGCTTTGGCTCTGCTGCCAAATATGTGGCTTCCACCGTATTAGAGAGTGCACATGATGCTTATATCTATAAGATTCCGGCAGTTATCATCATCGAAATTATGGGTCGGGATGCCGGCTGGCTGACTGCATCTTCCGCTCTGGCCAGAACAACCTACAGTCAGGCTCCGGATCTGATCTATCTTCCGGAAGTTGCATTTTCAAAAGAACAGTTCTTAGCCGATGTTAAAAATAAACTTACAAAACAGAAAACGGTTATTGTTGCTGTTTCGGAGGGTATTCACGATGCTGACGGCAACTACATCAGCTCAGATTCCGCTGTTGCAGACAAATTCGGTCATGCACAGTTAAGCGGTGCCGGCAAGGCTCTGGAATATCTGGTTCGTGATGAAATCGGTGTTAAAGTACGTTCCATCGAGCTGAATGTATTACAGCGTTGTGCCGGTCATATTGCATCCAGAACCGATATTACAGAATCTTTTTCTCTTGGCCAGGCAGCAGTCAAATATGCTGCTGAAGGCAAGACCGGTATCATGGCTGCGATCGAACGAATCTCAAACGATCCGTATCAGTGGGTGATCAAATCCGCCGATGTTGCTGATATTGCAAACGAAGCAAAATCCGTTCCGGTTGAATGGATCAATGAAGCAGGAAATGATGTCACAGACGAAATGATCGACTATCTTCGTCCTCTGATCATCGGTGAGGTTTCATTACAGTATAAAGATGGACTTCCTGTATATCTTCCGGTCGATCACTTATTACATTAATTGCCTGTATATCAAAAAATACAATCAAAAATCCATGCGCCCGGTGAATTCATCAAGATAAACAATGCGCATGGATTTTTTTGTATAAAACGCACAACGTATGAAAATATGTCAAAAAAAACTTACTTTTAATTTGCAAATCGTTGTTTTTATGGTCATAATTTGTTCATAATTTATCGTTATTATATAGACAGTTCTTAATTCATAATTTTTTTCTTTGTTGTTGAAGATATTAGATAAGCCCTTTCCTTTTGAGAAGGGCTTATTTAATTTATACGGACTACGCATGTTTTCTATAGCTCTGCCCTTTCTTTCACGAATATTTATTTCGCCTCAAGGATCTCATGCACAATATGCCCAACAGATTCAAAAGCCTAAGATAACAAAAGCAGGATATCCTCACTCCTTATCGGAGGTATTGGATATCCTGCTTTTTACTGTTCCCATGTTCCGGAAATACCGGTCATGTTCACAAAATCCTTATATTTATTTTACTGTTACAATACATTTTGCAGTTTTCTTGCTGCCATCCTTTGCCTTCACAGTAATTGTTACTTTGCCCTTCTTCTTAGCTGTTACAAGACCGGATGCAGATACAGTTGCAACCTTCTTATTTGAAGATGTCCACTTTACTGTCTTATTACCTGCTGACTTTGGTCCTACAGTAGCTTTTAACAAATATGTTCCCTTCTTCTTGATCGTAACCTTTTTCTTATTCAGTTTGATCGTCTTAACCGGATTTGCAACGGTTACAGAACAAGTTGCGTAAACATTGCTTCCATCCTTCGCAGTACATGTAATCGTTACACGACCTGCTTTCTTAGCAGTTACAACACCCTTTGAGCTTACTGTTGCAATCTTTTTGTCTGAAGACTTCCAGGTTACAGCCTTGCTGGTTGCATTCTTTGGTCCAACCTTTGCTTTTAAGGTATATTTCTTACCCTTTAAGATTGTTCTCTGCGTCTGATTCAGTTTGATGGACTGTACCGGATTTACAACCGTAACACTACAGGTTGCGAATACACCGCTTCCATCCTTTGCTTTACATGTAATAACTGCCTTTCCTGCTGCCATTGCAGTAACCTGACCATAAGATGTTACCTGTGCAACCTTTGCATTTGAGGAGCTCCACTCTACAGTAGCCATATTCGCATTTTCCGGTAATACCGTCTGTGTTAAGGACTGTTTATTGCCCACAAATAATTTCATTGTCGTTGCATCTAACTTGATTGATGTAACTCTCTGCTTAACCGTTACACGGCAGGTTGTCTTAGCACCCATTCCGTCTGCAGCACTACATGTGATTACGGCTGTACCTCTTCCAACCGCTGTGATCATACCCTTCTGATCTACTTTTGCGATCTTCTCATCGGAAGATGACCATACAACCTTCTTATTACCTGCATTTGCCGGTAATACAGATGCTGCGATCGAAGCTTTTTCGCCTGCATTGATCTCAACTGCTGTCTTATCCAGTGTGATATTTGTGATCTGCTGTACAACTGTGACTTTAATTTCTTTTTCAATATTACTTCCATCCTGTGTTGTACATCTTATCGTTGTTGTTCCCGGTGCAACACCACGGATTCTTCCGATCGTATATGAGATTCCATCTACTGTCATTGTTCCACCCGAAACGCTTGCAATGGATGTATCATCCGATGACCAGGACAGTGTCTTTTTGGTTGCTGTATCCGGTGTTACCTTTGTTTTTACAACCGTATCTTTATCAATATATGCGACTACATTTGTCTGATCAACGGTAATATCTTTTGCAAGTTCATTAATTGTAAGATTAAACTGTGACTGTTTACCGCTTCCATCAAGAGCCTTGCAGTAAATGATTACTTTACCCTGCTTTAATGCAGTGATCGTTCCATCAGCAGCAATTGCTGCAATGTTCTCATCCGAAGATGACCACTCTACATCCGGATTACTTGCATCTGCAGGCATAACATTTGCTGTTACTTTCATCTTCTCTCCGGAATTCATAACAGTTCCTTCTCTTACAATCTGGATTCCGGTTACTCTCTGTATAACTGTGATCTTGCACTCGGTTGATATACCATCTGCAATCGTACAGGTAATAATGGCTTCTCCCGGTGCTACTGCACTTACAATACCCGTGGTTGTTCCTACGGTTGCTATCTCCGGATTACTGCTGCTGTATTTCGGTTTAAATAAAGATGTATCTTCTGCCTGGATCTTTGCAACAAGTGTTACTCTTCTTTCCTCTGCAGTTGCTCCCTTGATCAGGGTATATTCTGTGTGATTTAAGGTTACACCATTTGCACTTGTATATACTGTGATCTCTGCTCTTGCATATATTCCCTGATTTGCCTTCAGCTTACAGAATATAGTAGCAGTTCCTTCAGAAATTGCTGTTACCTTACCATTCTGGTCAACCTGCGCTACGGTTTCATCACTGGATGACCATACAAGTTCTTTGTTTGTTGCGGTATCCGGTGTTACTGTTGCTGTGAATGTCTTAGATACACCTGTGAACATCGTTGTCTTCTGTTCTGACAGTGTTACACCTTCGCCCATCTGGGAAACATTTACCTTTAACACTGTATCTACACCTGAATCCTTTGAAATACAATGTAAGTATACTGTACCTGCCCCCTTTGCTGTCAACACGCCTGCATTGGTACAGGTTGCAACTTTATAATTTGATGCGCTGTCTTTATCTGCTGTTGTTGTAACCTTATAAGTAACGCCTGAATACTCTTTGTCTGCTACGCCTTCATCTGTATAGCAGGTTGCTGTAAGTGTTTTTGTTTTCAGGTCATCGCCAACCCAGCTTCCTGCTACCAGGTCGATCGTATCACCATCATTATATTCAACATTCTGTTTGTCTTTTAATACAACCTTTGTTACCGGCTTATGACAGTTGATCGTCATATAAGCTCTTGCTTTGTTATTGATATTTACATAAAGGGTTGCTGTTCCTGCACCAACACAGGTAAGCGTACCATCATTATCTACCTTGAATACCTTTTGATCACTGGAGCTCCAGGAAATGATATCCTTGGAATATTCGTTTTCCTTCTTATCCTTTGCAACTAATGTTGTGGTATCACCCACACGAAGGCTTAACTCTGCATTTCCACTGTTCACAATACTGCCATTTGAGGTATACCATACAATTAAGGATAATGGATTATCCACAATTAATTTAAACTTTGCTGTCTGTTTTCCAAGTCCGATATAGTAGCTGTATTCAACATTCTGTGTCTCTTCATTGGTAACGTCTGTATATAAGGTGTATCCCTGAAGTGTTGCATTCTTGATCAGATTATTACCATTCTGATCCGTCGTACGGATACATGCATATCCGATCGTATCATCCTTACGGTCTACACCGGAATACTCGGACTGATATCCATCGGCTACCAAATCCGCCATATTAAAGATGTAGTTTGGCTCTGAAAGAGAAATATGTCTGCTGTTATTTGTACAGGAGAACTCACCCTCCAACAGTCCAGGACAGGAAGATACATCGATTGCAACCAAAGCATTATTATCCAGCTTCAATGTAGTTAAACCTGTATTATTCTTAACGTCAATTCTCTGTAACCGGTTATTCGAAAGATCCAGCTCTGTCAGTGCTGTGTTTTTGCTCACATTGATCTCCATGAGCTGGTTGGAATTCAGATCCAGCTTCTCCAGTAACGGATTCTTTGTAACATCGATCGTGCTTAACTGCATAGCTCCAAGATTCAGATATTTCAGGACCGCATTCTTGCTGACATCCACAGACTGGATACTGTTATTGGACAGGTTCAATGTTTCCAGACTGGATTCTTTGGACACATCGATCGACTTGATCTTATTTCCTGCTACACTCAGTGTCAGTAGTGACGTTGCTCCATCCATATTTAATACATCTATGGAGTTATCATCTGCGATCAGTGTCTTAAGGCCGGTATCACCTGTAACATCCAGTTCTTTGATCGCACCCTGACCACCCGACAACATATGGGAACAATCAACATAGGCTAATTTTGTATGATCCGCACTGTTGCTTGATATATCTAACGTCTGCAGCTTTGTCATGCTCTGACAGTGCAGGAATTCCAGATTCGTGTTCTTGCTCAGATCCAGTACCGACAAAGCGTTGTAACCAACATTCAACCGCACAAGTGCCGGCAGCTTTGACAGATCGATTGAAGTCAACTGGTTTCCATATACATTTAATTCTTTCAGAGCTGCATAAGTCGTCTGGAATGTGATATCTGTGATCTGATTATAGGAAAGATTAACAGAAGCAAGCTGTTCTGCTTTCTTTGGTAATGTAAATGTCGTCAACTGGTCGCTCGATGCATTAATAGATTTCAGATTCTCCAGATCCGCTACATCCAGACTTCCAATTGCCTGACCGGAACAGTCCAGATATTCCAGTGACGTAAATACATCCACGCCTGCAAGACTTGATATCTTCTCTGAATATGTACTGATACTTACATTCAGTGATGTTACCGCATCAATTTCTTTTTCTGACAACGTGCCATCTTTATTTGTATCAAAATTCGATGATACATATGACCGAAAGTTCGCGTCGGTAAATGTCGAATTGATATCTACATCTCCCGTTGCAGCGACAGCTACCGGACCAATTCCGGCAAACGACTGGAATACCAGCGCAAACCCTAGTGCCGCTGAGATAAATTTCTTACCTTTTCTCATAGTTTACTCTCCTTCTTTTTACTCATCTGCCTGATTTTGTTCTGTTAAAACATCGTTCCGGGCAGAATTCACCTAGATAACATCTATTTTAAACGCCCCCGGTTTTTCTGTCAATAAGTATAAAAGAAAACCCAAAAAATTAGAAAATTTGCACATATTTAACAGAAAAAACTGCCATGCAGACATCCTTACTCCGGACATCTGCATAACAGTTTCTTCTATAAATATATTTAGCTGTTCAGGTTTGTATATCCAACCAACATCGAATCTACTGCAACAGCAGCTTCTCTACCTTCATGGATCGCCCATACGACCAGCGACTGGCCTCTGTGCATATCACCTGCAACAAATACCTTTGGCACATTCGTTGCATAGGACTTCGGGCATGCAGTCTTTACATTGGTACGTTCATTTAATTCTACGCCAAAGCTGTCTGCTACATACTTCTGGCTACCAAGAAATCCGGCTGCGATCAGAACAACTTCACAGTCGATCACATACTCACTGTCCGGTACCTCTGTCATATTCATGCGGCCGGTCTTTGGATCCTTCTGCCAGTCAAGTTTTACGCACTTGGCCCCCTTCACATTACCATCCTTATCCTTTAAGAACTCCTTAACGGTCGTCTCATAGATACCAGGAGCGTGTCCGTATGCTGCAATTGCTTCCTGCTGACCATAATCGGTCTTGCAGACTCTCGGCCACTCCGGCCATGGGTTATTCTCTGCTCTCTGATCCGGAAGCTTCGGCATCATCTCAAGCTGGGTAACACTCTTTGCTCCTTCTCTGACGGCAGTTCCCACACAGTCATTACCGGTATCACCGCCGCCGATAACCAGAACATTTTTACCCTTGCAGTTCACGAACTGCTTATCTGCAAACTTTGAATTTACAAGACTCTTTGTCGTTGTCTTTAAGAAATCAACTGCAAAATAGATTCCCTTCGCATCTCTGCCTGCTGCCTTGATATCTCTTGGATTGGATGCGCCGCAGGCAAGTACAACTGCATCATATTCCTTTAACAGATCTTCTGCCTTTACATACTTTTGATTTGGATTCTTCAGATATCCTGTGATCTGGTCATCCTTTGGATACGGTGACTTTGCTGTGGACTTTCCGGTTGCCACTTCTGTATTTAATATAAAACGGATGCCTCGCTTTTCCATATATGCGATCTTACGGTCGATGACTTCTTTTTCCAGTTTCATATTTGGAATACCATACATCAGAAGTCCGCCCGGTCTGTCACTTCTCTCATATACAGTGACGTCATGTCCACGGCTGTTTAACATATCCGCTACAGCAAGTCCGGATGGACCGGAACCGATCACGGCAACTTTTTTGTCAGTTTTTCCTTTTGGAGGCTGATCATTTACCAGACCATTTGCATAGGCATATTCAATGATCGCACGTTCATTTTCTCTTACGGATACCGGATCACCGTTAATATTACAGGTACACGCCTTCTCACAGAGAGCCGGACATACACGGCTGGTAAATTCAGGAAAATTATTGGTCTTGCTCAGTCTGGCATAAGCATGTTCCCAGTTGTCATTATAGATCATATCGTTCCATTCAGGGATCAGATTATTTAACGGACAACCGGATGCCATACCGCCGATCATCATACCTGCCTGACAGAATGGAACACCACAGTCCATACATCTGGCAGCCTGGATCTTCTGTTCTTCAAGACTTAATGGTATATGGAATTCATTGAAATTCTTAATTCTTTCTTCCGGAGCGATCTCTATACTGGTTTCTCTTTCATATTCTAAAAATCCCGTTGGCTTTCCCATATCTATTTACCTCCATTTTTAATCTTGTAGAATGCTTCGATCGTTGCCTGTTCACTGGTCAAACCCTTTTCTTCCATCGCAACAATGGTGTTCATCATCTTCTCATAATCCTTTGGAATGATCTTCTTGAATTTTGGAAGATACTCATTAAACTTATCCAGGATTCGTTTTCCAATCTCTGAATTTGTATAATTTACATGATCCATGATCATCTGCTTCAGTTCACCGATCTCATATTTGTCGGATACTGCTTCCACATGGATCATTTCCTTATTCAGACGCTTATACAGGTCATTCTCCATATCAAGAACATATGCGATACCACCACTCATGCCGGCTGCAAAGTTCTTTCCGGTGCGTCCAAGGACTACCACCTTACCACCTGTCATATATTCACAACCATGATCGCCGACACCTTCAACAACTGCGGTTGCTCCGGAGTTACGAACTGCAAATCGCTCACCGGCAACGCCGTTGATATATGCCTTGCCACTGGTTGCTCCGTAAAGTGCTACATTACCGATAATAATATTGTCTTCATGGACAAATTTTGCGGAACGTGGCGGATATACGATCAGCTTACCACCGGAAAGTCCTTTTCCGAAGTAGTCATTGCTGTCTCCGACAAGCTCTAAGGTAAGTCCCTTTGGTACAAATGCACCAAAGCTCTGTCCACCTGCACCATTACATTTTACAAGGTAAGAATCATCCTCCAAGGTATCTCCATAGCGCTTTGTGATCTCTGATCCGAAGATCGTACCAACGGAACGATCGGTATTCACAACATCGATCTCGATACTCTTCTTCTGTCCCTTTTCAAGAGCAGGTCCAAGTTTCTTTAACAGAACACGCATATCGATCGTCTTTTCAAGCTGGAAGTCATATGGATGCTTCTCGTTATATTTGATCTTATTCTGAGGTGCGTCAATATATGGATTATTGATGATCAGTGACAGATCAACATTTCTGTCCTCTGCTCCCTTTCCTGCATATAACAAATCGGAACGTCCTACCAGTTCATCCACCGTTCTGACACCAAGCTTCGACATATATTCACGAAGCTCCTCTGCAATAAATTTCATAAAATTGATGACATATTCCGGTTTGCCTTTGAATCTCTTACGAAGCTCCGGATTCTGTGTAGCGATACCAACCGGACAGGTATCCAGATTACATACCCGCATCATTACACAGCCCATGGTTACCAGCGGAGCTGTTGCAAATCCGAATTCCTCTGCACCAAGCATGGCTGCGATTGCAACATCACGTCCGGTCATCAGCTTACCATCGGTTTCAAGGATAACCTTGTTACGAAGATCATTCTTGATCAGTGTCTGGTGTGTCTCTGCCAGACCAAGCTCCCAAGGAAGTCCTGCATAATGAATGGAGTTATTTGGTGCTGCACCGGTACCACCATCGTAACCGGAGATGAGGATAACCTGTGCTCCTGCCTTTGCAACACCGGCTGCAACTGTACCAACACCGGCTTCTGATACCAGTTTTACAGAGATTCTTGCATCACGGTTTGCATTCTTGCAATCGTAGATTAACTGTGCCAGATCCTCGATCGAATAAATATCATGATGCGGTGGTGGTGAGATCAGGCTGACACCCGGAGTAGATAACCGAGTCTTTGCGATCCATGGATATACCTTTCCACCAGGAAGATGTCCACCTTCACCCGGCTTTGCGCCCTGTGCCATCTTGATCTGGATCTCTTTTGCGCTGACCAGATATCTGGATGTAACACCGAATCGTCCAGATGCTACCTGCTTGATTGCGGAGCAACGGTTCTTACCGTCTTTTCCTATTGTTAATCGGTCGATCGACTCTCCACCTTCACCGGAATTGGATTTACCACCGATCGTATTCATTGCGATTGCCATACATTCATGTGCTTCCTGTGAAATGGAACCATAACTCATTGCTCCGGTCTTGAAACGTTTTACAATGGATTCTACCGGTTCTACCTCTTCCAGCGGAATTGGATTCTCAGCATATTTGAATTCCATCAGTCCTCTCAGATGGAATGGTTTTGTCTCATCTTCCAGACATGCGGTATATTGCTTGAACAGGCTGTAATCTCCTCTTCTGGTCGCCTGCTGCAGCAGGTAGATCGTCTGTGGATTATACAGATGCTCTTCCTTACCGCTTCTGAACTTATGTGCACCGATGCTTGTCAGTGCCAGATTGGTATCCAGGCCAAGCGGATCAAATGCAGATGAATGAAGGGCATCCACCGTCTTCTCGATCTCCTTGATACCGGAACCGCCTACGCAGCTTACTGTATTTGTGAAATATTTATCAACGACCTCTTTGGAAAGTCCGATACATTCAAAGATCTGGGATCCCATGTAAGACTGGATCGTTGATACACCCATCTTGGATGCGATCTTTACGATGCCATGCATGATCGCTGCATTGTAATCATCAACAGCCGCATTGAAATCCTTATTTAACAGATGACTGTCTACCATCTGTTTGATCGTCTCAATTGCCAGATATGGATTGACAGCACAGGCACCGTAACCAAGCAGGGTTGCAAAATGATGCACATTTCTAGGATCGGCACTCTCCAGAATGATTGCAACCGAAGTTCTCTTCTTGGTCCTTACCAGATGCTTCTGCATAGCTGAAACTGCTAATAAGGAAGGAATCGCAACATGTGTTTCATCGACACCACGGTCTGACAGGATCAGGATATTTACACCATCACGGTACAGCTTGTCTGCTTCTACGAACAACCGGTCTAACGCTTTTTCCAGTGATGTATTCTTATAGTAAAGGATTGGAAGAACGCCGACCTTCAATCCTTCTACCTTCATGTTCTTGATCTTTAAAATATCAGTATTTGTAAGGATTGGATTATGGATCTTTAATACATGACAGTTTTCCGGCTTCTCTTCCAGAATGTTGCCATCCTTTCCAAGATAAACGGAAGTTGATGTAACGATCTCCTCACGGATCGCATCAATCGGAGGATTCGTTACCTGAGCAAATAACTGTTTGAAATAGTTAAACAATGGCTTGTCACTGTTTGAAAGTACAGCAAGCGGAGTATCCGTTCCCATTGCACTGATCGCTTCTGCACCTTTTTCAGCCATTGGATAGATCGTATTCTTAAAGTCCTCAAATGTATAACCAAATGCTTTCTGAAGCTTTGCCCGTTCTTCATCGGTATATTCCTCTACACGGATGTTCGGGATCTTCAGGTCATTTAACTTGACCAGATTACTGTCGAGCCATTCACCATATGGTTTTGCTTTTGCATATTTTTCTTTGATCTCATCATCAGAGATCAGACGGCCGTTTACCGTATCAACTAAAAGCATACGTCCCGGTCTTAAATGATCCTTCTTTACGATCT
>OGFY01001800.1_pt1 | contig 14429 bp, 17 predicted proteins | sample 1570951 | NCBI WGS metagenome assembly OGFY01 (sample SAMEA2581942, study PRJEB24529) | metagenome | biome: Human gut stool | place: China | collected 2011
CAGGAGTTTTTCCTGCATGCGCTTGCGTATATGGCAGACCATCCGCAGATGCCGGATGGCTGTGATGTCAAAAGAGAACGTGCGCAGGCATGGAATGGCTACGCCGTCGTGCGCGGCAAGCACCCGCGCGCAAAGGGCAAGCTCGGAGATATTCTGGCATTTGCCAGAGAAGCTGTGAACGGACCGAAGATCGAGCATCTTTCGCTGTGCGTGATCGACGGCAAGGAGCGTTTGCCGGATACCTGGTATGACGACAATTTTAAGTAATGTGAGGCGGTATAAACGAATGAAGCGAAAAGAATTAGAAAAATTGCCTGTTCTGCGGGCAACGACTGCGATGCTGAAGCAGGCGGAAAACGAACCGATGATAGAGAGCGGATATTTCCGAAAAGAACTGCGCTATGAACACGAGTACTACGCCAGATGCAAGCGGTTTGATCGGATTCTGAAGGTCGCAATCTATCTGACAAAAAATCTGGCTGCCGGCGGCAGAAAGCCAGTGTATGAGCTGTTTCTTGACTATGATGCGCAGGATTTCCTGACATACAGCTTTATGGAAAAGAAGTGGCGTACCGCGATGCTTCGCAATTTACCGCAGCAGGGATTTGGCATCTCTGACGCACAGATCTCATCCCGTGATTCTGCTGTGATCGGTCAGTATCTGCATTCCAAATGGGGTGCGAGCGCGGCGATTCGGGAGTTTCAGGAAGGGATTCGGGAAAAGCAGCTTCTGGCCCGGCATAAGAAAGAAACCGATCCGTGGGATGCGGAGCTCTCTCAGACACCGCCGCTGCCGAAGGACTGGGAGCGTTGGGTCAATAAGGTGGGTATTCAGGAAAACTACATCTTCTACGATTACCGCAAGGGCGGGGCAAGGTACGGCTACTGCACCTATTGTGAAAAGGAAGTCGCACTGAAACAGCGGCCCTATCATAACGCGGTGGGAAAGTGCCCGAGATGCCGTCATAAGATCACGTTCAAGGCGAAAGGGAAAATAACGGAGTACCTGCGCTCGCCGACCGAATGTGCATATCTGGCCCAGAAGTGCGGAGACGGGTTTGTGGTTCGCCAGTTTCACGTGAACAGGCAGTACCGGAAAGAAGAGAACACCATCACATCGAAAACCTCCAGCTTTGAGAAGCAGCGTATTTTCTACCGTGAGGATCTGTCCTCACATTCGTATTACTGGGGCTGGTACAAACAGCGCCGTACCCGATGGGTGGAGGGCATCGATGAGTACGTCTACACGGGTATGGGCTATTCCTACAACGAGTATTGTTATCAGCCGGGGAGCATCTATGGAAAAACGCTTTCCAGCATTGCACCACTTCTTGCAAGAACCGGATTGAGGGAGTATGTAAGACTTTGCCGGGGCTGTGTAAGCCCCAACTGGTACCTGTTTGCGTGGGGGAGGTTTCCACGCGTTGAGCAGATCTGCAAAGCCAATCTTCCGCGGCTGACCACGGAGTGCTTGGAGGATTTCGGAGCCGTAAAAAGCTGTATCCGGCAGGAGTCTGAAACCAGTCTCGTCAAGGCATTGGCACTTGATACGCACCGGCTTTCGCGGCTCCGGACACTCAACGGCGGCGCCATTATGCTCGACTGGCTGCAGCAGGAGAAATGCAGCGGCAGAATCATCCCGGATCATGCGCTGCGCTGGCTGGAGCAGGAGAAGATCCATGTTTCCGATATCGCCTTCATTCTGGATCGAATGTCGGAGCAGCAGGTCTGCAACTACCTTCAGCGTCAGAAAAACGGCACGCGGGATTCCCTGCGGCAGATTATTTCCACATGGCGGGATTACCTTTCCATGGCGGACAAGCTGGGAATCAACACCAACGATGAGATCGTGTACCGCGTCAAGCTGCTGCGCCAGCGTCACGATGAACTGGTGGAGCAGCTGCGGAAAAGAGAACGGGACATGGAAGCTGCCGCAACAGCAAGAAAGTATCGGAAAATTGCAGGCATCTGCCGCTCGATCAAACCGAAATACGAATACACCGGAGAGATGTATTCCATCGTCGTTCCGTCAGGTGTGCGCGATATTATGCGCGAGGGCGACGCGCTTTCCCACTGTGTCGGCAAGTCAGACCGTTATTGGGAGCGCATCGAACAGCAGGAGGCATATATCCTGTTCCTGCGCAAGACCGCAGAGATCGACAAGCCGTACTACACCCTTGAGGTGGAGCCAAACGGCACGATACGGCAGAAACGGACCTACTTTGACCGACAGAACGATGACCTCAAGGACGCGGAGCAGTTCCTGAAGGAATGGCAGAAGGTTGTCTCCGAGCGTTTGACAGAGAGCGACCGGGAAAAAGCGGAAAAGAGCAAGGTCCTTCGCCTGCAGGAATTCGAGCAGCTGCGGCAGGATGACATCCGTATCCATACCGGCGACCTTGCCGGTCAGCGGTTGGTGGATGTTCTGGTGTCGGATCTCATGGAAACTGCGGCCTAAGCCGCAGCACAACACATTTGAACAAAGGAAAGGAAGTTATAGAGAACATGAAAAACGGATTTACGATCACGCAGCGCAACGCTGTGGTGGAGCAGCATCTTTGGTGCATTGACACGGTCATGGCGCAGTACGCCGCGTTTATGCAGACAGAACCCGTAGACCCCGATGATGTATACCAGTCTTTGGCGGTACGCCTGATCCGGGCAGTCAACAGCTACGATCCCCGTAAAGGGTATCTGAAGGAGTACATCCTCTCTCAGCTCAAGCGGGAGATGGTTCGTATCCGGAGTACGCAGACTGTCTATGGACTGACGCAGGCGCCGGCCAATATCGGCAGCACCATTGTTCCACTCACGATTGCTGCACAGCGGGAATCGTACTGGGAAACCTATATTGCTGTATAAAAGGAGTCATGTGGAAATGAAACAGTTGGGAAACCTCGCAGTTATTTGCGCCCAACGCCCGGAGCTGCTGATGCAGCTCCGGGCCGGTCTGGTCTCGGTACAGGCAAAAAACCGTGCGGCGATGGAGGCCGCATGGAACGATGACGCACAGATCGAAAGAATGATCTATGAACTGAATTTTGGAGCTTTCTCCAAGGAAAGGCTGGTGTAAGGAATGGAACAGAGTAAACAGCAGCAGATACGGGAATTGACAGACCGGCTGAATCGCTGCCGGTATGAATACTACAATCTGAATGTGCCGTCTCTGACAGACGCCGAATATGACGCACTTTTTGATGAACTGAGTACGCTGGAAAAGGAAACCGGCTTCAGCATGACGAACTCGCCCACGCAGACGGTAGGCTGCTATCCCGCTGTCAGCGCCTTGGTGAAAACATTGCGGGAGAGCAGATGGTCATGCTGATGCTCAAGCTGGACGGCCTGACGGTAAAGCTGACCTATGAAAATGGCCTTTTGATGGAGGCCGCTACCCGCGGCGATGGAGATACGGGCGAGAACATTACTCACAATGTGCTGGGGATCTCCGGCATCCCGGATAAGATCCCGTACAAGGAACGGCTGGTCGTCACCGGCGAAGCATTTATCCGTCCCAGCGATTTTGAGGCGTTAAAGGATAAGCTGCGGGACGGAAATGGCGAACCTTATAAAAACGGGCGCAATCTGGCTGCCGGCTCTGTCCGTCTGCTGGACTGCGGCGCCTGCAAGGATCGTCATGTGACCTTTATGGCTTTCAATGTGCTGGAGGGCTTTGAGGAATATCCCTGGAAGTCGCAGCGGCTTCGGGCCATCGAACAGCTCGGCTTTCCCATCTGCAAGTATCTGGCGAGTAAGCAGGCGTTGATGCAGTTCGATATGGACGCCGGTATCCGGCACCTGCGGAAATACGCGCAGGAAAACGACATACCTATCGATGGCATTGTGGTCACCTACAACGACGCCGCCTATGCGAGATCCTGCGGTCGAACCGGGCATCACTATAAGGACGGGCTTGCGTTCAAGTTTGAGGATGACACCTATGAAACCGTCCTGCGCTCGATTGAATGGACGCCCAGCCGCACAGGGGAAATTGCTCCGGTAGCCATCTTTGACACGGTGGAGATCGACGGCTGCGCGGTATCCAGAGCGAGCCTTCACAACCTCTCTTTCATTGAGAATCTGGAGCTGGCGCCGGGGTGCCGCATCAAGGTGAGCAAGCGCAATCAGATCATTCCCCATGTGGAGGAAAATCTAGACAGAGACTGCTGCGCCAGAGAGAAGGTCGTTCCTGCCAGATGCCCATGCTGTGGGCATCCTACCCGTATCCATACGACCAGAAACACTGTGAACGGGGAGGAAAAGGTCACGGCGGCGCTGTTCTGCGATAATGAGCAGTGCGAAACGCGGAAGCTGCGCAAGTTCGTCCACTTTGCAAGCCAGAAGGCGATGAATATCGTGGGATTGTCTGAAGCAATTCTGGAAAAATTCATTGGAAAGGGCTGGCTCCACTCCTATATGGACATCTTCTTTTTGGACAAACACAGGTCGGAGATCGTTCAGATGGAGGGCTTTGGGGTGAGATCCTGGCAAAATCTTTGGGACGCCATCCAGCACAGCCGCATTACCACCTTTGAGCAGTATCTGACCGCTATGGATATTCCCATGGTGGGCAGCACAGCCAGCAAAGCTATCTGCCAAAGGTTCCGCGGAAACCTTGCGGAATTTGAAACGGCCGTGTGCCAGAGCTTTGATTTTACACAGCTCCCGGACTTCGGAGAAACGCTGCACAGGAATATCCATCAATGGTTCCACAGCGAGGAAAACTGGACGATCTGGACGGAGCTGCGGCGGTTGGTGTGCATTAAGACCTATCAGCCGCCTGCGGCCAGCACCGATATGGGTAATCCCTTTGTCGGCAAGACCCTAGTGGTGACCGGCAAAGTAGAGCCCTACACCCGTGATGGGATCAACGAAAAAATTGAATCGTTGGGCGCTCACGCCGGCAGTTCTGTAAGCAGCAAGACAGATTATCTGATCTGCGGCGAGAACGCCGGAAGCAAGTTGGCAAAGGCACAGGAGTTTGGAATCAAGATTCTGTCGCCAGACGAGTTCTTCCGCATGGCCGGAGAAAGTGCATAAGGATATAGCGGGAGACTGTTACGCAGTCTCCCGCTTCAAATATACAGGGGTGATGAGGCTGCTGCAGGACGAGTTAACCTTGATGTGTGATAATAATTCCTGTATCATATTTTCAATAATAGAGTGATGCAACGCCTGATACTTTAAGAAGGGATACATATTTTGCTATGTTTTTAGATGCAATTTCTCTAATAGCTAAGATTCTTGCTGTCATTGTAGTGACAATAGCTGGTGTGACGCTTTTATATTTGCTTGTTGATTTTATCTTTAACTGTTTAGCTGAGCGACAGGATGTAGAAGCATCCATCATTGGTGTTGAAAAGGAAAAAGATTTCTATCACTACCCGATTTTTACCGGTTCGATTACTGCTTTTCGCATTTCGAAGAAGAGAAAGTATATGTGACGTTTAAAACTGATGCCGATAATGAACTGTGCTTTGCAGCTTCGTCAGAAGAGTGCAAGTATATGAAAAAGGGACAGAGAGGAATACTTTCTTATAAGCGAAATAAGATACTTGATTTTGCGACGAATAGCAATAAAGATAAGAGGTAACAAGACACAAATCGCCCTGCCAGTATTCATGCTGGCAGGGCGATAGCATTTGTTGAGATGTTATTTCAAGTTTGCCTGAGAAAGTGTTGAAACCAACCACATCCGTTGTAGCCTTAATTTTGCTCAAACATTTGCAGCGAGTTCAGGATAGTTGACATGCCATCCTGCCCGCCAAACCATTGCTCCAAATCCGTTGTATTGATTAACGAAGCATCCTTGCATTCAGGCTCATGTCTGGTTTGAAAACGTGGTTTGACCGTGTTTTCCTCTACGTTCCATGAATGCTCCTCCAGAATGGTGCGAATTTGCCCCTCTAGAAATTTCTTATCTAGGACGGTTGGTACATGGAGTTCTGGAGCTTCTGTGCAGTTGATGTAGTGAAGGACTGCATTAGTAAGAAATTGCGCCTTGCTGCGGCCTTGCTGATTGAGTAGATCAATCACCGCTTTGTGCTGGGGATCACAAATGTTGAAGCGCACCGTAAATTTGCCGGGATCCTTTTTTGGAGGCATGGCTATCACCGCACACTGTGCTGAAGCCGGTAAAGATATTCGTAACCTTTGGCATTAGCACTGATGTCCTCCACGAAGGTAGCTTGTCCAATCTTACCGGAGGCTTCAATCTGGCGGCGCAGCAGCTTTGCACCGCCACCAATGAAAACCACCTTGCCAGACTTGAGTTCTATCATTCGCTCGCGCAGACCACTGAGCAAATCGTTAATAAATTCCTGTGCCTCCTGCTCGATCAATGCGACAATTTTCGGAGTTGCATCCTTATCCTCACCGCGCAGAATGTGGTCGATCTCATTTTCCTCTAACAGTGTGTCTAGTTCAGCATTTGCTCTTGTGCGGATGCGGTTATAGAGCAGGATCACGCCGCTTTCTACTGAGTCGCAGGCAGCCATATCCGGTACACCATTCCGGAGACACACGTAGTCTGCGGTGAAGCCACCGATATCTACCACCAATACTTTGGGAATCGATGCAAGGTTTTTTACAGTAGCGGCAGCAGCCGAAAAAGACTGTGGGAAGCAAGTGGCGCTCTCAATAAAAATGGCATATGACTTTCCGCAAAATTGAAAAGAGATTGCCCCGCGACCCTCAAAGTAGGCAGTAAACCGTTTTGATTGCACACCAAAATGTGCCGACGGCAGTCCGACTGCCAACTGGACGCGCATGAGATTGTCGCTGTATTGTTCCGTTGCCTCAATCTCATAGGCAATGGCAAACAGGGTAAGAATGAAGAAGCGTTCATCCTCTGTCTTGTCCCGCCGATAGGGAATACGCTGGTCAGTCAGTGCGTAGAATTTTCCCTGATACGCAAGATAATCTGTACCAAAACCCGGTGCGTCGCTCTGAATGAGCCCGGATGTAAATGGCTTAGCATGGACGGTTTTGATTTGCTTGTTTCCATGATCGATTGCGATTAACATAACTGAATACCTCCTATATTACTCTTATACGGATGTAATACGTATAAAAGCAACAAAAACAGAACAGAGAAGGTGAAACTACACCTTATTTTATATTATCTAGTAAATTAGTCCATTGACGTATAGATGGAGGTCCTATTTTGGCACACTTCATTAAAATCGAAAGACTCGCGGTAGTGGGATACTTTAGGTTAAGGTCCTGTCACCCGACAAGTCCTTCCACATGGCTGGAGAAAGAGCGCGCGTAAAGGTATAAGCATAAAGCGTGGGACGATTACACAGAGTCCCACGTTTACGTTTGTCCTGGACATTATTTAAAGAGGAATTATTTTTTGGCGTTCGAAGATTTTCAAAAAGCAATCTGTAATTGCCTAAATGTAAACGGCAAGCGGTTTACATTTGATAGGAATTGTCATACTTTGGAGACAGAAAATATAGTAGGAAGAGAGACCGAGTTCCACACAGGAAGAGAAAATTGCTTGGCCCAAATTGACAGAGATGATGAATATCTCTAACTGGACTGTCCCAAGATGAAAATCTGAAGTAACAATTCACAGTAAGCAGTTTCGACAATAGAAAAGAGAAATATGTCCGAAATAGGTAACATGGAAGGAAGTGAGATAATAACAAAAATGATTTTGAACCGAACGGTTAGATTTGATGGATAGCGGGAGAGAGACAGACAAAAAGAGAAATCCTACATATTACGGTGATACTGGTGATACTGACATTATGTTTTACTAGCGATTATTAAGATAATAGGGGGGAGATAAGTTTTACTTTAACAGTAGGGAGCGAGAATTTTCTTTGAATTATAAGTAGTGAAAACAGAAATTTTAGAATAGGAGAGAAATTATGAAAAGAATTATTAGCATGGTACTGATTTTGGCTATGAGTATGGCGCTGTGCATCCCAGCTTTTGCAGATGAGAGCGAAATTCCAACCGATTCAGCAGCAGAGCCAGTGAGTGATATGAGAATTATGTATCAAACGGGAATGTCTGAGAACGGCATTGCCAGAGGCAAAAACCCACCGCGCCAATATTACGATTTGAGCCAAGGATCATATCCAGTAGATGGCACGTTTGAGGTTTCTATTTATAGTGCGAGATACTTTAAGCCTAACGCAAATGGGAAAATTAACTACTCGGTTGTTCTTACATGGGAAGAAGAATTCGATGTTTATCCAATTCTCCCGACTATGACGGTGGAGTGTTGGGATAGAACGACAGGAAAGAAAGCTACGGAAACAACCTTTGAAGCACAGACAAATACTTGGCCGTTTGTACCTGTAATTTATAGCAATAATAGAACTATTTCAGGATTGAATACTGACCATGAGTACTATTTTGTTTTTCGCAAGAGTATTACGGGAGTGTTAGCAAGAGTGACAGGGACTATCTCACATTAAATGTAGGAATCCCCCAGATGGGTAATAACGTCTGGGGGATTTATTATAAAAGATGAAAGGCATAGATGAATGTTAAAAGTTTTATCTAAGGGACTTAATGCAAATCAAATAAAGTGGATTGCGTTGGCCTTTATGACAGTCGCCCATGTCAATGAATATTTCCTTTCAACAGGAGGGCTTGCGAGTGATGGAATATTAGGGGACTTAGGGCGCATTGCGGCACCGTTATTTCTGTTCGTATTGACGGAAAGCATTCGGCATACAAGAGATAAAAGAACGTTTATTCTCAGGCTATATATTGCAGGCTTACTAGGAAGTTTTTTTACGATTTGCTTTGTAATCTTGGCGAATAACTTTGTGTTTCCCGGCCCCGTTTATATGGGTGTAGAAAAGAATATCTTGTTTACATACGTTTATACTGTGATTTATATCTGCCTGATAGAGCACGGTATAAAGGAAATGAGAATGAAGAACCTAAAAGGTGTTTTTATAGCGGTTGTAGGTGTAGCGACAACATTTCTACCGCAAATAGCTTATTATGTTTATGATAGTTCCGGTTGTACTTCAATAACCGTCGGATTTATATCACTGGGGCGCGAATTGATAGGGGCACTTTTGCCACCGCTGTTCTTTATTGAATACTCGCCAATGTTTGTGCTTATGGGAATTTGCATTTACTTTGCAAAAGGAAAAAGGAAATGTTTTGTGTTTGCGCTTTTTTGCCTATTATCGTATTTAGGCGCTCCGATTGTAAGCAGTCTCTGGCCATTTACAGATTTTTTCTGGCCAGGACAGGCTTGGATGATATTGGCACTTCCTTTTATGTTTTTGTATAACGGAGAGAAAGGAACGGCCCATAAGGCGTTGTTTTATGTATACTATCCCGTACATAGGGAATTATTGGCGTTTATGAGTGTGTTGCTGGAAACGTAGAAATGAAGTTGCATCAGGATAGAACGATATTTAGTCACAGTCAGTTCCGCTAATAAGTATTTTTGTGCCGTAGAGGGACAGATTAAAGTTGAAAGAAAGACTGCTTTCCTACGGAAATCAAAAGGTTTTCATAATTGCGCTCGGGGCTGTCGGAAATCACCAAAAGGTGCTTTTCACTGGGGACCAACAGTTGGGATTGATAGAGATAATGTACGACTACCACTAGACTAATTTTTAGACGGGGAGTTTCAGCGGAAATCAACATTTGCCGAGGAACTGAAATGTGTTGATTAGATGGGGGAGGGGATTTGATAACAGGCAATGGTTTTAAATAGTTAGGTAAATCTATTGGAGAGAGGGTGAAGCGGAAATAAAGAGCAACGCAATGCGATATCAATTTTATGTAAAGCGCTGATTTAGATGAAAGGATAGATAGTATTATGAGAAAAAAAGGTATTTCGTTGTTGATGGCAATGTGTATGAGTCTTGTAGTCATGGTACCCACCAGCGCTATCAATATAGCAGAAAACGATATTGACTTAGCTGTAACAAATGCTGTGAGAGAAATGATTGAACAATATCCTATAGAAGAGAGAATCGAAGAAGCAAGATATGGGAATATCGATGAAAACGTGGGAGAAGAAATTAGAGAGGCGGTAGTGTTTTCAATTTTGCCCGATAATGAAAACTTATTAGTCGCTACGAATAATCTGACGGAAGAAATCGAATCAAATGTCGATTATACAGTAAAGGATCTCGGAGAAGTTGTCATTAATGGCCGGTCTATAGGTACCTTATATAGTGCGACGGCAGCTGAAAAAACGAAGTCCGGATCAAGTACGATGAAAGAAGCAAAGGTAGAAGCGTACTTGTCTATTGTTTGGATTGATAATTTCGGACCAAGTAATGTTTTGGTCGAGGTTTCTGGCGGCTGGAATAAATCGGGGACGAATATAACTGAGAATCCAATGGTACGTTATAGTGCAAAGGATTTAGAAGACTTTGGGGATGAAGCTACGAAGTTCCCTGATGGCTATTCGTTCACGTATAGTAATATTAATTTTAAAGGGTTAACTATTGAAGCAACAAGCTATTTAGATGTTTGGGTCAATTCAACGAGTGGATCCGGCCACGATACGAAGTTGTTTATGTTCCATTTATCACCGACAATTTTTGACTGATGACTTAGATGAAGCAGTTTTTACGTATAATAGGGGTTCTATCCACGTCTGCTGGTTTGCTGGGGATAGTTCTTAATTCAGTATTGGCAGAGTTTGCGAGAAATATTTTTTCGAACTTGGCCAGAGTTACCCAGATGGATACGTACGTTAGCATATATTTGAACAGTTCGAGCAGCCTATCTACCATTTTAGTACTGGTGGGGGTCGTCCTTATCGTTTGTGGGACTGTGCAGTTTAAAGCAAAGAAATAATTGGACGTCGTATACTTGACAGGGCTCCATCCAATAGAGTGGTCTTCAGTGCGGACCATTATACGAGGATATTAGTCGTAACAATTAAATGCATTTAAATAAAAAGTCCGCCATCTCTTTGCGCAGCAACATTTTTTGAGATGGCGGACTTTTGCTAAATAACTTTACAGTTGCATAGTAATTGTTACCATCGGACAAAAATTGCGCTTTTTCAGAAACGAAAAGCTGATGCTAGTACACATAACTAATGAGTACCGCATCAGCTTTTTGCGTGCTGTGAGAGGAGGAATACTCTGCGCGTGTATAGCGAGATCAGAGAAAGTATGCAGATACAATATTCTGCTTTTGTAGCTATGCTCAATGCAGAGATCCGCTTGCAAAAGCAAGTTTAGCAAATGTCCTAACGCGATGTCGAGATCCGCCATATCGTCTAATTTTAAAAAAATTGGACGTTGGAGGAGTCGTATGACATCTAAAAAGAAAGATACATTTGACAGTAACGCTGTCCAGAATAGATTTACGGCATATCTAATTACGGCGATTCGTCGAAAGAAAACTGACTATTGGAAAAAGACTGAGCATGTACGGACGCATGAGCTAATAGTCGATACTGACGAGGTGTTTGAAGATGGAGAGACAAGTTATGAGAATGTGATGAATATAGGAGGGGAGATTCAGAATGAGGCATTGGAAGATGCACTGAAGCGACTCAGCATACGCGAACGCTATATCATTTTTGCTCGTGTAGTAGATATGCGGGGCTTTGCTGAAATCGGGACTGAACTTGGCCTCGGTTATCAGGGGGTTGCCGCAGTTTATTATAGGGCAATTCGGAAAATCAAGGAGTTCATTGTGAAGAGCGAAAAGGAGGGAAAAGCATCTAAGTGAATTTTGCGACACTTCTGCTTTTAGCACAGGAGGGGGATGAACAGGCAAAGGAAAAAATATTGAGGCTCTATCGCCCGCTCCTTTTTAGAGAAGCAAAGATAAACGGAATTTTTGATGAGGATCTATATCAGGAGCTCTGCGTGACGCTGCTGCAGTGCATTTGTAGATTTGTGCCGTAATGGAAAGGGGCGCGTGTGAGATGCAAATACCGCGCCCTCTTCCCTCTAGACGGCTATCAATATTGATGCCGGGTTGTCGACAAAACGCTAACTTTGCGGTATGATAAATACAACCATTGGGCAACGGAATGTAGTAAATCCTGAAATGGAAATATAGATAGATGGAACGGGGGATGTGTACGACTGAGCAAAGAAAACGAAGAATATTCGAGATAAAAATGAAAATGAGAAAAACTATTGCAGAAGGTGAATAAACCGAGAATGTTAATGGTAAGAAGAATTGACCATATTTAAAAGCAGTGATCCTATTTGGGAGGCATAAAAGTGAAATTAGAAGAGAAACTGATTTCTTTGCGAAAGGAAAAAGGCTTATCGCAAATGAAATTGGCGGAGATGATGAATGTATCCAGGCAGGCTATTTCAAGATGGGAGGTGGGAGCAGCAGTTCCGTCTACAGATAATTTGAAGTTTTTGGGGAACCTGTATGGCGTATCTTTAGAATATTTGCTTCATAACGATGCGCCAAAACCAAATCAAAACGAGACACCAATGCAGAAGAGGATAATAGAAAAACAGGAGAGTAGAAGAAAGACTGTGTTTGTAGTCCTTATGGCTGTTTTGGCAGTTGCAGTAATCGTTCTTAGCGTAATGCTATTAGTGGAGCAGCCCAAAAAGCCAATCTCCATGGGGAATATATCAGGGAGCGAGGTAAATGTAACAGGTAAGGACGACTTCGATGTAAATTGGTGAATCCTTGCAAGAAAAGACAGCGATGCTTTTGACAACTTTTGTTGATGAGGAAAGGGTTAGATTTTATCAGCATTTCACGGTTGACCTATATAAAAATATAAAATTAAGATGCAATTACTAATTGCTCAAATGTAAACTGTATGTGTTTTACATTTGAGGCAGAAAATCTTATCTTCAAAATATGAACGAGAGCCTTTGGAAGAACACATAAATTGAGAACTATTGACTTACCGAAAGGAGCACGAGCAAATGAAAACAAAGAGCTTTTTGAGTTTAGTTTTACTGTCGGCTATCGTAGTATCCTGCCTTGGAGTTAGCACGAAAGCAGCGGAATATCAAGGCGGAGTGATAACTTACGCAGTGGACGCGACAGGAAGTTTTAACATGGATGTTCCAGCTAATACAACAGTGAAAGCGAAGAGCAGTTTTCCGTTGGAAGTTGGAGAAGTGGTAACAATTAAGGCAACATATTCCCCGTTTTCTGCAAGCGTAGACTTTGGCCTAATTGCTCCGGATAACTTGTTTTATGGCCTAAATACAAAGAGTGGTAGTTTTGATGAAGCGATTGAGGTGACGCAAAGAGGAAACTATGTACTGGCAGTTAGAAATAACTCTTCTCAAATAATTCATGTGTCAGGGCACGTCAATTATTAATCGGAAGCGGATTAACGATATCGTCGCGATCTAAGTAAATAAGATGCACAGCTATGACAGGATTTGTTTAATAACAAGAGCTGGTATATCAATATGCGCCGTTAATGGATGGTGACATCAGCTTTTGTATCTATTTTATAATGGGGGATTTCACGAGCGTGATAGGACGGGAAGCGCTTACTTAAGAAGAAAACAGAGAGCATAATTTGAGGGAGGACAAGATGGGTACTATTGGAAGATACATAAGTGTAATAGCTTCGTGGATGTTAACGCTTACCTCATTTTTAGAGGTGCTTTGTAAGATTGTCGCGCTTCCAGATCCGATTGCAAAAACGCTATTTGGGATATTTCTAATGGTGTCATTGTTGCTGTCAGTACATTTTTTCGTATATCTGATGAAAATGGATGCCCCGAATGTAAAGATTCCCAATAAAGTGAACGACTATTTAAACTGCATTGAAAAAGTAGAAAGAAGGAATAAAAGCTTACATGTTATATCTGAAAAGTTTGATGTGAACTTGATAAAAGCAGGAAATGATGTAGCAAATCAGGTAGCAGTGAGACAGAGAATTCAATGGACAATCAGGCTGGCCAATGTAGATGTTGCTACAGTAGGAGCGTTCTATATGCCAATTACACTGGGTGCATATACGGCGTGGCAAGAGAAGACGTTAGACATAGAAGTGGTGTTAAAGAAGGGGGATAATAGTAGAATTCTTAAGCCGACACAGGAATGTTTCCCAGATGAGGATGCTGCTAGTGCATCGGTTAATATGAGAACGCTTCAAATTATTTTCCCAAAGGGTATGGAGATGCATCAAAGTGAGCAAGTGTACCTCTATGTAACAATGACATGGTTAATAGATTATCAAATTAAGGACGTGGACATCTATTTTACTGATCCTGAAAACTATGGATCATATGTACAAGCGGTGGAGGTAGAGCTTTGCCCGACGGACAATATTTTGAAAGGATGGCGACTGGATGTATATGAGATTGATAAGAATAAAAGGAATATGAAGCGTAGAAAGAGAGTGAAGATTTGGAGCGACCCTGTGATTTGGACAACAAGTCATAATGAGGGGAAGATGTATTTGCTTCAACTTACGTAACCGTCAAACCTAACCGCGCATAGACACACATGAGACAATAGTAGCGGAA